>Ga0058701_10003029_pt1 | contig 13099 bp, 10 predicted proteins | sample AgamicOrMae_FD_97039 | JGI IMG/M metagenome (GOLD analysis project Ga0058701, IMG submission 97039) | Agave microbial communities from Guanajuato, Mexico - Or.Ma.e | ecosystem: Host-associated > Plants > Phyllosphere > Phylloplane/Leaf | place: Guanajuato, Mexico | collected 2012-06-04
AGTATTCGCCTTTTATTTTTTCTCCTTTGATTTTCCGATTTTTTAAATTTTATTTCTATGCCTGTCGTATAGCTGAATTCGAGTCCTTTTTGTTTTTCGTGTTATGATATTTTATATACCTTTGCTTGCTTTCAAACTTTGATGCGCTGAGATTTTGATTTATTTTTTCTTTTGTTGTACCAGGACGCTTTAAGTGTGTCCTACGGTCCCAAGACTCAGCAACTGCAACTGTGAAAACATGACTTCCTTCGTTGGTTGTTTTCGACGTTTGTTTGACCTGTGTTAGAATAACGGTATTTCTAGATTAGTCATCAGTCTCGAAAATGAAACGTCGAGGGAGCTATAAACCTATAAAAAGCTATTATCTATCTTATTTGCAAGTGATGAAACATACGACGTTTTCCAAAAACTTAAAACTTGAGGCGGGGGCGGCTACTGTAGCAGAAAACTGCAAACATGTGTACGTGGAATAGTTATGAAATGTACCGCTTAAAAGCTCGCTTATGATGAGATTAGCCAAAGGATTTAGCATTTTTTGGTCTTTTATTCAGGACGTTGGGGTTTCGCATTGTTTCCATTGACGTGATAATTTATTTAAGTTACGAAGTGAAGTGATTGTCACACGCTGCGTATTTAAAATGTAGAAAGTTGGTTTCCGTGCGTTTAAGTTCCCCCATTTTAACATAGGCGTGCGAATAGAACTGACTTTGAAGTTAATAGTAAAATGTCAACGTGAAATATTTATCAGAATTTCCGGTTGATCGTGCTAATAGAGTTAAGCCTCTCGCTCCTTCAATTCGGCTTATTCATAAAAAAGAGGCACAAGACTTTAGCCTCCAACTGTGCGCTATTTTACGTCTCTCCTAATATTGATCAGTATTCTTTTTCCAAAAAGCATTTTTTTAAAGTCAAGTTTTGCTTTGCATCACATGTTGCTCTCATATAACAACCGAGTCCAATGAAGTGATCCTTACCAATTAGCTGTGGAGATATGATGTACTTTAAGATTGTCATCTTTTTTGACAGTGATTTACTATGATAAACCTACCGCCTTCTCTTTCATTGCTTGCTGGTTTATACAAAAAATGTATACATAGAATTGAGCGCAAACTTCAAAGAGGATTCAACTTCAAAGGAGATCGTTATACTAGCCCTTTCAGTCCCGCGTTGTTGGTATTATCAACAACACTGTAAATGAGTGATTGTGTTGATGACAAGTTTCATGCTAGTCAAGATAAAACAATAAGGTAGTCTAGAGTAGATGTAGGGTTAACTTTACAAGCTCAAAAAGTATCTTCGCTGATTATCGAATTTCCTTGTTAGGCTCCTCCGCGAGAACGCTGTATTTTTATACTTAAGATCATTGTGACGATATTTCTGTTTAGTTTCGCTCTAGTTCTTCTTTTTTTTCTGGTTCAAAAACGAAAGGGTTTTGAGCTTTTTTCATAAATGAAAATCTGACCTCAGTTAAAGTGCGCGTTGGCCAAAAGATTAATGGTGAGTTAGTTTTTATTTTCTTAATAGATTTTATATAGGCTGTTTATTGCAGGTAAAGTGGAAGTTGAGACGTAACCAGATATTTATCCGAAAATTTTTTTTAAAGGGAAGGTACTGCATGTCAGATGACAGCACAAACGTAACCCATGGGTACTTGCTTTCGAGACTATCCCACAACAAGAATATAATTTTTAAAAACTTTGACAATCCGTAAGAACCACTTCGGGAAGAAAGAGGAGCGTCTTTAGATACGGAATTCAAACTTACAAGTAGAGTACCTTGACTGTCAATGTCAAACTCCGATTTGCTTGAAACTCCCGGGGGCTGAAGTCGGAGTTATTGCAACGTGTCCCTCGTAAAAATTTGCTACTGAAGTTTATTTTTACTGTGTTAAAAACAGCCTTAAACATTAACCAAAATTATTTTTTGAGGGAGATACTACCTATTTACAGCCTGATATTTGACGAAGGATAATTTTTTGGTTCATTTTGAAACAATGGCCATTTTTGAGATTTCCGATTTGCGTTTTCAGCTAAATTTTTATCCTATAGGCCAGGAAATCACTGTATCACATCAAGAACGCATTTGGTGAATGCTTATATTTTATTTCGAAGGCATGGACCCCTAATCCGTGGTTAAAACCGCTGTTTTTAATCAAAAAATCGAAACAATGTCCACAATCAAAAAGGCTGAACATGTCGCAAAATCCTAAAACTTTCAGCCTTAGGCTCTTCTTTTTGGTTTTCTATGCGGGTAGGTACTTTGTTTTTTAATATCTTCCCCCCACAAAAAATGTTCAATTTTTAACTGTGTTTTTAACATAGTAAAAATAAACTTCAGTAGCAAATTTTTACGTGGGACACGTTACAGTACCTCCGACTTCAGCCCCCGGGAGTTTCAAGCAAATCGGAGCGTGACAGTCAAGGTACTGTCCTTGTTAGCTACTTTCAGGCGTTGGTCATATTCACGCCAATAAATCGTTTGTGTTCAGAAAGGGAGTTCTAAAGAAGCTCTCTTGCCGAAAATGGGAGTAAAACGGCTATCGTATTCCGTATTGGCTTCTGCCTAGTATTTCAAAACTCTTCTTTTCCCGGGAAGTTTATTTAGGTTACATTTGTTGTGAAACCGGAGCAGTGCAGTGCTATGATCTCATCCGAGGATTCGAAATTAAGAGAAGCTTGCTCAGGGACTTGCTTAGAAAACTCATTAGCTGCTATTTCTTTGAACTCGCAGAGTTAACTGAATACGAAGCGAGTTCGACTTTTCTCTTGCTCTAAATATTCCAAATAATTTTGGAGGAGGGCTTTGTTTGATCGTTTGCGTACAGGATTTTTCACGAGCCCCGTTTTTTTTTCTTTCCTTTTTTTTCTTTCCCGCAACAAGCTAAACACAGACGTATGGGGGTTGCCTATCCACTCGTGTGGGCAAACGTTCGCTTGAATTGGTATCTTTTCTTGTTGAAATCTTAAAGTTGCGTCGCAGGATTACCATTTTGCAGTGATTTGTCGTGCCATGGGAAAATAAGACGACTAGCAATTGAGCATGTCTTTTATCACGTTTCTATATCTGTTCGTCATAATCTTTCCTTCTCATGATTTTTTTAAATCTTTTTTTTTTCATTACGCTCATGGACCGCTTTCATATTTTGAAGGTAATTCAGAAACAGTTTATGATTTTACACTTTAAATCGTATTTCATCGTGTTCGTTTCATGTATTGCAGGATTATTTACTCGAGCTTCCCTATGCACTGTTGAACAAGGAGTCACTCCATTGGTGTCAGACTATTAACAGTACTATTTGCAAGAGATTCTGAGTTCATAATTTAATAATTCCAAAAAAAATACAATTGCTTAAAATGCCCACTCTCCTGCACAATACAGAGTCTCACACAGTCCAAAAAAAAAAAATCCCTGTGATTAGGAAATTGTAGGTCCGTTGCGGGTTGACGTCGACTAGGGTAAAGCTTGGCGTAAATTCTTCTTGCCTTAGGGCATTACAGTCAGCACGATGAAAAACGCCCAGAATATCAAAATACTGTTCGTTCGTAAAACGCACCGTGATTTGCCACGAATATGAACTGAGACTCCTGTTAAGAGCAAGGCTCCTTTTATAGTAACGTTTGTTTTGGTTTTGCAAGTCCCATTCGACCGTTTCAACAATTGTGACAAGTGACTGCTTGAAAGTAGCGGCACACGGGAGATATGAACCGCCTGTTCACCCATGTCACCATAACCATGCCCGGCTATTAGTGAAAACATTCGCTGAAGCGTCTATTCAGCCAAACCAATTCAACTCGCAATCAAGTGAAGAAAGTTTAGCTTTTTCCGTTTCTAACCCTAACAATTTATAGGTTTGACAGAATGCCAAACGTCTAAATAACTTAGGCGAAAAGATCTTAATTACCATTATTAAGTTGAAAAAGGAAATGTGAGCTAATGAATATTGACTTTAGGGTATTTGTTGGTAGAAAAGTCTCGTTGGATTTGCAACCTGCTATTTGGAGACCAATCGTAATTCAAACGACTTGTCCGTTTAACTATAAACAATGTAATTAACATTTGTTTTTTTACAGTTCGGAGGAATAACGTAAAATGGTTTGGATTTTTTTCAAATGAAATCTTTCATTATATTGCAAAATCATATAAACAGACTAGTAATAGTTTCTCTTACAGAGCGAAGATGGGCAAAAAGTAAACAAAGAGAAAAAGAACTCAAGGGAGGGATTATGACGAACAGTTTCGGAAAGTTGGTTAACGACGTGCTTATATGCAGGTCACATTTTCCCGTGGCCCAACAAATCACTGCAAAATAGTAATCCTGCGACGCTACTTTAAGATTTCGAGAAGAGATACCAATTGAAGCGAACGCCTGCCCAATCGAGTGTACACGCCTCCGAATCTAGGCAACCCTCCATTCATCTGTGTATGGCTCGTTGCGGGAAAAAAACAAAAAATAAAACGGGTCTCGTGAAACATCCTAAACATTGCTCCTTTTTGTGTTGTTTTCCCTTTTTGTTGGTACATCGCTGTGATTTTTTTTTTGAAACGAAATCTTCGGGTGATGAATCGAAAATGAATGAAAGCAATGTCTTCCTGGGCAAGAGGTCCAACTCGATTTTCGTATTTTACTCAACGACTGGTCTAAGCGAATGGAGCTCCTGCCGGCGCTTGAAAAGTGCCGCGCATCGGAGACGCTTGCGTCAGGGAGCGAAATGAAGAGAGGACCTTAGTTCCCAAAATGTTTTAAAGAATCGCTGTTATTTGAACTGTTTCTTATTTTCCGTTTCCTCTATACCTTAGATGATTTATTGATAGTTTGTTGTGATTATTCGAATGGCATGAGTTTTGGCCGTGCGACGAAAATGGCGAATGAACGAGGTTCCCCTTCAGTGGGTAACTTTCGACCTCAGTTCACAGTCAGCAAAAAAAGAAAGATTTTTGTCCTACCGGTGTGATTTTTTTTATTACCGGTATTATTACTTTTTTTAACGGATTTTTCACACGCTGCCCCATTTAAAATGTATTCGGTTGGTTTCCGTGCGTTCAAGTCACCTCCTAATAAAAGTGCATGAGGTTGGTTTTCGTGCGTTCAAGTCTCCCTTGTATTAACACAGACGTGCGAGTAGAACTGACCAATTTTTTTACTTCCTTTTTTTTGCTTGATGTTGGAACGTGCTTCGCCATTCTCTCGTTTCGGCCCTGCATGTTGCATCTTAGATACTTGGTTGTTTCTTTTTTTTTGCCGTTCGAGTTGCGAATGTTTTTTTGTTTGACGTTTGCTGTTCGAGTTGCGAATGTTTCTATTTAGTGTGATAGTTATTCTATGTTGAATTTTATGAAAAGTACGATTATGATTTCGTATGCAATACCGGGCGGTATTGTTGGAGGTTATCCATAATATACTTGATTGGCTAAGCAAGCTATAGGCCTCAGGTGGACGTAACATTCTTAAGTGAGGCGGAAGTCGGGAGGGTGCCGTCAGGGTGGTGATGATGTCTGATTGGAAGGTTGGGGGCTTGATCCACCATTAGAAGAAGGTCATTAGTAAGCTTTCACAACTGTCTTTCAACGGTTTTGTCGTGAAGGCCTTAAATGAGAATGGTTAGTTTATCGTCAAAATTTTCGCGTTTTCTCATGACCAGTCATAAATTAGTTGAATGTGGAGGAGGGCAGAAGGAGGTTGCTTCTGCACCCTACGTACAGGAAGGTCGGGGAAGACAACGGGGGAGAAGGGTCACGTAGTTAATAGGTGGCCCTGTAAGGCATGCTTCGGAAACGTCTTTCCAGTTTGTGAAGGGTGTTAAGTTCGAGAAATTTGGTGACGTATGTTATGGATACTTCCTGATTGGAACCACCGAGAAGAAAATCACTATTTAAGAACGTATTTGCTCATTGGACGAATATTTTTCGCTATTGATTCAACTGTATTCTGTAATCTAAAAAGTTTGTACGTTGGAAAAAGATATTCCTAATGACGGTATTGTTTTTTTCGACGACTTGGTGTAGTGCAAACTTGAACTAATTGTGGAGGGCGGTGGCTGATTATTACAGAATACCTCCGGTGCCTGAACGGAACGCTCTTCTCCTTTGTTTTAGCTCTTGTTTACAATCAGCCCTCGTCTTCGTGTATATAGCTGTGTTTGGAAGTTAACAACACAAAAATACATGTCTTTCTGCCCTAGTTTGTATAGTTTTGTTAAGCTTCTTGTTTCGTGCTATTGTCAAGATGGCAGCACTGATTGTGCTTTGACTGATTACTCGCACAACCGCAAAGGTTGCTGTACAATTCTCTTTTGACCGCGAAGACCTGCCGCCAAAAGTGGAATGCTCGTCAATTTAATAAATGGTCGTCGTAGCGTCTGTTGCAGAGTCCGTGTGTAAAAACTGTTTTTCTTCCTCTTTTTTTTAACCTACGCATCATTTTCATGTTCATGTGCCGTGTGGAACTGATTTTGCCTTGCATCTTGCATGCGCACGACGTTAGTTGTTTTCCGCTAAAAGAGGTGGGCATATTTCTAAGGGGCTGGGCATGAACATCTTGACTAGTGTTCAAAGCAGTACTTCCAGACCACGGGTTGCCCAATACCTTTGAAAGATAACGCGAGGGACACCGCACCGCGAGAAAGTCAGCGACGGGAATTTCATTGTAACTTCACCCACCTTCAATAAACAAAAACATCTGATGAAGCCTACCACAAGTCGTCCTCCGGTCCCAACCAAATCTTACTGCAATCCTAACCTATGATATACAGAAGTTTTGAACTTTGAAAAAGCTCATTTTTTAAACTTTAAAGCATGTTTGAAGAAGGAATTTTTGTTCCTTTCGATTTCATTCTTTATTCTGAAATCCGATGAATAATGGATATGTTATATTATTGAACAGGGTATATTGTTCTTCAAAGCGTTTTTCTTCTCTTCGTCTTTTATTTTCGGTTGTGTCACTTGTCACTTTTGAGACTTTGTCGTGTCGTGAGACTTCAAGCTTATGCCGCGTCCATTTTTCACTTTGTTTATTTATTTGAGGTATTGTTAGTGATGGCTTTAAAGATATTTGTGCAACAAAGTGTGGCTTTTGTCAAAGCAGTTTCAACTATAATAGGAAGTAACACTTGACGCGAACCCTCAAACAAAACAAATACTTATGGGAACATAATGAAATCCATACTATATTCAAGTAATGCTTTCTTATTCTTTTCCACGGAGTTTTATTTCTTGTTCAATCATTTTGTTGGGTGGTTTTAAAAGAATCCGACGGGTTTCAATTGCCAAAGCCGCGTCAGTTGAAGTTTGAGTTGTGTGGGATTTGTCGCAGCCGGACAGTCTGCTGTTCTCTGGAGAAAGCAGCCTTGGCAGCAGTCTCGTGGACACGCGGGTGCGGCTGCCGGGCAGGGATGGTGACCACTTGTAGCCCGGCGGGCAGGGGCCCGCAGCAGACACCGGTGGTAACCATAGGTATAGTAGTGACAGTGCCTACACCGGTCAGGCGACCCCCTGCCTCCTGGAGCCGGGAGAAATGGTTGAAGTCCATTTGTAACCGGCCAGCAACGAAGGACTATTTTTCATGGCATTCCTAAGCTAGTGCTTGTGTGCGAAGGATAACAAGGAAACGGATGATAGCCAAACGAGAAGAATGATCTCACTGTACAGTACCGTGAGGTCCACTTATCCGGCAACCACCGGACTTCCCTACCGGGATATGAGGTAGGACAAGGTCTGGTAACCTCCATGGAATAGTTCGGTAACTACGGATCTATAACGAATCCAGTACTAGTCCAAAAGGAACTGTCCGTTTCTAACCTCGCAAGAAAGATCCAGCATATGCGAAAATAACACAGGTAAATCTATGGGAAACACATTGACCTACGCCTCATCTCGCGTCAAGGACCAGACAGTGCAATCAGTCCAAAAGGAATTGTCCAGTTCTGGTCGTGCGACAAGGCGGTGGCCAATGTATTTCCCCATACGGCGGAGCCTTCCAGCGCGACCAAAACCGGACAATACCTTTTGGACTGAAAGAACCTTTTAGCGTGGAGGTTGTAATTCTCCATGCCTTTGGAATATTAGTTTATAATGTCCAATTTTGGATCACTACGCCAGAGCTAACAGTTTATTTATTGAAATTATTTTGAGTACGGGAGTGTTTTCTGGCTAGAAGGCTACTTTGCCAAAGTAACATCACTCCCTGTGCATTTCCGCAATAACAGGCACATAGCGAAATATCTCTAAAGGACCAAGGGAAGTAATAGGTGACCTGTCATACTTTACTATTAATTTGAAACTGCTCGAAAATACCCATTTCGCAACTTCTTCAAAATACCTATAAGAGAGAATTGTGTTTCTGAGTTTGTTGCTGCGAAATGAGGACAACCCACCGGGATGGCGTGAATTAAGCTATGACCAGTATAGACAAAACTAAAAGGTTAATGATTTTTACAAGTAAAACCTTTTTAGCCAATATTTAATTATGTAGCGCTCGTTTCTGCCCAAAAGTACTGACTGATAGTAGGGGAAACAAAATAGCAGTAGCTGTTATTGCGCAAACGGTACTCCCCCCCTCCTAACCCGACCCGGCGGAATTTTTCTTTTTTTTTTCTTTTTTTAGTTCTAGCCGTGCAATGATTTTAGGCGTTTTCGAAATCGGCGGAATTTCACTTTAAACAAGTTAAATTGGGTGTTAAAAATTGAACGAATTTCGGAGAGAAATAGAGCATTTGGGAAAGGACGTTTTTCATGCAAAATGAAAAGTTATGATCATTGGTGAAGGTTTGATCGCGATATATTTACTGGTTTTCAAAGAAACCCTCAAAATTTCTGCTTTTTTGGAAGCAAATGTCAAGCTAAAATAATAGAAAGCATCCTTGAAAATGTAAGAAACTCATTGTGCGATATGAAGAGAGCGTAACACACTGAGTTCTTCGTTTCATGCAAATATTTCGATCCGCCCAGGTTTTAAACGGTTTTTGATTACTGTATCTCTCCATTTTATAAACGCCTAAAATTATTGCATAACAAGGACTATCAAAAACAAAACAAAAAAAAACAAAACACAACAATTTGAAAAAAAAAATTCCGCCGGGTCAGGCTGGAGGGGTGGTCCCTTGATAGCTGTCATCTCGAATAGTTTCTGAAGTATTCATCGATCATTACGCAAATGAAATAATCTTGTGGTTTGGCTATTATATCGATTCCTCCGCAGTTGGCGTGTTAGCGAAGCGTCTGTGTGCGTACGTGTATGTATATGTGTCCGATATCGAAGAGAAACTCGATGAGTGTACTTAAAACCTATCTAACGAAAATTCAAAATGCTCGCGTTGCCTTCGCAATTTTATAAGTGATGAAGCGTTATTAACTTATGATGAAAGGTGCAGCAATTATTTCAATTATCTTCTTAGTTCAGACTTTTGTTTTAGCGGTATTCTCAAAATAAGCACCAAAGATTAAAACGGAAGCAAACACTCGATTCAAGATGGAATTTATTTACGCGGCGGTCGAGATTATGGATTTTTGAAGGTAGAAATTTGTGTTGGCACTACTTAAAAGTTGATGTCGGGTCTTTTTAATGGTGTTGCCAACAGTTTTTCTCTAAAAGCATACATTCTGTGTTGACTGCTCGTCGATAATTCTTTCTAATATAGCTCGTGAAGTCTTATTTACGTACAGCTTTTGCCTGCTGCAGGTATATATCAGATTAATTTACTTGAGATGTTGAAGTTTTAATCACCGATTCACACTTTGATTTTGCACTTGGTCAACGGATCATTGACTTTTACATCACTGTTGTGTTTATTTCAGTCGATCTAAATCTACCCAATTGTATTACCAAGTATTGTGATATTACTAGCTTGTAGCTGTGTTATAGTTTGAAAATACTGCCTAAGCTGTGAAAGTTTAAACGTTCGTGTGATTGTTATCTTTATATTGCGAAAATCGTGATCATCTATCTTTCTAGTCTCGACCAACTTCTGTTTGATTAGCTGAACATAATCGGCTGGATCGCTTGCGAATGGAATGAATGGCAGGGTATCATAATTTTAAAAACCTCTAGTTACCAATGATATTATTTACTTTTCCATCATTATGAGCTCTTTTGACGGCAAAATAGCTGGGTTTTAGGAAAAATATGTATTACTGAACGATGAATTATATCTTATACACATTGAGCGCAGAATTAAAAACAAAAAATGATAATTCTTCGGATCAGGTGCGGAGAGGAAAGCGGTCAGAGGAGGCGATCGGGTCTAAATCTTGTTGTGGTAGGCATTGATAAACGACCATGAAAATGTCGCCAATGTTTTCTTTGGTTGATGAAGCCAAACGTGTGCTCCCCGTACGTTTCTGCTTACACAGAATGAACTGGCCAAAATAATTTTGTTCGAACGTCTGGAAGACCGATTTATCAAAAATGTTTCAGAACCAATTCTTGATGCGATATCCTAATCTCAACTACTCTCCATCCATAGTTTCTTTTTTATCCCTTTTCGTGAGTCTTGAAAAATCGCAAGGACGACCAGTTGGAACTCTTCGAGACCGATTGCCTGATTGTAAGAACATTTTTGGCCTCGTAACCTAGTTATGAGCACAGGAACTTTATTACGTATCCATAATTTACTCAATTTATCGCCTAGCATAAAAATTAACGTCTTATAAATACCACCCTTCTCTTTGTCTTCCGTTATTATAGGTCCTATGATGGTATTTTAATAGTAGAAAAAAAAATATACGTGAAACAATATGTCGCCCGCAGAAACCTCATTTGCGCCGTTTTTGTACTCGCTTACCAACTCGTAATGTTGTATAGTCAGGGTGTCTACAAGTTCTGCACGACAAACCAACGCGGGTGAGGTATAGTCGGGTCTCTTATCTCTAGTGCTCTCCACTTATTTTTATGCGACACCTACCTATCTTCCTTATTGCATAATTAAAAGCATAATTTAACATCCTACTTGGCAAAGAGAACAGAAAAAAAATAATATAAAAAGGAAGACTATCAAGTAATTATTAACTAACCTGGTTTCAGTGCTTCAGACCAGAGAAAGTCTGCTGCCCGTCTGTCCTTTTGCTTACAAATTTGCATTGTTTCCAAAAAGCTTGAACAAGATTTTTGTAACTTTTTTCTTGGTGACGCAACCAGTAGGCCAACTCCAGGGAAAATTTTAAACGATGACCCAAGCGCAAGTGTGGATTTTGTGTACTGACTTCTCTTACTGTGTTTGCATTATGGTTGTGCGCACGACTTTGTGTTCAAAAGCCTTTTCAGCGCTTAATAAGTGCCAAAGTAACTTTAACCCTAATGTCGAAAACGTTTTACCTCTGGATTCTCACTAAAGAAAGAAATGTCTATCAGTATTACTAAACATCTTAATTTCTAGGTGAGATTTCGGGACATTCCGGAAGGAAACTAGCTTTTCTGGAGAACCCGCCCGGAAAATAGGCGTGGATTTTTGGCTTTCATTATTTATTTGTTTACATTTTTTGAAAAAAAATGAAAAAACAAACAAAACCGATAATGAGCAGCGCTACTACGGTATTCTTACGCTACTACGGAGATTTATCCTCTCTTTGTCACTCACTTATTTTCTTACCGGCGCGATATCGATTTCAAAGACGGCATTCGCTAAAAACTGTAACGCTATCTATTAAACAATTTATTGGTGTTTTCACTACTTCTCATCCATTTTAACATTAAGGCGTATAAAGTTAAAAATCTGTGATTGCGATTTCAGCAACGGCTACGAAAGAGTCGTTGCCTGGTCCCCTCGCATTTTTTGAAAAAACTTACATCTTTTCTGGTGAAGAGATGCACCATAACGAGTAAAATGATCTTGTGTATGTTTCTCAGTTGCGGACATGTGTAAGTTCTTTCACATAAAAGGAAAACCTCCTCGGCAACATGAAGAAGACAAAAAAAAAAAATGGGGGGGAGCGGGTGAAGGAGAGATCGAGAAAAAATATCGTGGTAGCCCTGCAGGTGAACAGGTTGGTTCCGTGAAAAACAAAATCCCTTCTTTGAGCCGCTTGAGCTATTCCATCCGCCGTTCGGCACGCAATCTAGCAGAAAATCGGCGGAAGCTCACGTTTGTAGGAAATGTTTCGGAAATCGATGATTTAATGAGTGAGCGTCTGGTTGGTGTAGTGAGAATGTTGAAGTCTTTCAGCTTTCTTCCACTATTTTGTCGCTAGATTGAGCGTCCAGCAGCGGCAGACGAACCGGAACTCGATGTCGACCTCGGGAAGGGCGTTTATTTGGACGCGCATGAAAAGGGCTGTTATTGCACCGTAAATGGAACTGTGAACCTTGCTGACATTTTACGTTGATCACTCACAGACTACTCGGAAGACGCACAAGAATATCCTTAATGCTTTAAATCTTTAATTTAACTTGATTACGTTTGAAATCATATTGAATTCAGGCCCATATTGAATTCAGGCCATGTTTTTGTTTTGAATCGGACCTTGTTGCATTGGGCTTTGTTTAACCATACTTGTGACAACGCTCCTCTTAAAAGCGTTATTACCTCGTTTACGGTAATCCTCACCACTGCGTTGACCCTATGAACCACAACAGCGTGATCCTTTTTCTGGCGATCATCAGTTGTAATGATGCTCAGCTTTTAACGACCGCCTTTTTTGCTTTGATATCTCTTATAACTACAAATCGCTGAAAATTATCATTCGAATCGCACAATACAGCAAAACTTGTTTATACTGTAGCGGACAGTCTCGGAAATGCTTTGTGGATAACTATCGAGTATCGGGATAGGCAACACTCGTTGCACCTCTAAAGCGGTCTTGCCTACCTTTTCATTCCAGTTTTCTCCAACTAAACAAGCTGAAATACTATTGTCAGCGCGGTTTACGTTGTCAGTGAGTGCAGGTATATTGTAGTAAACATTTCATTACCTTGTTTGTTTTTCAGACTGAAGTTTTATTTTGCGTTCACAGTCTAGGGGAGGGTGGTCCACCCGGAGACAATTTTCATAAAATTGGCGTTATCATGTTAAAAAAAAGACGGAACGTACGCGAATTCATGCTAGAAACCTTCATTAGACTTTAGAGCAAGCAACCCAATCAACATTAGGATTGATTTTTGGCTATAGTTTTC
>Ga0058701_10003030_pt1 | contig 13097 bp, 10 predicted proteins | sample AgamicOrMae_FD_97039 | JGI IMG/M metagenome (GOLD analysis project Ga0058701, IMG submission 97039) | Agave microbial communities from Guanajuato, Mexico - Or.Ma.e | ecosystem: Host-associated > Plants > Phyllosphere > Phylloplane/Leaf | place: Guanajuato, Mexico | collected 2012-06-04
AACTCGCGAATTCTTCAGTTCCTGGATGTGCGAAATGGCTGTTCCGACAGAACTCGCGGAGCTGAACTCATTCACGCTAATGAGAGTTGGAAACTGGCGTCATACCTGGCGCACGCTCCTTGTTAGTGGCGAGCTCTTGCAGCGTTCTTCAGTAGTTTGTGACGCGGAAAGTCGCTTGTTGATTGGGCTGCAGCGGCTGCTTCCAAATCGCTCCATTGGGACCCCTCACTGAGTTCTTGAGCTTCCAGCCAATGTCTCGGCGAGAGTCTGCAGACTGTCTTACAAGCTTGTTAGTAGAAGATGACATTTATGCGCACTGTGCCTGAGCACGAGTCCCTCAATTTGCATGAAAATCACTTCGAAATGGTCAGAGCTCTGAAAGTTTAGCCGCCGTTTGGCCGTGAAGACTTACTGTTAATACGTGGAAGATGGAGAGAGGCTGTAAAAAAGTCATAAGATAACTCAAGACTGACGAAGTTGTGAGCGACGTTTGGGGGACTTGTTTTGAGGCGAGCCGCACGAGCTCGCTTGGGGGCGACGACTGTTTGTTGACGTTTTGTTGGCTAGTCGAAGCCAGAGGAGGCCGCCTCGGGGAGACTGGGAGCGGGCCGAAGTGGCGCTGCACTGAGGCCCAGCCTAGAGACTGTGACTGGGAGCAACAGGCCCAATGGAAAGAGGCGCAAACAGAGGCGTGCTATTGAACTCGGCTCGAGACGGGGAGTTCATTAAACCCTTTGTGCCAACTTGTTATTCGGTCCAAACATTGCACAAGTTCAATATTTTCTAGCACCATTTCGAATTTGGCTTAGCTCTAAGAGCAAAAATTAGGCCCTCGACCAAGTGTGTGTGACGCCAGTGACGTGCCAATTGAACGGTGGGCCCTCCGAGGCTTTCCAAATGCGCCACCACGCGCCCATGGGCCGACCACGAGACCCTCCATGTGCGGGTTCCTTGAACTCTTCCACAGCAAGAAGACCTCTCTCGTTTTGATTCGGGGCGCCCAATTGTCAGCACTGTGGCCACTTGGATACTTTTAACCCGTTGAACTGGCGAAATGGGCGACGGAATTGTGGCCAAATCACGGAGGCAAAGGATTGGAAGTGGGAAAAGAAGCGGCACATTCGAGCGTGTCGTCACGCAGCCAGAAGGAATAAGCCTCCTCCATCGATTGGGGTTCCCAATGAGCGGTCTTGGCGGCAAGCTCGGCAGGTCTGAGCTTGGCTGTTTGCATCCCTTCCTGCACAGCCGGCGAGCTAACCGGCGGCTGAAGTGGCCGCCCTCGACTATCGCGCTCGATCGATCTCCGTCGTCACCAGAGCGAGCAATATTCATTAAGCCTGCTCTATCCGACGGTGGTTCTGGAGTGGCGCTGGAGGTTCTAGAGTGTGGCGCTGGTGGCTGGCTGTTGGGCGGCGGGCGGCGGGCGATGAGCGACGCTTGACGGGCGACAGGCGACAGGCGACAGTCGACGGGCGTCCCTCAGACTGTGCTCGGGGCGCTCAAATCGTTCGATCTGGGCGAGGAGTTTCCTTTGGCGGCGGTGGCGCATTTTCGAGTGCCGAGGCAGAGGAGCGCCGATTGTTGTCAAGGCGAACTGAATGGCAATTAATTTTTTCCCTCTCTTCTCTGTGGCCAAGCGCAACCACAAAGGCAGCCACACTCGCAGCCTGCCAGCTCCACTCGCTTCCCTTGGCACTGTCGCCGCCGAAGGCCGTCTGGCCCTTCTTGCTCGCTCGCTCGCGATCTTGGCGGCCGGCCTTTGGGACGACTTGGGCTCGGGTTTGGGCCTAAGTTTGGACCTTCTTGGAGGGCGAAAAAGAGCTCAGCAAGAGAGCAACAACATCAACATTGAAACAACAACCACATCAATGACAATAAAAATCACAATAACAACTGCGGCTCGAGCTGAGCCGCACAAACTGGGCCAACAGTAGTAGTAAATATATTTTTGGAAGACCAGCGCTGGTGGTCCATTGTTTCGATTGTCAAATTTAACGCTCGTTAGAGAGAAAGGTTGCCCGTTTGAGGGTAATTGTCAAAAAGAAGGAAGGAAGCGAGCGGGCGAGCAATGAGGCCGCCAAAGAGAACGATCGATTGAGGAAGGAAATGGGCAAAAAGGGTTTCCGAGTTGGGCCTGTTGTTTGTAGTTTGCAGTTTGCTGTTTGCTGTTTTCTGTTTGTAGCTTATAGCTTATAGCTGGCACTTGCTAGTTCCTAACTATTAGCCCTCAGCTCAGCTAAGCTCGCTCGCAGTTTGCCGAGCGAGCTAAATAGGATCGAGCATTTGTGTGTTTGCCTCTTTGCTTGGCCGCCGCCGAGCTTGCAGAGTGCTGGCCGTTCGGTGTGCCAACGCTTTGCTGAGCCCGAACAGTTACACTAAAGGCTGTCCAGAAGTGAAAGAGGTGAGCCGAAATGGTGGCCATAGGTTACACTGGCGGCGGTTTGGCCAAGCTAGAGGAAAAGCTGGCCGAGTTAGAGGTGGAAAGAGAACGGCGGTGTTCAGGCTGATTGGGCAGTTGTAGTTGGTTTCGTTTTAGTTCGAGTAGTTATATTGGATGTAGTCATAGTTGTTGTTGTTGTTGTTGTCGGTGTCGTTGCCCAAACAGTTGTGTTCGATTGATTTCTGTCGTCAGCGGCGAGCCCTATTGGTCGCCGCTGTCTATGGGCCAATTGGTTGCAGCACAAAGCCACGGGCGCCTTTCGGGTTGCCCGAGAGCCAATTGGGCGAAATCAACCTGTTGGGCTTTCTAGCTAGCTTGCTAGCTCGCTTGCTGGCTTTCTAGCTTGCTGGCTGACAAACAAAGGCACAGAGAGCCTTTGGCGCAGGAAGCTAGCTTGGCGCTTTTGAGTACAGTGTGCAGAGAAAGTGGCGCCGGGCGTCGAGTGCGCGCGTTTTCCGCTTCTAAGGGCTGGCGTTTGCGAGCGCGTGTCCTTGTTTGTGTGCAGCAGGCAGACACAGTGGCAGGCAAGCAGGACAGAGTGGCAGCATAGGACAGCACAGAGCAGAAAGGCAGATTGGCGGCCGCAGGCAGTCTCCAGCAGAGTTGCTGGCTGGCCGCAGCACCGCAACAACACAGCATAGAGCACCGGCGGGCAGACAACAACAAATATGGAAGAGGCAGGAGAGAGAAGAAACCGCAGAGAGGAAAAAAAGTAGCGAGCAAAAAGGAGAGCAATCACCTACGTAGCCACTTACTCATACTACCAACAGCAGCAGCAGCAGCAGCACACATCAGCCAGAAGCCAAAAGTATAAATATATACATTTGTATAAAACTATATATATATAAAAATATTTCAGCCCTGCCAGGAGGAGGGTTCGTCTGTGTTCGTTTGTTGTTGGGCCAACAAGTGAGCCCCATTGCAGCAGTGAGCATTGAGAGAGCAGTCAGAGAGCACACGCTTGGCGCAAGCTAACCTTTTTCTGCTGCCCCCAAAGAGAGAGAGAGAGAGAGGCTTTGTTTTGGAACACTCTTGAGAGAAGAAGAAGAGGAGAATTTCTCCCTCGGCGGCACAAGCAAAGCCCAGCCTGAAGGCACAAGGCGGACATTACGGCGCAAGCTCCAAACAGAGAGACACTTGGAGGCTCGTTGAGAGATTCGAAAGAGGATTTGGCAAGCTCGAAATCCAGCACTCTCCAGGCAAACTGTTCGACCTGCTCCCAACTGGACGAGACGCTTCCACAACAAGTAGGTGCCGACTTTTATCTCGTTCAAGTTGCTATAATAGAGAGAGAGAGAAAAGAGTTCGAGCAAAAAGAGTTCTCAGTGCTTTCAGTTTTCAGCAAGAAGTTTCAGCTAGAGACTAGCTCGAAGGAGCCTAAGTAGCTCGGCAGGAACTCCGCCATCAAGACACCTCGAGGAGGAGCCTTTTTGTCAAGGTAACGATAAAGCGATAAGACTCAATCCCCTCCCTCTAGTCTCTCACTCGTTTCTGGCCACTGGGCGCCGTCTCAGAATCGAACCAATTGATCGGCGAGCAGCTCCAAGTGGTGGTGCCCTTTGCATCCGGTGATCCTGAGTGCCAAAGGAGTGTGAGTGTCAACGTCTTGCCGGTTGGCTGGATAGCAAAAGGCTTGAAAGTTTGCATATTTGTGTTCCCGCTCTAGAGTGTCGCAAATCGGAAGCGAAGAAGATGCGCTCAAGCTTGATGTTGAAACGAAAACCGATCGATCATAAGCGAAAGAAAAAGAAGAGAAAGAGAAAGAAAGGGACACTTGTGGCTCGAGTGAGCTTGGAGCTGGATAGATAATCACCATTGCAAGCTTGCCAGAAGAAGAGAGCCCCATTGAGGAGAGAAGAATCACGCTTGAGGCGGGCCCACGAGAGTCGTTGAAGGCGACAAAAGGGAGGCCCTTTGATCGTGGGAAGTGGTTGCACTGGCTCGGCGGGCCAAATTTGCGAGGCGGGTGCCAGACGAGACGAGACAGGTGGAGTGCGGGAGCAGAGGGCCAGTTGGGGGAGCAGTTTGAGTTGTTTAAATGGGCGCCGTGTTGTCAGTTCTGCTGAGCGAGATAGTGTCCGATCCGGGGGTGTTGCTCGAGCTGCTCGTGGGCCAGTTCGCGCTCGGAAATCCCAGAATGGGCCGACTGGTCTCGGAGGGCGAGGGCGAGCAGAGTAGAGGCGCCAGTCTGGCGGTGGAGCGAGGCGAGAGTATGGCACAGGCAGGCCGGCAAGTGGTTGGACGGGGCTCAGTTGCGGCGGACTGGCGCCAGCGCGACTGTGCGGCCCGAGGAGGCCTGGCAGTCGCGCAAGCTGAGACGCTGCAGCGGACCCGCCGCGATGAGTCAGCAGGAACGGGCAGTGCTGCAGCGCCGGAGAGCTGGACCGAGGCAGAGGACTGGCCGGGCAGACAGTCGAGCTGTGCACAGGTGGACTGGCGCTGCACTGGGTCCCAGTGCAGCGCCAGGCCTGCCAGCGACTGCGAGCTGCACCAGACGCAGACTTCGACCAGACGCAGGCCAAACGAGCGGCGCGCCGCCCAGCGCAGTGCAGAGGCCAGATTGAAGGAGAGCAAGCGCGGCATTAGGCGGCCGCCGCTAGAACACCAAGAACCAATGTCCTCCGAGCGCTCGGATGGTGCGCGTGCAGCCGCCGGTGTCAGTGACACCGGTCCCATAGGGCCAGCAGCAGACGGGCGGCAGCCGCTCGCATCGGCACCGGAGTGCACCGGTCGCGGCAGGTGCACCAGTTCGCTGGATGGTGCGCAGACAATGGTGCGCCAGGATTTGGCCCTCGGCTGCAGCAGCAGAGCGGCCGCCAGTCGTCTGGCGGCAGGCTCAGCACCGGCAGCACCACAGGCACGTTGTCCAGGCCTTGCTGCTGGGCCAGCTCGTGCGCCGCCGGCCACGCACGGCCGACCCTCGTCGGCGGCGGACTGCAGCACGCGCACCAGCCAGCTCGACGCCAGCCCGCCGGCTGCAGACGCCGCTACTGCTCCAGCTGGGCCATCGGGCCAGCTGGAGCGCCCAGACCACTCGAATGCCAGACAACAGCCATCCTCCTCCCACTACTACTGCTCCTTAGCTAACCATAGCACCAATAACACTCAGCAGCCAGGCCCAAGGAGCAACCACAAGACAAACAGGCAGCCGTCACAGCAGCAAATGGGAGAAACCCAATCGTGTCGGCCAAGCATCGTTTGTGGAACGCCAACATTGTCTGCTCATGATCACACCAATAGCAGTGATGATCGAGTGAATGAAAACAGCAAACATCACAAGACCCTTCATTTACCCAACAGCAGCAAAGATCATCCAACAACAACAACAACGACAATCACTAACCATCAAACCGCCATCTCAATAATCACGTCACAATCGTCAACATCTAACAGACAGTCCAAGTCGTCCAAGATATGCCCACAAAAACAACTAACACACAAACAGATCAACCAGCCCTTGGACACAAACTCCTCCAATAGCCAGAACCAGCAGCAGAAAAACCAACACCAGATGCCACCACTCATTGGGGCCCAATTGGTGGCGAACGAAAAAGCAAAAGAACGAACCAATGCCAAGGCTCATCAGCATGGCCACCACCAGATCAGCAAAAAGCACAACCAACCAGCTGGAGCCTTTCCCAGGCCCATCATGGCCAGTGGCCATAGATTATTCTACAACAGCAATCTTAGCTCCAGCCAAAGTCCTAATCCCCCAAACAAGGCGGCAAGATTAGAGAGCTCCATTGGTCATTTGGCCAGTGGCAAAAATCAGCAGCCGGCCAAGTTCAGCGCAAAATCAGCCAGTCTCGATCTGGCCCCTCTGGAACCAGACGAGATGTTCGACTCGAAGCCCCCCGAACGTAAGTGGCTCAATTTAGATCGAAGGCAAGACCATACTACTAATCCTCATGATCATCACTATTGCAAGGAAAATTTCATCAGTGATAATGGAGAGAGATTCAATGATAGTCGAATGGGTGTGAACGAGTCCACATTCACCATAATGAGCTATAACATATTGAGTGACCTTTATGTCAACAAGGATCGTTTCAAGAGTTCGCCCAAATATTCGCTCGTATGGCTCTACAGGCGCGAGTCTATTTTGAGAGAATTATTACAATTGGATTGCGATATTGTGGCACTGCAAGAGTTAGAATTGCAAGAGTTTGATGATTATTTTAAGCCAAGATTAGAGACATTAGGAGAGTATGAGTGCTTATTTGAGCCAAAATCACGTGCCAGAAGGATGGACCGTGAGCGAAGTCGGCGAGTTGATGGTTGTGCAATCTTTTTCAAGAGGAACAAATTCAGATTGGTCGAGAGACACTTATTAGAATTTAGCCGTATTGCAATGGCTAATGCACATGGCAGTGAGGCCATGCTTAATAGGGTTATGAACAAGGACAACATTGGTTTGGTGGCCATATTAGAGATTAAGCAAGCAAATGATTGCAATTCCATTGCAACCAAGCAAATGTCACAGACGACAACGTCATCATCACCCTCAATCAGCTATACCAATATTCCAATTTCCACCTCGTCGGAGAACAATAAAACATCAACACCAATGCCAACTAACAAAGCCCAAAGGATTCTAGTCTGTAATACTCACATTTATTGGGATCCAGAGTTTTGTGACGTTAAGCTTATACAAACAATAATGCTAATGAACGAATTGTCTTGCATAGCGCGCCATCATACTGCCTATGCTCTTATCGAACAAAATGTACAAAAACAACAATGCAACAATAGTAACAGCAAGAAGACCCATATCCGTATAAACAATGATAAAAACAACAACAACAATGATGATGATGACGATTCGCCACTTCCTCTGGGAGATTTACATGCAGACAGTGAGCCAAAGATCGAGATTAACAATGAGAAGATTAGCTTGAATATTCTGGCGCAATTGGAACAATTAGAGCAGGAAAATTATCTAGATTACTATTATCGATCTAATCATTTGACAAATAATGACAATAATTATCTCACAACCACTTACGAGAACAACAACAACAACAATAGCAACAATAACGACAACAACAGATTTACCGGCGCACCAGTGAAACGTCATCAATCATTGTTGCCATTGATTCTATTAGGTGATTTTAATTCAATCCCACAATCAGGTGTGTTCGACTACTTGACTAGAGGCCAAATCACAAGCCAACATGAGGATTTTAAACATTTTAGATACACATCCTGCTCAAATGCTTTAGCAATTAGTAACTATTACAATTCCATGAACAGCTACCATGAATCGCTCGTTAGAGCATCCTCCTCCTCACCCTCATCATCACTACTATCAACATCATCACTATCATCCTCATCATCACCACCATCCTCAACCTCATCCTACTCTTCATCATCCTCTTCATCCTCGTCGGCGGCTGAATCGTCAAGTCAAGGCGCCTCCTCCTCCTCTTTTTCAGACAATACAAATGGTGGTGGTGGTGGTATGCCATCGAGTGGTGACATTTGGCAAACCATAAAGCGGGCCAACAACAATCTGGCTAACGTGGGCCACCAGTTGCCCTCCATGTTCTACCTGAGACGCCAGTCTTCGCCCCCGGCAACCAGCTGGTCCAGCAGACGAACAGCTATGGCCACCTCTAGTCCCAATGACTCAGCCGTTTGTTCGGCACCCGCTTCGCCCTCATCCCTGTCGTGCTCGTCAACCTCAACATCATCATCCACATCACTATCGAAACGAAACAACGATGGAAGCTTGATATCGGACATGAACTCGCATCAGCATGAATTTTTCTCATCCCACCATTCAATGGCGGTCGCCAACATCATCAATGGTGGACCAGAACAATTGGTGGTGGGGAAGGAATTATTTTATAGCCATCCGTTTGAGTTGGCTAGCGCTTACATGCCTCACCAGATGCCTTACACTAACTATACTGACAATTTCAAGGCAATGATAGACTACATATACTATTCTCAGGACAGTTTTCAGCTAGTTGGATTGCTCGATAAGCCTGATTACAATTGGCTAAAGCGCAACAAGATCGAGGGTTTGCCGCAGCCCAATTATCCATCCGATCACTTGCCAATCGTGGCTCGTCTTCGTTTGATGTCATCGTCGTTGGGCAGCCAACCTGAGCCCCGTCACCAGTATGCAGGCTTTTCTTTGGATAAATGCAGCCTCCAGAGAGAACACCAGCAGGCCCACAGTGATACTCTGCTGGCTGTTTCGAACGCTGGCCACCAGCAAAGCCCATACCAGCCGTTCGAAGAGGAGGAGCACTGCTTTCAGGCTTCCTCAATGGCCCGTTGCAGGGACACTGGCTCTCTGGGAATGATGGTTGCCACACGCAGTGCTCTCGGCGAGCTAAACGGCAGCCCCAATTCGGCTCACTCAAGCCAGGCTGGTCGCTCCAGAAACTCAAGCACCTCGTTCTCGTCCGACTGCTCCAGTGGCACCAACTCGATGATGTCGCGTTCCTCGGCCCCTCTGATCGCATTCAAGAAGTGCGCCCCTGGGTGTGGCCAAGCTAAGCACCGGCACCAGCCGGCCCGCTCTCGCGAGGGACAAAGACGAGCCAGACACCAGCATCAGCAGCAGCAACAACAGCAGCAGCAACACCACCACTCCAGCCAGACAGCGACCTCGGCGGCAGCAAGCCAGGCGCGCTCGGCAGACTCTTGGGGCGCCCACAATGGCCAGCAGCAGCCGCAGGGGCGCCGAGCCAGCGGACAGTCGAACAAGCGAGCCGGTGGCGGCGCTCGTCAGCATGCGGCCGCCCAGACGAGACGCCAGAGCTACGACGAGCAGCACCAAGCTCGCCGGTTGCACATCATGAGAGGCCCGTCAATTATGGAGGGCCAGCGGCAGCAGCAGCAGCTCCAACAGCAGCAATCTCAGACGTCGGCCAAGCTGAAGGGGTCGCGGCCTGATGTGCAGAGTGGCGTTGGTGGCGGCGGCGAGCCAGTTACGGCGCTGGACGAGAGAGTGTCGCCACCGTCTGGATCTAGTTCCTACGAGAATTGCAACGTGAGACAGATGAAGAAACTGGGCAGCTTGCGGCGCAACTCGTCCGCGGCCACCCTCGAGCAGAGCGGGGCCAACTTTGCCGGCAAGAGGCGCCTGTCGTCTGGTGTGGCGCCAGCATGGCAGCCAATAAAGCAGCAAAGTAGTGTTTGGTCTTAGAATTTCTGGAGCTTGTGTAAGATTTACTTCATTTTATGTCTTGAAACTGTTTCTGGTTTGCATGGTCTATTTAGAATTCGCGGTAGTCCTTTGGTGTCGGTGCTTGGGAGATGGAAAATGTTTCCCATTTCTGCCGCTAGATGGCGACAGGAGATCTGAAAAAGGCGCCAGCATGGAAGCGGGAGGGAAAGGTTTTCCTGCTCATCCAAATGCGTCAGTAAGTTTTGTCCAACTTCTCAGTTTTGCAAGCCAGACAGTCTTTAGTTGTGGACTGTCTGTAGTGGCAGACTGTCTCCCCTCACAGAGAGTGCACAAGTGCAGCGCGTCCATTGGACGACCATTGAGTGAGTCACTTTTGTCGGCCGAAGTGTAGTCAAAATGGAGTGGATATGGAGCCAAAGTGTAGCCGAAATAGAGGAAATGTAGCAAAGGAGGAAAAATTGCAGATGCTAATTAGCCGAGTCAATGTCTGCCATTGACTTGGCCGATGGAAGCATTGAAGAAAGACACTTGCCGACTCGTAAAACGCGGCCCAAAAGTGGTCCTTTCGGCGAGCTTTTGGACGGCGATTTTCACGGCGACATCCAAACGTTTTCTTCTCGTGGATTCATTTTTTATTTATTTCTGATTTTGAGCATCTTTTTCGAGCATTTCTGAGCAGTTTCTGAGCATTTTTCAAGCGTTTTTTGAGCGTTTTCTTGAGCATTTCTTCAAACATCTCTTCTCCCAATGGAGCAAAAGTGGCCGACGTCAAAGAGCAGCTAAGTTGAGTTGGCACGCGCGGCACGCAGACTGACGAGCGGCCGCCCTTTTGATCGAGCTGGTGGACACTTTTTTCCCTCCTGATTGAGTTTCGGGCCCGGAAGTGGAAGCATTGGGCAAGCAGAGGCAGCAATATGGGCACGAAGTGGAGTTCCTCCTTTCGAGTGAGAGCTTGGTGCATCTTGTTGCTGGAAAACTGCAAATCGAACTGGCCGAGTGGGCAGCAAATTGGCAGAGGGCAGCTCGAGAGAGCAACATTTGGGGCATCTTTTACGAGCTCTTCCGAGAGTTCCTCTTGAGACTTGGCGACAATTAGAATCCGCCGACGAGCAAAGGCCGGCCGAGTGGCGCTCGTTAGGGCCGTTTGGCGAGTGGGCGCCCGGCCGGTTGCGTTTTCAGGCGGCCACTTTGCGGCCTGTTGGCATTGAGCATGGCCAGTTGGACACTGCCAGGACAGTCTGCATTGAGAAGTGTGCACACAAGCTGCCAAAAGTAAGATGATAAATTTCTGTGCGGCGCTTCGCAAACATGTAACCTTACTTTTGACGGGCAGTGCACTGCAAAGTGAGCAGAAAGTGGAAGATGCGAACTGCCGCAGACAGTGACTGGCAGCTCCCTTTTGACTGGAGCCGCCCTTTATGGCTTGCTGTGTGTTGTGTGCTGCGGGCTGCAGCTAAGCAGCGCCGCAGCTAAGAAGCCTCGACCAGCCGGGCCAAGTCTGTGAAAAGTGAATGCTAATTACGCGCCCGAAATCTGGCCCTTTTTTATTGGTTTTTCGTGTGCCGCCGAGGAAACACGAGCGCCAGTTGTCGGCCGCCGACCTGGCCCAAAAGTGGGCCCCAAACTCTGGCTGAGGAGCGCCAAAGACTGGAACTGGACGAGGAGACAGAGAGCGCCGCCCGCAGGCCGCCGCCACTGAGAAGCAGCCGGGCACAAAGACTGCGTCTTGATAGATGAGCACTGCTTATTCCTGTGATGCTTATTTCTCGCTCGTGCTCAAGCTCGTGAGATCACACAGACACAGATCGTCCAGTGGGCCGGACGGAGACAGTGAGCGAGCGGGAGACAGTCTGCCGGCTGCCAGCCAGACTGCTGTTGACAAAATTGTTCGCCCCTTGTCGAGCTTGTTCCGGCCCCATTTGGGCCCCTTGTTCGCATATAAATCTTGGCGGCCGGCCGGCCAATTGGGCGCCAGTTGTCCAGCTTCAACTGTCCTTCTGCAACTGGAGCCGGAATTGAAACGGCGAAATGGAAATGGGCGAGCGGCGAGCGGGCGCCTCTTGCGGCGGGCAGTGCACTGTGCACTTGCCGCGCGTGAGAACCGCCGGCTGCCCGTGACAGCGGCCCGCGCGCGCCAGAGACAGTCTCTGGCAGCAGAGACTGTATATCGCAGTAGAGACAGTCTCTCGCAGCAGAGACAGTCCCGCGCACGAGAGACAGTCTCCCGCGTGGGCGCCGAACAATCGCCCTGCAAGAGTTGCAGACTGGCACAAGTGGAGCCTGCAAATCCCCCGCGGGCCTGAGAGCTAAGCTGCGCCGCTCGGGCGACACTTAGCCGCCTTTTGCTCGCCCACTTTTCTCTCCACTTTTCACACTTTTCTATTCCTATTCCTATTCCTATTCCTAGTCTCCGCCCGAATAGGAATAGGAATTGCTCCCCGCCCGCACTTGTCCACTTCTCCGCTGCCACATTTTTGCATCTCTGCTCCTTTCCACTTTTCCATTGTGCCACTTTTTCCATGTTTGCCCCAACCTTCTCTGTGCATCTCTTCCACTCAAATTGCGTCAATCCAGAGGAGCAACTCGGCCCGGAATGATGAAACTGAGCTCTGGGCATCATTTTTCCATCCATTTTGCGCTCCTTTCAACTCAAACTCGCCTTTTGGCCACTCTTGCACCTCTCGCCACGCACTTGCCACAGACAGTCATTGCGCCCATTCTTCGCCCGCAGACTGTCCAGTGCGCCCATTTGTCGCCCGGCAGCACTGGAGGGCCAATCTGTTTGCGGCTCCCGCACACAGACGGCCGCAAGCAGCCACATTTTAAAGCCCCGATCGCCCACGCCAGCGCCACACTGTCTCGGCCAACGTCCAAAGGCCACTCGTCCAAAGCCGGCCGGCCAGATGGGCGCCGCTTGACCTTGTCTGAGGCGGTTCGCGTCCAGTGGGCCGAGAACAATGCGCGCGGGGGACAATTGTTGCGTCATATCGGCCGGCGAGGGCGGTCGAGCGTGCCCGAGCGAGCCGGCCGCTCTCACGCGCCTCAGGGCTCCTTAGGGCCGCCGGGCGTCGCCGTGGCCCTCATCATGCAGCCTCGTCGGCGGCCTTGTTGTCGGCCGCCGCTGACAACAAGTGTCGGCGCGCACGGGCCGCCGACAGTCCCACGGGCCGCGCGCAAACCCTAATTAGATTGGCCGCTGGCTAGCCACAGGCGCCCATTGGTGCCTGTGCACCACTGGTGCGAGTTGGTGCACGCCTCCTGGTGCAGGTGCGCGCGGCCTCTGCTCTGCGCGAGATGAGCTGCAGTCTGCGAGTGGCAGACGAGCTGCGGAGATGCACAAAGTGCACTGTGCGCTGTGCGCGCAGTAGAGCCCGGACTTTTCTGCGATAGAAGTCTCTGATTCTGCGTTGTGCTCTGCGCCCCAAAATGGACGAATTCTGGGCTTCCCCCCAAAATTTCCGCTGTGCGTTGGTGAATCGTCAGTGGACTCTCCAACGCGATATGCAAGTTCCG
>Ga0058701_10003031_pt1 | contig 13095 bp, 9 predicted proteins | sample AgamicOrMae_FD_97039 | JGI IMG/M metagenome (GOLD analysis project Ga0058701, IMG submission 97039) | Agave microbial communities from Guanajuato, Mexico - Or.Ma.e | ecosystem: Host-associated > Plants > Phyllosphere > Phylloplane/Leaf | place: Guanajuato, Mexico | collected 2012-06-04
CAAAAACCACAAGCGCCAACGCCGCAAGCGCCAACCCGTAACCGCCAAACGAGAAAAGTCGCAAACGCCAAAGGTCTTAACCGCAATACTAACCTTGCCTAACCTAACTTAACCTAACCTAACCTATACGGACTTTGGCGTTTGCGACTTTTCTCGTTTGGCGGTTACGGACTGGCGCTTGCGGCGTTGGCGCTTGTGGTTTTTGGCGCTATCAAAGGCCCCCCTTCCAAATCCTGGCCAGTTTTTGAAAAAGGTAAATCAGTGGCTTCATCAAATTTGAAATCTCGCGCCGATCCGTTGCGTTCAGTGTTGCCAAATTTCTCAGTTTCATCAAATCTAATTGTGATTAGCTCGAGAGCCTTTTGAGATAACCTCATGTTGGATCACTCTTGAGCTGAACAAATCAATAGTGAGTCTAATCACAAAGTTAGCTTTACCGTTAAAAATGTTAACCGCGTCTTAAAATGACGGGATCGCGAATTCTGACAACATTACTCTTATACTAAGCTCTGCTTCATATAGCTTTTGATAGATCTAAAAACTGGTAGCTTTTTTAGTTTCTGACACTTAGCAGAAAGCTACCCGAAACAGGTTTCTTACGAGTCGTTGGGTTTTACCCAATGGGGGTTTCTGCGCAAATATTTACTTTAATATGGTAATGAGAACTTAATTTTTCTTTTCGAATTAAAAGCATATATGTCTACATTGCTTGAAGCAATAATGTCATCAGTTCAAAATTAAATATGTAACCCATCTCATCCGATTGAGTCGTATTCGATCCTACGCAAATTCCTCTCTATCCTACGCAAATTTTTGCTCAATGACAATTTTTACGAAATTTATGCATTTTCATCGAAAAGTAACCTAAACGTATCCCAGATCAAGAACTGGATTACTTTCGAAATACCTCATATGAATATATTTTCGATAAGCAGATATTCTTTTGCGAATTCGTTTTGGGCACAAATTAGTTAAAAGTTAGGCAAGAAGTGTTACATTTAAAAAAAAAATTTTGATTGAAAAATTAGTTTTTTGATAACTAATATATGTAATAGTTAAAAAAAACATTCGACAGGTGATAGCTTCTCTATCTATCAGTAAGTGAAAACATCAGCCGTTCCTATTTGCAAAAATGCCAGCACAATTTGAAAATTGCGCCAAAACATCCTCTTGCTCTAAAAGTGTTTCCGCATCTGGAGCATTGATCGCAACAAAGGTTAGAAACGGAATACAGAAGGGGGACGTGCATTTTGCTGTTAAAATAAGGCAACGAGGAGTAATATTTTTATGGATGGATAAACCGTCGTCTAGGAAACATTTCGTTTATTTATTTTTTTTGAGAAGCAAAGTTTGGCCTGTTCGTGCCTTCCTTGTTCCATTTAGTGTTAACGCTGCTTCTTTTTCGTCAACATTGATACGAACTCGAGTGTCGGTCAGGTTAGGGAAAGTAAGTAATACAGCAAAGTGCGCTAATCCTTTGTGAAACTATAATCTGACCTAATCTCATCCCAGTGCTCGGTAATCTGTTCTTAGTGTTCAAATAATGACTATATCACGAAATCATCACCTAATAATTTCATATTTTTATTAAAAACTACGACCTTAACTCATCTAAAACCTGAAATTTCATCGATTATTTCTGAGTTACAATTCACAAAATTTCGCAGAACGCAAGAGGTTGGAACTAATGTTTAACCCGCCCAGCGACACCGTTCGGAAACAGAAACTAATATTTCAGAGGATCTTTTCAGTGCAGTATAGTCACAATACAAAAAATATCACCCCTCTGGAAACCTGAAATTTAATCATTTTGGAATTTTCCAAAGCTTTGAATCGCTTATTTCAATGGAAAAAGTCCTTTGAATTGCTCTGAAACTAAATTTCACTCCAAATACTTTGGGCTTTTATGGGTTAAAATTTAGAATGGAGAAACGAGCTGTCGTGACTTCGTGAAACTTCGTCAAGGATCGCCACTATTCGGCAGAAAAACCCCCTTACTAGCTTTTATTGCGCGGCGTCTAGGCTAGAAATACTCGTAATGTAGGCCACGTAGTGCTATTTAAATCTATCAAGAGTCTAGGGAAGCAAATGTTTCTGGAAATGCAGCCAGACAGCACGTGCCGCGACTTTTGGGCTTCCTCATTGTCAGTGCGGCTTCTCAAAATGAGAGGGAAAATTCTGCGCACTCGTCGTGAGTGGCAGACTGTTCATTAGGAAGACTGAAATTTCCATCTCTAGTTTAAGTTAGCTAACAAGCCGAGTGAGATACAAGGCACGTATATATTTTCAGTAAAATTCAAGCCGTAACTGACGTGAGACTAAAATATCTTCTATTCCAAAACGCGGTTCTGCAATTTTTCAACGCCAGATCCAAGCGAGAAATTTCCAGTGCTTTAGTTTGGGAAGAAAGGCTGCACTCTACATTTGAAATTGTCATTTTTTGACTAATTGGTTTAGTCATTTTTGTTTGACTATTTAATTTAGTCACTTTTTAAATTCAGTGTAAAATTGTCAAAATTGACTTAGAGAGTTAGCGGTCAAAACATTTCTTCTATTTCTCGTATTATTATTCTCTAGTACCATTAATAATTTGGTCTCTGAGTATAAAATAAGTCATTTTTTATACGCTTACTATTCAGCGAGTTCTTTTTTCACTTTTTAATGATCATTTTTGACTAAAAAAATTAGTCAAAATTGACTGATTGAAATATTAAAATTTAGCCACTAATCTTTAGTGAAATCTATTTCTTATAGTAAGCTGCAAATAACTAATTGAATAGTTAAAAGTGACTGAGGGATAGTCATTTTTGACCAAAAAAATAGACTAAGTTGACTAATGGATTTATAAAAATTTTAACTACTGTTTCTTAGTCATGTATGACCATTTCACATTTCCAGTGCATATGTCATATTCCAAAATACCGATCTGCAATTTTTCAACGACAGATCCTCGTGAGAAATTCCCAGAGCTTTAGTTCGGGAAGAAAGGCTAGGGTACTTGAAGGAAGGAGATTTGCAGCATCCCATCGGTAGCATGGGACGTCATGGGAGTCTTGTGCTCATTTCAACAGGTATTACGGCCATGAAAACAGCGGACTTTCCCTTTCAAATTGCCTTCCTTCCTTCGTTTCGTTTGGGCCGCCTTTGTCTCGCCCGTTTTCTTGTTGCCTCCCACGCATCCTGCTCTGTTCTCCTCTTTGCCCCTTTCCGCCTGATTGAAGAGAGAAAGTAGGAAGAAACACGTGTGAAAGAGGAGCTCCTACAACACGCTCACGTGCTCTATTTGAATGGTAAGGATTTTACCAAATCCAAGAAAAGGATCGGGTACAGGAAGTCCAAAATACCAACTTAACCTTAAACAGTCCATAGTATTTGGCGAGAAAGTTAGCTTAAGAGAAATTGGAAGGATTTTTTTCGTTAAAATACGCAATTTTAAGCTTTGGAAAATGCCTAAATTATTAAATTTTTGGTTTCCAGAGGGATGATATTCTTTAAACTGTTACAATACTAAAGTGAGAAGATCCTCTAAAATAAATGTTTCTGTTTCCGAACGGCATCGCTGGGCGGTAGTGGATTAACCCATGACTTAGCTCAATATATATCTAACCAAACCTGACGAGACTTTGTTAGACTAGGTGTTGTTTCATGAGACCCCGTTTCATTAGATTTGGTTAAGTGAGGTCCAGTTAGGTACGAGGTAGGAACGGTTGGTAACGAGGAGATAAGCAAATTTTGGTGACGGGGAGTTTAATTCGGTTTTATAAAGAAGGTCGCAGGTTATGAGAACTGTCTTAGGTTGCATAACAATATGGTAGATCAGGTTACCATTCTAAAATTAGTGGAAACCTACTGATTCTCAGTGGATATCCAGTTATTTTTAATCAAAACCAAACCACTGAAGTATATCAGTGGTCCGAGACTGAGAATCAGTAGATTTCTACTGATTTGTGGGTTGTATTCAGGTCGGAGGGTCTTCAGTTTTCCGAACTAGTAGCGTCTGATTGCTGTACATGATTTTTAAATGCTTTCTTAAGAGGGAAACTGTTTCTAAAGTGTGAGTCACTTCTACTAAATTCGCTTTATCCGGATAATATTTTATTGAACACCTCTCAAGGACCCATAAAGTTTGCTTCGGGCGCCGGAATTGAGGGCAACGCGAATTTCCAGGAAGACGTCTACAATTTCTACAAACATCGGCACCCATTAAAAGAACTGTGGGAAACGATTTTTTCGCTGAGAGCTCGTTCGCCGATTCCTCAGAAAATATCATATTAACGAAATCAGCTGTTTGGGTGACAATGTCGGGGCTGGGCTTGAAAATCACCCGCATTTGCTCGCCGTTTTTGCTCTGATTGACAAAGATCAGCGAAAACATAGATTTGCAACCGTAGGACGATCACTTTCATCGTTAACTGCGTTTTATATAAGTGATACCAACCATTAATTTTTTTGTGCTTGATAAATATTTATTTTGTTCACCAATTTTTCCTCAAGCGAAAATGAAGAAGAATTTGTTAATTGCGAAAAAATGACAAAACATTTACTGAAGTTTTGCATTTATTTTTTTAGAACTAATAAAATTCTATATTTCGGCTAACACGTAAGTCGAGATTGCAGTTTCATTTAAAATATGCATGGATTTTCGCGAGATTTTTGTTGTGCTGAGTTTTTGCTACATTGTCAGTGGAAGAAGAATATATCAGGATGAAATAATTCAATTTTTTTAAAACCTCATATCTTTATTTGGTTGATTACTTATCTTTTTGTAAAAAACATTTATGTGATTTAGGTTTAACAGTCTTCCAATGGAAATGTTTGCTATTCATCAGCAAATTTTTATTATTAGATTGATTTTAATTGAGGTGGCATTAAAAATTTTGTATTTTTTATGATTTCAGGCGGGGAACTACAGTCGCTGTCACATTTGGGTAAGTGCAACTCAATTTTAATAATATTTGTTTTCTCAAAAAGGCAGTTTTCTGTCCTATCAGAATCTGCAGCTTTCATTTGTGCAGCAAAGTCGGAGTAACGTAGAATCGGACTTCGGTCAACCTCGGTCTTGTAACGTGATCAAAACGTGGCCGATTTCTCGGCCGAAGAGACTAGAGATTTTCTTGGACTCTGTGGTTGAGACATGAAATCACTTACAGTCTAAGAATGGCTCCTTTTGAGGACCAATGGGAATTGCTTCCAACGTCCGCATCACAAATTTTGGTTCCCTTAGCTGACTTGCGCTATTTCTTTCGAATCACAGTCCAAACAAAACACCCTTTTTAGGGAACTCCATAACTGTTTTGGGTATGAAACTAAAACGGAGATAGTGCGTATTTTGATCATTTTTCAAGATAGACCTATCTATATTCAGCTACATCAGTGGAAAGCTCTCGCCGAAACCTTTTGAATGATATGGCTGAACATAGGTCTATCTTGAAAAATAACCATAGTACACATTTCTCCGTTATTTTCCATGATAGATAGCTATGTTCAGCCACATCAATGAAAAGCTCTCGCCGAGACCTTTTGAATGATATGGCTGAACATAGGTCTAATTAAAAACATAATCAAAATACGTGCTACCCTCGTTTTATTTTCATACCCGAAACAGTTATAGATCTCCCTAAAACAGGGGCTTCGTTTTTACTGTGATGGAAAATCATGTTAAAAAGGACGTGCTGGAAGGAGCGCATCATTCTATCTCAGAGTGTTAATGATGAATTAAGATACAAATCACGGTATAAGTTCGAGACTCTAAAAACAGTTCAAGACACTTAAAATTTTAAATACTAATACAACTGGGAACAATATCAGATCAGGGTACAAAATCGCACGGTGTAGTTCTCCCCCATCCCCATACAAGTCCACCGTCAAAGATATCATAACGCAATTGATTCTCCGAAGTCCAACACAAGGATTGCGGCGTATGGCGTACAGGTGGTACGCTATCGATACTCATTCACTCTAACTACGCCGCCGACACTGAAAATAAACTTTAATCCTTTGACACCTGTTAGTTCTAATAATAACCAGACACGAGTGGAGAAGGGTGCACGCGTTGACCACCGAGATAAACATTGCAAACGACCGAAAAGATATCTATAAATATACCGTTTCAAAAGGAAGTTTACCTTACAATGTCGTATCTCGCCCCAAAATCTGATCAAAATTGCGCCGTTCTAGGACATCGGTACGTTTACGCCTCAGCTTCCAATTTGCTATGTCTCATTAAGGAAGTAATGCCATTTTGGGTTAGGACTTGCTTCTTGACATAATGTCATATTTTGCCCAAAATTACCGGTTTTTTAGGTAATTTTTAAGGTGGACTGTCGAACATCCATATCAAAGAAAACGGTATAGCAAGAGCTATTTTTTCGATTGAGCTATGTTTTTATCTCTACAAATACCTAAATTAAGCCAAAAGAAAGTTTGGTTTTAAAACTAAACCGGTTACAGAACTGATCGGAAGGGGTGTCCTATTCGATGCTTAGGAAATTCTACTCTCACGGTAAAAACTAATTTTTTGTTTAAATTAAGCCCATACCTCGGGTGTGGAGGTAAAACAGGGGACTAACGTAAATAGGTTACTTTTAAAGATTAACCTAACTATATTGATGGAAAGGTTTCGGGGAGATTTCCCAATTGATATGAAGTTATCGATAGGCGTACCATAAAATAAAACCAAATTACGCTCTTCCTCCGGTTTACTTTCATACCTAAAACAGATATGACCTTAAAACGCTGGAGTCACTTTATAATGTAAGCTGATTTATTTCATAGGAAATATTACGATAGTTATTTCTTTGTTGACCATTCTTATATTTGAAATCATGTCCAAACCCTGCTTAGGAACTGTCAGATTGACTAAAGGGACCTGTATGTTACTCACGTTCATAGGAAAATTAAGATGGCAAGACATTGGCTCTCAAGAGCGCTTCTTTCAAGTGAACTCACCTAAATCGCACTTGGGCTTTTCACTTTACTATCCTCGTTAAAACGCTGATTTAAACCTTGTTTATGTTTACGTACGCGCTTAGTCGATAGACTGAATTTCTAAACAGAGTTTAGTAGAAATTGGAGTCAATTCGTCGTATCGAGTTTCTGTGTGCAATGAGCCAGAACCTTGGACTCATCTAATAGCGGCAGCAATTAAATGCTGATTCAAAAGTGCTACTAAAGTGTCAAGTGATCATTACTTAAAACGCACATGTGGCATTAAAATTCTTTTTATTTTCTATTTTGAAATGTAAATCGTCGCTGTTGCTAAGAGGAGATATGTTTTGACTACAGGACGCAATCATTGGGGAAAATGTTATGATTTCCACTTTTAAAAACGCTGAATTACGTCGGAAATGTGATATAAACGTATTGGACAGCGACGAGATATCAGATCGGACATGAATGTCACTGTTATGAAACGTAACTTTAACTTGAAAAGTTTTTATAAAACGTGAAAACATGACATGGTTTCATCGTGAAATATTTTTGAAAAATGAAACATTAAAAGGAAAGCGAAAAGGGACATGATATCAATAAAAATAGATTTTTAAGGGGACAAGATTTTATTAAAGAGTTAGATCAACAGTAAAAAAAATAAAAAAAATAAAAAAAAATCGAACGTGTGTTATATATTTATAATTTATGACTGGGCTTTCCGGAGATTACTCTAACCCTTTCGTCAACCCTTTTGCTCTCGTAATTCCGCAAAAATGATGGTAACCCTGTTGTGATCCAGTTATTTCTCAGGGACTCTTGCTTATTCTTTGCGATTTCTTCAGTGATCTAAATTGAAGGAACGCGAAGGGATGCACAGTGGCAGCTCTGTCTTTCTCTTCTCCTCCGCCGTTGCTGACAACGTCTTGCTGACCCACTTGGCATACAGCGTATTTATGCTCTTTGTCACTTTAGCAGGGAGGAATACTTTTTACTTGTCCGTCAGGTTTGACTAGCCATTTCCGCCCCTGAGAAGTCGGCTTCTGCAAATTGATATCCTTCTGCAAGCGCTTCCGCTATATTTGACAAAATGTCACGTTGCAGTAATATTTTCGCGGCGGATAAAAATGCGAATAAATGAGCTGCCGGGACGGCTAGCAATCACAGTGTTGCCAGATTTTGCAAATTTGACAAATTTAAGCGCGATTAACTAGAGAATAGATAATAGAGAAAGAGGTAGACGCGTTTAAATTTGACAGAGTTGCAAAATTGCAATCCTGGACAAACAGCAGTGCCCTCTCTAAAATAAACTTAAATTTCAGCTAGGTTGCTGAAAATATTCAGTATTATGCACGATTAAAAATATTTTTTTTTGAAAAAGTTGGACCTGTGGGATTTTAACCCACGTTCTCAAATTATCAGCAAAATAATTCCGCAATATGCTGCGATTTTATTTCCTATGCTCCTTTCAGCTGTCTATCATCAGCATGTCGATAGATATTGCAATGCATGGTATACTTCGTGGGTGCGCCATTTATCCCGCACAACATCGCTTTGCGCTTTTGCAAGTAACGCAACAATTTTCGTATTATTATAGTTGCTAATTTTCCTTTGATTCTGTGGCATATGCTAGCCGTAAGATGCAGGATGTGTTCTGAATATCAACAAACCTGAGTGGATTCTTGGAATACTCGCCCCCAAAACAAAGTTTTATGGTGTGTTGCAAAACTGCTATCCTTAAGTCCCATTCATAAACACCTGAGTTATGTAACATCAAGGGAAGAGGACTAAAGCATTCTTGGCCGATTTATTTCTGTTCGTCATAATTAAGAAAGTAGTGACCTAATAATCTAACCCCATTTTATCTCAGACTTTCTTTCCGAATGCCTCGTCGGCGAACCCGAAATTACGTATTATTGGAATGATCATTATGTAAGCAAAGCATGAAATACAATTTTGGCGATTTAAAAATGTTATTTGCTCCTTCTTCATAATTTATTCGCAGACATGCCTTTGCAAGCCGTTTATTCATGTCTAAAAAAATAATAATATCTACATATTATTTGTTTTTACCATTTAATTTATTTATACTTTGCAGTGTTATAAAAATCTGATTTACATTTTGGTAAACTTTCTCTCTAATCCAATCAAAAGTCTCGATATTATACGGTATGAGAAGAAAGAAAGCAGGCAAAATTGACTAGACAGGAATTTGACACTTGACAGCTGATTGGGAATACGTTAATCAAATCATTAACTGTAAATTTCAAGTGGCGCAGATGTCGTGTGTATCCTCGATCAGGTAATTTTTGTAGGATCACGCGCAAAATTGATCCGAGGATTTCGTGAATAAAAATCCGTAAAGAATCGATACTGTTATTTGATGTCTGGTAATATCCAGGTATAGTAAGCATATATTTTTTAGTAATCTGCTAAAATCTGTCAGATGTTTGGTTGAAATTTGGTCAGTTTTGGATGTAAATACAGTCCAGTACATTAGGCGTGACAGGATGAGAACGCTAAAATTTTTCGCATATTTTCTGAGGAATGTAGTTGTCATTTTTAGAGAAAATAATAATGGTTTGTGACGCGATATTCATCATTCAATTGCTAAAATAAACCATGGACTGGTTACGGCAGACCTTGTCATTGAGCGGCTCCCGACTAACGCACGTTACGTAACGAGCGCAGCTTATTATAACGACCAGTGGTCCTTACGTGTCGCTAAAATATTTTACGAGATCTCAACTCGAGAAAAGAGCGGCTAACATCAGAGGTCGTTGTGCAGAGCTTAGGGATTCGCAATCTATTCTGATCGATATTTAAGACCCGAGCTTCGTCGGCTGTTTAATTTAGCTCGGTAATCTAAGCAGAGTGTTGCAAAGATAAGTTTCAAAACCATCGCAAAAATTCAACACTTTTTTATGTTTTTTAATCATTTAACTTAATACTTGCCGTAAGTCAACATACAAAATGTCCGCACACCCAATAAAAGGAAGTCTCGTAAAAAGCAAGTCAAACTTGAGATGGTCCTTTTTGTATGAAACTAACGATAGCGCGATCCTTGTTCGGAAATCCTCAATTGGACGAAACTATCAATTAGTACATATGGTTTAAATAAACGCTCGAAGCCAGTCCTTGGATGGGGTCCATTTCTTGTATCGATCAACATTCATTTTGATAAGTCCTTGGCCAATGCATCCGGGACTCGTACATCCTCTAGACTGCTAATTATTCATAAATATGTATTTTTACGTTGCTTTATTTTCTATAGACATGATATAACAATTGGCCGTTTTAACGACTCAACTCTAATTCCATGTTCGAAGAACAAGGAATTCTCGGAATACTGTACTGACGAAAATCCGACAGTGATTCGCGGCTCTTGTGAATCTAATCTTCAAATACAACTTTCAAGGACAGGGTAGCTATCATAAATGCCAAATTTCAAATCCGCCAACGCCACTACCACCAATGTTCAAAACCGCCAAAGTTCAATTCCGCCAACGCTGCTAACAACCTAACGTAACCTAACCTTATCTAACCTTACCTAATCGTACCTAGCCTTACCTAACCTAACCTTACATAACCTTACCAAACCTTACCTAACCTAACTTTACCGAACCTTACCTTAATTAAGCTAACCTTACCTTACCTGATCTTCTTTAACCTATAACCTCTGAATTTGGCGGTTATGATTATTGGCGCTTATGGATACTGGCGGGTATGGCGTTGGCGTTTTTGAAATTTGGCGTTTGTGTGAGCCGCCCCATATTGCGGGATAGTACAAAAAATTAGTAGAACAATTATTTTCTTTTCATTAAGATATGTGCATAATGCCTTATAGTGAGGTGGTTCGATTATAGGGTAGAATGGGTTGGTATAAGGTTCGTAGGTAATATCCATCCTGATTTTACTTCAAGTTTTCGAAAAATCGAATGCGATAAGCAAGTATCTTAATTGCCTAGTACACGATAAAATGTAGCAGTCATGCTTGCGATTTTTTTCGGGATGAAATAAAGAGTTGATATTCAAATGCCACGTCAGAAAGATCGACTAACGATTTTCCTAGTAGACGGGGAATCGACTGTATGCTTCATCGCCAAGATGTGATCATATTACTCTGCCTTTAGTGACAATTTTACTGCCATTTTTGTCGTTGAAAAGAAACATTTATGCTATCAAATTTGTCAAGGCTGTAACCTTTGCATTAACGATTACGGTGTGGGCTCGTGGTTTCCTACATAAAAACTGGCCTCGGTGGAAAGGTTAGAAAAAGCTATGTGCAATATACCTATCATAGCCGCATTTATCAATCGGCTACAACATCACTTTAAAGATGCCTTGGTGTCTTCTCCTATCAGTTTTTACAAAAAAAGGGTGGTTCCGCAGTCCCATTCACAAATCGGGACTGGAGATTCCATCTCTTTCGCAGAAGGAGCCATTTTTCATAACCTTAACTAAGTTGGAACCAGTTTAAAGTGCTTCTATACTCTTTTCTTCATGGGGTAGTAATCTCATAAAACAGATTTACGTCTGTTGGTTGATTGGTCTGTATAAACTTGACCTGAACCTTATGACACTGATTGAGCTCATGTAAAGACGAATTTATTTGTAGTAGGCAGCTTTCTTCCTTAAATTTCATTGTAAACTTATGGATTTCCTTCGAAAAATATTGCAAAATCGACGTTTTAAAATGAGTAGTTCTCATCCCATCAAGAAAAGAAAAACACTAATGTTTTCTCGATCGAAAAATATCTCTCTTCAATGCTTTAAAATTAAATTGATCACAAATACTTTTTTAAAAAATCTCTTATGACTAGAGTAAATTTTGAAACTTGTTTCCAAAATAACCTGATCGAAAACTTCTAGGTTTATAATGTCCACTTCATAAGAATAGTTAACTTAGTGGCTCTTGTAAATTTCAATCGAAATCATGAATTTAAAGCAAATTAGGCTACATGTTATAGTTGACACTTTTCAAATGCATAGGAAGCTCTATTGCGCAGTATTTCGAAAGCCTTTTTTCCAATTTTTCCAATTAAGCTTTTTCTTTGTGTCGATCAAGAACAAGTACTCGTGCATGTTCTTACCGTAAGCTGTGGATTTAACAGGTGTCTTTCTGAACGCCTGAAAGAGACAGTAGACAGGGAAGGTATTTTTTATTGGTATTACCCGGATTAGCCGACTATTATTTTTCGGGCATTCATGAAGAGTTTTCATCAATTTACATCATAAATATCTACGAAGACATTCCTTGATGACGGAGTGGTATTTTTTTCTATTTCTTTTGAGTAATTTTTACAACCGGCATCTTATTTTCGAAAATCACTTCAAAGTTTTTTGAATGGTAAATAAGATCCCTGAAAAAAGATATTGGATACTGTTAAGTAGATTGATACAATGTACCAACATCACGTACCGTAATAAAAATATTCCCAATATTTTTTTTAAAAAATCCAACAATACGACTATGCAAAATCACATGACGGCCAAGTTTTCGTGTAAAAAGTTTGAATAGAAATATTGGTCTAACAACAAAAATGAGGAATCAAAATTGGTTCCCCAACCTGACTTCTCCCCTGTTGATACTTCTTGTTAACCAGCCTAATTCAAAAATTCAAAATCTATGTAGCCCTTTTCTTTGATCCTAAATTTTGTGTTATATTATTTCTTCATTTGATGGCATTCTTAGTTGATTCATTTGGTTCATGAGTAACTCAAAATCATTATTTGCTTCAATGGTCCAAAGTCCAGTGGATAGAATGAACATTAAAAAATACTGCCAACAGTAACGTACCAAAATCGTTATTTTTGCCTTATTTTTTTCAGTTTTTTTTTAATCTTTGAAGACAATTGGGCTTTACGAAAAGATACCTTTTTTGAATTGTCTGATATATAAAATTTATGCACCATATCTGTTTGCTTTGTGTGTAAAATATAGATCCATTTCATTATCGCTTTAAGTCGTCCTGTTATTGGAATATTTCGATTAAATACATGACGTATCGGATTGTGGCGCCAACTGACGACTGACGCCAGAAACGCCAGGCGCCAGTGATAGTCCCTGGCCGTGACCTTCCTATCATTATGATTGAACAGCTGTGCAGTGTTGCCAATAATGTGGAAAATTAACGCACCGTTAAGAGGCAATCTAAGGCTGCCACA
>Ga0058701_10003032_pt1 | contig 13095 bp, 6 predicted proteins | sample AgamicOrMae_FD_97039 | JGI IMG/M metagenome (GOLD analysis project Ga0058701, IMG submission 97039) | Agave microbial communities from Guanajuato, Mexico - Or.Ma.e | ecosystem: Host-associated > Plants > Phyllosphere > Phylloplane/Leaf | place: Guanajuato, Mexico | collected 2012-06-04
TAACTTTTTTTGCAGATTCTAAATATAAGTTGTTTTTTTTTCTTTTGTTTTTTCAATTAAAAAATATAGTTTTTTTTTAAATTCAATTAATTAAAATTATTTTAATTTAAATAATTAAATTTTAAGTCTTAATTAATTTAAATTTTTAAAAATATAAATATTTTTTTTTTAAATATTAATGATTTTGCTCGAGTTTGAAAGGAGGTTTCCAAAGCATCGGGTGATGTAAACTAAATTTTCTAAGAACTTAACATGGAAAAGGTTGTTTTTTGTGTAGATTTAAAATATTTGTGATTGCTGAAGGTTCTTGTTCTTACATATAAAAATCTTCTGCCGTATCACGTCATTGTTCCGCCATACATGAGATCTACTTACCTAAGGTATTCAAAATATGCTAGTATTTTGGGTTCCTCGAATTCGCACCTATAAATTAATACCTGGCGAAAAACGATCGTTCTTTCCTTTCTATCATAATCTCCCTTCATTTGTTCGTATCCAATAAGAAAGAACCGTTTTAAATTGTTTAAGTTCCAGTAACGTCGGATAGTCTGCCTATCTCTGCTTTTAACGTTTATCTTGACGAATTTCATCGTGAGTCAGCGATCGCATTTTACGAAAGGATATGTGAGAAATACAGATATATACGACTTGTATATCTGTATATAATCAAATATATAATACGACGTAGCTTTTGCTTCTGCGTATCATGAAATGCAGCCCTCCGCGCACAAGAGCCCCTCTCGTCCACTCTACGGATTATTTATTTTCCTAGCGAAATGGGAATGATGCATTTTGAAGTCTTCTTTATAAAGTAAATTGGTAACATTTTTTTTTCAAAGCGGGAAACTGATTCGGTGAACTCGTTATCGCTGACTGAGGTTAGACCGACTCCTATTTCGCACAGGTCTACTCTTTATGCAGCGACACCGAAAATGGCTGACTGCCGCTTCTCTTACTGGTTATCCGACTGCTCAAGCGCTTTTTTCCCCTGAAATTGTTTAACTTTGAATATGTCAAAGCCCCGTCATCACCCCATTGTAATCTTTCCAGTATCTGCAGAACGAAATCTGCTTATAACTTGAACTGGACGAACCAAATGCATTACATGTGTATAGACATTAACCAAATTGATTTAACCCATAACAGCCCAAAGTATTTGGAGTGAAATTTAGCTTAAGAGAAATTCGAGGGATTTTTTTCTCCATAAAATTACGCAATTTAAGCTTTGGAAATTGCCTAAAATGTTAAATTTCAGGTTTCCAGAGGGGTGATATTTTTTAATTTTGACAATATTGAACTAAAAAGATCCTCTAAAATATTGTTTTTTCTGTTTCCGAACGGCATCGCTGGGCGGTAGTGGGTTGAAACGTACAGAAATTGAACTCGCTATATCAAAAGACATACGTTAGTTACAATCTGAGTTTCTTTTTTTTCCATGTTTTTTTTTTCCTCAATTATATTGGGTTATGAAATCTGAATTGTGATTCGTCGAAGTTATTCGTATTTGCCACATTATTTGTTACTTCTTTGCTATTACTTTACTTTTGTGTGCTATTGCTTTGAGGCTCGTGGAAGGAACTCTTTTCTTACTTGTGTCTTGGTCTTGGTTTCAGTGTCTTCAGCCTCTAATCAAGAAGGACGTTTTTAGAGGATGCTGTCAACTGCGGAAACCTCCTGTGGTCGTTCTGGAGTCAGGGTAAGTTTCGATCATGAAATATTTTATCTTCCGCCGTAAAAAAGACTATTTTCTGTCCTCGACTGCCCAACGTTTAACATTGCTAAACACTATTTTTAATGCTTGAATAGTCGAACATAGGTCTGTACCATCTGAATTCATTATTTTTATTTCTTGTTTAACCTATACAATATAAACACGAATTCCAAACTATTCGAATGAACAGACCGCCTAAGATGTCAGACATCTTTTGGTGAACGGTTTCTTAACAAATTTCCGAGGGGTGTTAAAACTTGTGCTTAATTTTTTTAATGAATTGGCACCTTTTTGATTGTGAAATCTTCGGCTGTCAAGCCACGCTTTATTTCCGGTCGATGAACTCTGAATATGCCTACGTGGCTTGTACGTCGTGAAAACTTTTGATGGCGTAAGTGAATGCACTCTGATAATACATGACAGCTAAAATTTAGGTGCGTAGAAAAGAGGAAAGGCTACTGCTGTCAGTGAAATTAGCAACGTCAAAGTCAAAACTTAGTTTGCGGAGATAACTAAGGGCTATGTAGAGAATTTAAAGCTTTTTAATTTTGTGGCGAATTCCTTGCGGGTCGAGTTGAGTTTTGCCGTTTTCTTCCACAGGTCCGTCGAAAGGTATCTTGCACAACAGCGAAGCGCCGTCGAATCTTCTCTGCGTGAGGACCCGCCATCTGAAGAGTCGATAATGCCTCCTCTGGAAAGTTCCTCTTTTGGGCGTGATTCGACACATCAAACTGTCCGGGCGCTTGCAAGGGCACCCACTAGGGTTCCCTCATCGTCGGTGCAGTTGACCTCCAGCCGCAGTGTTGTGAGAAGTAGCACGGATAGTGTAGATAAACGTGACTTTGTGACTAAAGTGTTTAGTCGACGTCTGTCGGGTGAAAAATCGCAGCCTGCTCCTTCAACATCTTCCAATTTGCGGTGTCGATTGCTAGAAGAACAAAGCCCAAGTAGTGCCAGCAAAGACAATAGTTTAGCTCCTAATTTAGACTCCTCTAAATCCAACGAGCTGCCTCCAATTAAGTTAAAGATTTCTAACGAATCTCGATGTGAGAAATCGCGTGTCTTGTCTCTCCCAGAAAAGTCTCACGCATCAACGAGTGCTTCGTCGTCGAGCGTCCGTGAGTCTTCAATTTCTCATGGTGGAGAGCACTCCAATCGCAAAGAAGATTTGTCGAAAAAGAGTCACAAGCATTCCAGCAATTCTAGCAGAACAAATGTTGACACTCCTAGACCCTCGGGTAAAGAAAATGGAAGATCTTCTAAGTCTGAAGGCCAGAATGCCCAGAGGGTCGGCAGTGAACACTCGCGCCATAAGACGAGCTCTTCTAGTTCTCACTCTAGCTCGAAAAGCCATTCCAGTAAGCGTCCGACGGATTCGAATTCTCACCATTCCAACTCCAGTAGTCATAAGAAGCACAGCAGCGATGAGCGGCGATCCGAAGGCAAAAGTCATCGAAAATCCGACGCCTCGTCAAAGGAACATAAGCCACAAGCATGTGCTAAGACTTCTACGTCTCCTTCGGGAACTTCCCGAAAGGCGCCGGTCATGAAGCATCCTGGAAAGGATATGGCTAAGTTAGAAGCTGCTAAGGAAAAAGAAAAAGAGGAAGTCTGTACAACTTCCGCTGGGCCTAGCGGTGCGCACGAAAAGAAGAAAACCAAAGCTTCTCGATCGTCGAATAATGACCTGTTTGGTCCTATGACGGACGACTCAGATGATCCCGACTCTGAACGCGCAACTCCCGATGCGGATGACGACCAGTTGGTTATCGATGAAAATCGTGCAGCATCAGACAGGCTTCAACAATCCAGTTCGGATGCGGCTAGTATCGTCGGAGAAATTTCCGATGAGCGATGCGGAAGTTTGTTTGATCCGGACGTTGCCTTACCAGCTAGTTTCGGCATGCAGCGCCAGGGACCTGAGAATAGACCGGAAACGGATGCTTCCATGGAAACCCAACCTGAACGTGATGAGCCCGCCCTCAGTGAGGTCCAATCTGAACCTCAACGTGTTGCGCCCGCTCATGTTGAAGTTCAGCCTGAACCTCCTACGCCCACCGATGTTGATGCTCAAGCTGTAACGCCCACCGTCGTCGGAGCTCGACCTGAACCTGGTACTTCCCCAGCCCACACCGACTCTCAACCTGAACCTGGTAGGCCTACCCACGTCGAGGATCAACCGACCCTTATGAATGTTGAGGCCCGAGTTGAGTCCCGCATCGTTTTAGAATGTGAAACCGAAAGTGACCTAATCGATGCTTTCGAAGCGAAGTACAATCCTAGTGCAGAAGTAGAAAGTCGTCAACCATCTAGCCGCAGTAAGACTCCCAGTCCAGCTATAAGTCTATCGCGGGCGATCGACCCGGAAGGGACCTCTGAATCTGGTAGTGCATCAGCCGCAGTGAAAGTAGAACCAGGATCCTCCGCAATCGATTCATCTCGAAACCTTTCACCGAATACTGTCATTCTGTCCGCGAGTGTATCGGTCGCTGCGGGTGGCATCGCGCAGAGTGTCGCCTCTGCGACTTCAGGTGAAAGTGCTTTCGCTAATCAACCCTCAGCTGTGGAGCGGGAAGCAGCAGCCAGTGGCATCAGTGACGTGGGACTTAATCAATCGAGTAATGCGGACAAGGTACCGGTGTCAGTTTCTTCCTCCGTGGGTCTTCAAAATGTTACTTCCACTCCTTTACCGAAATCCCCTACACCTGATGCCGCTCCGTCTTCTACGGGAGGCAAAACGCCGCAGATCCGAGTAAAGAAGTTAGATGAAATGTTGTCAGACACTTTGTCGGCGGAACAACGGGATATGTGGATAGATTTGTCTCCGGTCCTCAACCACCTTCAGTACCTGATTCGGAAGGAAGACAACAACAAAATCAACGATTACCTGCTGAAGCATGGACGCGAAATAACCGACAAACTGGAAAGACTTGGCAAAAAGTTTCACCAACTGGTGAAGGTCAATGAAGAGGAGAAGTTGCCCGGGCTGCCTATTGACGAGTACGAGAAATTGAATATGTTCATCTGGGCATGGTCGCTGAGAGGACCCAGACTCCAAGAACCGTCGCCGCGCTCCTTCGTAGCCGCAGCCTCTGTGGATTCACCGTCGAATCGAATTTCCTCTCAACCCTCTCACAGTCAACTAGACGAATTAGAGCCGTTGGAAAGTCCTCTCCCAGGTGCTGTGCGTAGGCGTGTTCCTGAAGCCCTTTCCTCAGGTAGTCTGCTGGAAGCAGTTGTTCCCGTTCGAGCGCCGGTGCCGAGAAGTAGTCCGCTGGCAAGTAATGAACATCCGCTCGCAACTTCCGGTGCTTCTCCCCATCAATCTCAAGTTTTGCATCGAAGGCCATCCCAGGAACAGCCCAGAACGTCTCAGCATCAACCCGAGACTCTTCAGCAGCAGTCAGGTCAACGTGAGGGGCCGGCGTATGAATCTTACTCAAATTTGCGATCGATACTCGAAGTAAGGCTCCCTCCAGGATTGCCCAACATTGGTGTGTTTGCTCCCAACATTTCAAGGCAGCAACCATTGCAAAGTCAAGCGGGTCAGCAACAACCGAGTAGCGCAACTGGGCAGCAACACTCGCCTGATCCAGCCGCAGATATTCAACAACGAACCCAGTTATGGGCAAATCAAACGATTTCAAACGGGCAGCAACACGGAAGTTGGCCGGCAAGCGCGGGAAATAATCAAACGGCGCCAAGGCAAGGATTTTCGTGGCACCAGCCCGTGGGGAATGCTCCTCCTGCCCAAGCTTCGAGTAGTAGCCATCTTCCAACGTACAAAAGTCAATCATCTGAACGGCACCAGCAGCAGCAACAGCATCCACAGCATCAGCAGCAACAGCATCTACAGCAGCAGCAGGAACAACAACTTCAGCAGCCGCATTGGCTACAACAGGTGCAACAGCAGCTACCTCCGGAGCTACATCAACAGCTGCAACAACAGCTGCAGCAGCTGCGATATCCGCAGTCGGGCCAACAGCAGCAGCAGTGGTTGCAGCAACAGCAGGTGCAGCAGTCACAATTCCTTCAGCAGCAACAGCAGATGCAGCAGTCCCAACAGCTGATCTCCCAACAGCTGCAGCAGTCCCGACAACTGCAGCAGTCCCAACAGTTGCAGCAGCCACAGCAGTCTCAGCAGCTGCAGCAGCCGCAGCAGCCGCAGCAGCCGCAGCCTTGGCAGCAGTCACAACGGGGACAACAACAGCAGCAACAGCAACAAAAGAAGAAGCAGCAACCAAAGCAGCGATCGAAAAAGCAGGAGCAGCAACAGAAACAACAGCAGCAGCCTCAACAGCAAAATTCATTGCAGTCCGAGCGGCAGCAGCTGCAGTGGCAACAGCAACAAAACCCTTGCCAGTCCTCAAGCCAGGTAACTGTTCAACGTCTTCCACCGCCATCTTATTATTCTCAGACAGCTACTCGTGAGTCCTCCGTGAACAGGAATGTCGGACCTGGAAGTATGCATCCTCGCCCAATTACTGGCACATCTGCGCAGGGAGCATCAATGATTCCATCCGGCCGAACTCAAGTAGACTCAAATCAAAGTCTGAGTGTTGGCGCTCCAGTCAATGCTCATAGTGGACTTGCCACGTCTGTGTCCCAGCCGCTCTCTTATATTCAACAAACAAACCAAGCTCTCGCATCTGCTTATTACCAATCGAGCTACTTAACTGCTACTCAATCATCGCAGCTACAAGTCTCACACACCGCTGTCGCCCCAAATCAGCAAGCACAAACGCCTTCAATGCAGTCCTATCATGCGGTGGCAAGTGGAGGTAGCCCTTATGTCTATCCGACTTCGAACACTCAATCGCCTTTCAGAAATTACATTGCAACACGATCACCGGCATATACCGGGGGATCAGTTGCGCTCGCAAATCAACAGGCGGGACTTTATAGGCCGAGCGTAACTGCTATGGTAACACAGCCCACTCAGTTTTCTGCACCTATCACATCAGCACATCAACCTGCCGTGCCATACCACGGACTCGCTGCTAACCTTTCAAGCACAGCTTCGCTAGGATCAGCCCTGTCGGCTCAAACCGCCTTGCCGCAGGTAACTGCATCCCAGATCGGATCCCACTTCGGCCAAACCGAGAACTTAACGCCCCAAACACCGGTCCAGGGATCGCAACCAACCATTGGCCGGCCGATCGCAACAAACAAGAGGAAGTCGAGCTCTGAAGCAGCACCAGCCATTTCCCAGAAGCGTTCTCGAGCAGAGCAGCGACCTGGCGACAGAGCTCTTAGGGGCTCAACGGGAAGTGAATCCGGGCCTGAACTTGAAATAGTAAGTGCCTTTGTACTTTTTTATGTTTGTGATTGATGAAATATCTATTGATGTAATAAAATTTTTTGTCTGCAGGTATATCAAGAGCGGGCATCCTCCAGAGACAGCGGATATGCGGCAACTCCTGATACAACCACGGCTGATGAGGTAAGTTCGTGCAGATTTTTTACTATCTTCAATACGACCGTTGTGAGCAAGAGAAGTGCATTATTGCTCGTGAAACTCCTTAACGAATACATGTGATCATAACTCGTTGATAAAAAGCCTGCGTTAACTGAAGGTTGTCTAAATACGCCGATCATTCTATCTCGACGTACAACGTTTCCATACTAGACCGTATCGTGTAACCTAAAAACTTTCCTCTCGATAGCGATGAAAGGACATGATAGCAGCGTGATTAGCTGTTCGTCTTCTCTTCCCTGGCTTTTTCGGATTATTATTTTCTTGATCCAATTTTGCAAATGCCGTATTTAGGCTTAACCGTAGTGTATCTCAACCAATATCGGAAGCATTCCATTAAAAGTGCTTTCATAAGTTCCAAAACGTTTCCTGCCTCGATTGAGTTGTGAGTACTAGATGAATGATTAAGGCTTTGTTTTCTCTAAGGTTTTACTTAAAATCTGCCAACGGTTGTCGACGGCTAAAGATTAGTAGCAGGTTTTGCCATGGTTTTTAGTTAGCGTTAGGAAAACCTAACGTAGTCCCGCGCATGTCTCACTTTGATTCCTCTTTATTTCCACGTTTGAACAAGTTATGTTTTTCTTGATGTGACTTGGTTTTTCGGTTCGTTCAATGTTTCGAGGGACGACTTGTTTCGTTTATACCAACTCTCGCGGTAGGCAGAGCAACAGTTTCATGAAGCTATATCTCGAACTCCGCCGTCATTAGAATTCATCTGCACCCTCAGGGTTGACGATATTTCCTGTCACCTTTATTCCCATTCTGTTCAATTAAATAAACCTTAGTGCAATTAGTTTATTAGGTTCTTAGACGAGCACTATCTGTCATCAAGTTTAAAGCAATAATATTTGTATGTGCCAAAATTTAATCTCAAGATTTTGTGCTCATATAACATTGACTTAAGCCGTTGGGTAGGTTTGTTGTTCTTTTCCACTCCTTGATTTTTGGTAACCGCGTCTGTTTCATTTCTTTTTCTAAGGTAGAACATTAAATGGCGGACGAATTGCTCTAGCAAATTACCTTAAGTTATAAATTAGGTATTAGTCTGGAAAGAAGAACAAACAGAAATAGAAGAACGGTCGAGATAAAATCGAAACATAGTGTCACATTAATTACCCAAAATCCATTAAACGAACATGACAAAGCTTGATCTCGCGTGCCATTATTTTAATGGCACGCATCATTTTAATTTTAGGAACCCTTTAAGACCTGGAGTTTTAAGCAGGCGATACGTCTCTAACGCGGAAAATTTCTTGCGCTTTTGTTCTTATTAGTCAAGTACCTCATAAGAAACGATCTTATATGTTATGCGGCTAAACGTTAAACCATTGCCCCCACGTCATGAGGTATTTACAGGTAAACCTTGAAAGTCCAGTTATTGATCATGTTTATATTCGCGTTTAACTCTCAGCACAAACAGCAAACCTAGTTCCAATTGCCACGATTGTATGTGTTCCCTTCTGTATGCGAGTCAAAGATTAAAAACGAGTTTGAAGTTACCTCGCCGTACTAAATTCTATGTTATCAAATACTTTTTCTTAACGTGGGCTCAACGTTAAGTGTAATCGCGGCATCATTCGCCACATGATGCAGAAAACTCGCAGCTGGTTTAGTGCAAGCAAGCGCAGAAAAGATTTAAAGTTCTGAAACGACCTATGATTATAAAACGCATACACTACCTATTAGTTTTTCCCTTGTAATTACAATCCTAAGATGTATTCGCGAACGTGATTTCTTACTCGTAGTTACGGTAAATAGCACTTCGCATTTTTTTTTGTATGTAGAATAAATAGGCGGTGTGAAAGATCTTTGGAGGAGTTCGGCGTGTTGAACTATCACCTACCTCTCACAGTCCAAAGCCTTGACGGCCTTCATCCCCACTTATCGCCCGTCGTAGCCTTGCTCTTTCTAGGTCCATATCTATTTTATTTACAGACATCGACTTCAAAGTCGATCACGGACATCGTTCAGCCTGACTTTAGTGGGAGGGATTTGAGTAGAGTTCAGAGTTCCGCCTTGTCAACCTCGCCATCTTCGTCTCAGTCTGTGACAGCATCTTGTGCTCCCCCAAAAGTCCATTCCAAATCGCTCCCTGACCCATGCACCAGTAAAACGCTGTTAGAACATGAAACCTCAGATTGTCCTTCAGCGGCAGCTCGTCTACTCTCCGGATCTACAATTGTGGCATCTCCTCCACACATTGCGAGTGAGTCGCCAGGCAGTTGTAGGAACCCAGTGACCAATGGATCAGTGCACCCAAGTCATGGTGTTGATGACGAAAGTTTGCCCTCCAGCAGTAGTGCCTGTGAAGTATCGAGTGAGTTGCCGCATGGCGTGAAGAGACTATTGGACGGGCCATCATCATCTAAAGACGATGGGTCCCTAACAAAGAAACCTGCGATTGAGACGATCAAAACCCAGGATTCTACGATGAACGTCAATTCCGATGTAGCCCATGAATCGCAAGTTAATAGTCCAGTTAGCGATGCACAAAATCGACTAGAAAACGATCTGGTTTTGACGAAATCGTCCCGCAGTCTCCCGGGCTTATCGAGACTCACAAGTGAAGAAATGACTGCTGCGGAAGAGGCTCTTGATTCGTTTTTCATGTCCTTCGCCACTTACCGAAGTCCTGAACCTTGTCAAGTCGACCAGCACACGCGCAAGAGTCCGGTAGATGAAGTGTCCAGTGAAACGCCTGGAGCCGCTGTGAACAGCCAAGGAACGGAGGTCACCATTCAAACCTCATCGTCGAAGGAAACACGAGTAGAGACGGCGGAAGTTCATAGCAAGCCTGCAAATCCCTCTCTTGTCGGATGCGAGGAGCAAGTTTTTACTTGTGAGTCAGTTCTTGAAAATCCGCGCGCCGTCGAGATCAAGGAGGCTGACAGTATTGCCATTGAACCTAGCCCTTCGAGTCTATCTCTGAGCAGAGCCGATCAGCCAGGTGTTAAAAGTTGTGAATCTGTTCTTGAAAGTTCATCCGTAGCCGTCAGTGAAGAGAGCGACAGGATTGCCAGTGAGCCCAGTCCTTTAAATCGACCGGTTCTTGACTGCGAAGAGGGAGGTGCTGAAAGTAGTAAAGCTGTTCTCGAAAGTCTATCCGTCGCTGTCAGCGAGGAGACTGACAGGGTTGTCAGCGAAGCGAGTCCTCTGAGTAGCCCTGTTGCCTGCGGAGAGGCAGGAGCTGAAAGTAGCGAATCTGTGCTTGAAAATCCGACTGCCGTCGAAAGCGAAGCGACAGACAGGATAGCAAGTGAGCAAGTGTCTGTAACACCATCTGCTGAAGATCGCGTTGAGCCAGGCGTTGGAAGAAGTGAATCTCTTCAGGATCCGTCCGTCAATAGCGAAGAGACGGACATGGTAGCTAGTGAAGTTAGTCCTCTGAGTCGAACGGTTTTTGACTCCGGGGAGGCGGTTGTTGAAAGCAGCGAAACGGTTCTTGAAAATCCCATTGCTTTTGACACTGAAGAGACAGACAGGATTGCCAGTGAACATGGGCCGCAACAACTATCTGTTGAAGAGTGCATAGAGCCTGGAGTAGTCGGTAGTGAATCTGTCCTTGGAAACCAAATCGCCGACGACAAAGAAGAGAAAGACATGATCGCCACTGAAACTGGCACTGTGAGTCCGTCCGTTGTTAAATGTGCAGAGCCAGATATTAATAGTAATAAATTAGTTCTTGAAAACTCATCCGTCGAAGGTAGTGAAGAAACAATCGTGATTGGTACAAAATCGGGTTCCGCAAGTGTGTCCTTTGTTGAATGCAAAGTGCAAAGTGATAATACTACTGAATCTGCACTTGATAATCCACCCGTTATCGACAGCGAAGAGACAGACAGAACTGCCAGTGAACCTGGTCCTGTTAGTCCATCCGATGGCAAATGCGAACAGCGAGTTTTCTGTTGTAATACTAGCGAGACCTCATCCGTTGTAAACAACCCAGAGACAGAAGGAATTCGTGATGGATGTGGTCCTGTTAGCGAAGATCTGGGTGGTATTAGTGTTGAGCCGTTCCGTGTGGAGTCGCCTTGCCAAGAGGTTGAAGAAAGAGACATGGTTTGCTCTGAACCCAGTCCTCTCAGCACATCCGCCGTAGAGAGCGAAAGGCCGAGTGTTGCAGGCATTGAATCTGTTCCTCAAAATCCAGAAAGTGAAAAGGCCAATGTGACAGCCAATGGAACGGTTCCCGCAAGCCCATCCATTGTCGAAAGCGGAAAGGCAGATTTGATTGCTAACGAATCCGTAGTCGCAAATCAATCCGATGTAAATAATGCAGAAACGGAGCACCCATGCAGTAAGGAGGTAGAAGTGTGCGCTGAGACACAAGAAATTTGTTTGACAAGCAGAACACCTCTGATTTCAGCGACTTCGACGCCAACCTCTCTTCTGCATGCCGAACGAGGCAACTCAAAAGGGACGTCCTTGATAAACTCGATTTCCGGAGCGGTGGTGCATGGCGATTCGAGGGCGTTTGAGTCTGTCGGTGAGTATGTTCTTGATGAAGCTACTGGCCTCTTTATCCTGTCAAGTCAGAGCACGGATGGCGGGAGATGCGAAGGCAGCAACACTAGACCAGCTTCTCCGAAAGAACCATTGCTAAATCTTTATGATGCCTCGGGAGAGAATTATGAGCACTCGTCGATTCATTCAAATCTGATAAGAAGTGATTCCAACGTTCTGATGTCTCCGTGTGACAGTGTTGTATGTCTGTCTGACGATGAGACTGGAATGAATAATCCCAAGACAGGGTATGATACTACCTGCACCTCCCGCACCTCGCCTGCACTTCTCAAAGAAACTAGTGTAAATGCAGAGCAAGCCAAACATATAGAATCTGCTACCGAAGCTAACAGCATCCAAGACCTTATCATGGATCCTGCCTCTCCCACAGCATCACTCATCCGTATCATAGAACAGTCTATCAACGAGGAAACAAATAAGTCTCCTGACTTTGACGATGAAATTCCGAGGCCCTGTTCGCAAGTGTCTTTGTCGCTGTTTGCGGACGACCATGAAACTATCGTAACCATATCTGATGAAGAACCCACTGAACCCGAAAGTGCCATTGAAGTAGTTGATAGCGGTAAAAGTTTATCATCGGAAGTTATCATCGTAGACAACCCAGAGCCATGTATGCCATCAGCTGGAGATGTCGACGGCGCCAAATCATCAACATCCTTAATTTCAGCGGTTGTGAACACCACAGCGATGGCGAGGAATGAAGGCGTTGATAGTCCGAGTTGGAATTTCGATCGTAATAGAAGGCTAAGTCAAGATGAACTACCAGCGAACTGGAAAGACTATGAACTGTCATCTTCAGAGTCAGTGTCATCGCCTTCCGTCGATTTGGTTCTGAGTTCCGATTCATCCAGCGATTCCTCATCGGACATTGAATTCCTTCCAGATCCTTTACCCGAGGAAGAACATCCTAATGAACCCAAAATGACATCCCCCAACATTCCCGCGGAAGATTTACCTGAAATGGTTGATATCATGGACTTGGCACGTCCTTTGAATCAGCCCATCAGTGATTCTCGAGGCGATCCCCTTATAGACGAGATTCTTGAGCACATATCTGCAGATGATGATGTACAGGTGGAGGTTATGGGTTGCAACTCTGAACTCCCATTATGTGGTGGATGCGGAAATCCTGCGACCACCCTGTGCTCCAGCTGTCTTTCCGTTTATTATTGTGGTGGAAAATGCGAGGTAAGGCCAATGAAGCCTAACATTGGAGGTTCTCTATGGAGGAATCGAGACACGGAAAACTGCATGGAAGGTGGCGGTCATTAGTGTGTTTACAACGGGTATTTACAAAAGGTGACGAACGGTTGGGCATGGTTCTTTGGTTGCGAGCAAGGTGGAATACATACGGGCAAATTTGGGTTTTAGTTCTATTGTCATA
>Ga0058701_10003033_pt1 | contig 13095 bp, 10 predicted proteins | sample AgamicOrMae_FD_97039 | JGI IMG/M metagenome (GOLD analysis project Ga0058701, IMG submission 97039) | Agave microbial communities from Guanajuato, Mexico - Or.Ma.e | ecosystem: Host-associated > Plants > Phyllosphere > Phylloplane/Leaf | place: Guanajuato, Mexico | collected 2012-06-04
TAACCTTACCTAACCTAACTTAGCCTAACCTAACTTACCCTAACTTGACCTAACCTAACCTATACGAACTTTGGCGTTTGCGACTTTTCTCGTTTGGCGGTTACGGACTGGCGCTTGCGGCGTTGGCGCTTGTGGTTTTTGGCGCTATTGAATGCCCCCCAACCCATAACTATGGCAAGTTACCCATTATAATACTTCCTTAGGATTAAAATTAAGAGGTGGGCGCACCATTAAAATCTGAAATATTGAAACGCTCAAGGAGGCAAACTTCCTAACTTAAGTACTTTGAGAAGGTGGCAGCTTTCAATAACCATGATCGTGGAGAGAAAATCTGTTTGGGATTTTGGCTGGTTTCAAATAGCGATGCTCGGTGATAATTTATTTATTATTGATAATTAACAGGATTGATAATTAACAAATTAACGAGTTAGTTGGGTAAAGTTAGGTGATTTTAATAAGGTCAGGCGCGATTATATTAGGTAAGATGTGGTTGAGCTAAGTAACAAAACGAAGTTGAGAGAGGTTACGTTAGATTATTACATGTCATTAAAATTTTAGAGCAGATCAAACGACCCCATTCCGAAGAATCAGTAATGTGACAGGGGCCGAAGACTTTTGATCCCGACTGTACACTAAACTGCCACAGTTACCACAAAGCAAGCTAAGACATTATCGCTTGTTATCGATCATTTCCCGGTTCTTCGGGCAGATATAATTACAGGCTAATTTTACGCGGGTTTCCCCATCGTCGGAGACTTGAAATGCATTCTTGATACACTGGTCACCACTCAGCGGTAGCGGCAATCACAAACCAATACTAAAAATTAAATAACTAGTCACGAAGAAAAAGTATTTCTGCCTTTTTTTTTTTGAGCAAACTAAACATTTGTTAAACGTAAGACATATTCGTGAGTTAGATTTCATTAAACTTCCAATTCAGTATTCTAAACAGACGCTTCCAGAACTCACTAGAATAAATGATCTCTGTGTTTTTTTTTCAACCTATTTACGCTGATTTCAAACATCGCTGAGCGGTAACTATTCCTGGACAGTGATTCAGAACACAAGCTCTTTTCATGGACACGTCCTACACTGTTAATTTCAAAGGTGGAATTGATGATTGTCTCGTGTTCAACCTAAGTCTTATACAATGAAACGAGGATCACTGCTCGAGTTCATCTACGTTTGGTTCCGTGACTTCAGTCTCGCTTCGCTCGGCTGTCACCTGACGCCACTTTTCGGCGGCAGTCACTGCCCCCTAGACGTAAGAGGCATCAAACTTGACTTCAAGAAAATTTCAGTTTTCAAATTTTTTGTCGATTAAAAGGACTCCTTGTACTGTCGACACAAAAGATACTTACATTTCCTGTGTACATTGGTATTTTTACTTCGTCTGGTTGTGAGTCAGGATTGGAAGCGTTGCTCGCCGTACTGGCGTTGCAGTCCATGAACGGTTGGTCCCCGGAGGGGGTAGGAACCGGAACTCCCTGAGGAGCTGCGGATACTAAAGAGGGGATGTTGCCATTGATCTCTTCGGGTCTCGTTGGGTTGGCGACCTCGGGAGTGGAGGTCCCGTTGCCATCGTTGCTTTCTGAGCTGGCGGCGTGGCCCCGGTCGAAGGCGCACGCGTAAGCAATGGCTTTCAAGAGGTACTCGTCTTCGCGGGACCGCCAATACCCGAGCCATCCGACCTCCGGTTGAGAGCAGCGCGCTAAGACAGCGCCGTTGCCTTTGTGTCTGCAAGCAACCACGAATCTCTTACAACCCTTATCTTCCCAGACGATTGATTCCGAACTCATATTTTTTCAACGGTCAAAATCCCTACGTAGTTAATGTATTTCAAGCAAAAGCGCGACCAAAACTTTGTCTTCATTAAGGTTTCAGTCAACGTCAAAACTGCTTTTCGCAAAATTTTGGCGGGAAAATTTTCTCCCCGATTCTTTTAATTAAAAATTCAAAGGTACAAATCGATTAATATCACCATCCGATCCACGATCAACGCAGCGTGAAATTGCAAATTTTGCACTTACCTCCAAACTACCGCTGGAATGCGTTTGTAACTGCGAAATCTCCCGACTAACTCTAGGGTTTCGTCCGATATGCAGGACGGCACGAGAAGTTGCCGGGGGTAAGTTGGACATAGTTCGCCATTTTCGTTTATTTTTGAAATACGCCAAGCACCACATAAATCGTATTGTAACCTTTCCACCTGAAACAAAACAGTGCGTCAGAATCACGGAAAGTTAGGAATAAACACCTCATATTTTCGTACGTATCAGCCTATTAAAAATGACTTCGGCATTCCCGCTTTTGGTAATGACCGCGGAATTTCTCATACTAACTTCTGATCTGAAGAAAGAGATGCGTTCGCTACGATCCTGGCGAAGTCGCCGAGAAACTTCTTCCCCTCCTTCTTCGCTGGACCACGCAAAGTAAGAGAAGGCGAACAGTTGGTCAATGGATTTGGGAGGTGAAATCGCTTTTAAAATACGCCGAAACCAATCCAGGCAGACTTCGTTATTTGTGAAGACCAACCGTTGCGAGCGCCCATCTTTGCACGGAACGTGTAAATAAAATATGTCTTTCACCTGAAACAAAACATAGAGGTAAAACGATATGTTCCGAACCTAATCCTGATCCTCCGAGAAAAAAAGATGAAATATCAAGTCATTTCCACATTTGAGAAATACGACTGTAAGGTCGCTTCAATGCCTTCCTTCTTCCGTGGGGGGAGGGATTCTCGTAACCAAAATTAGCCTACAACAGCCCAAAGTATTTGGAGTGAAATTTAGCTTAAGAAAAATTGAAAGGTTTTCCCCCACCGAAATACGCAATTTTAAGCTTTGGATAATGGCTAGATAATTAAATTTCATGTTTCCAGGGGGGTTGATACTTTTTTAAATTGTGACAATACTGAACTGAAAAGATCCTCTCAAATAAATTTTTCTGTTCCCGATCGGCATCGTTGGGCGGTAGTGAGTTAAGCTTTGGAAAATGCCTAAATTATTAAATTTCAGGTTTCCAGAGGGGTGATATTTTTAAAACTGAGACAATGCTGAGCTGAAAAGATCCTGTAAAATAAATGTTTCTGTCTCCGAACGGCATCGCTGGGCGGCAGTGGGTTAAATTACGTCTACTTGTATTCCAAAATGAAAAGAGAGGCTGTTTTTCTTGCTGAAGAACTCACCTCAAGATTCTCGACTAGACCCAAGGGTATATTATGACTGGTACCGTCCACACACTTAACAAATAATCGGTAGTTGGAGAGGGCGAGTATGCCGCCGTCGCCGGTGCGGCCCAGGTACTCGACGGCCTCCCCGCAGATGGGCTTGAAGGGCGCCGTCAAGGGCTGCTCGTCCCCGAAGCCCGAGTCCACCTGCATGGGCGCCTTGGGGTACAGCTCCGATGCACGCACATGGCAGATGGATTGAAGACTCGCCGGCTCCTGTTCCACGGAAGCATCCATTGCCTGCAACGCAACAAATATTCCATTTAGCGCTTCCACGCCCATTTCGGCGATAAAAAAACGCTTCGGAATTCTCTTTTAACCCATGACAGCCCAAGGTGTTTGGAGTGAAATTTAGCTTAGGAAAAATTCGAAGGATTTTTCCCATCAAATTAAGCAGTTTTAAGCTTTGGAAAAAGCCTTAACTATTAAATTGCAGGTTTCCAGAGGGGTGATATTTTTTTAATTTTGACAATACTGAACTAAAAAGATTCTCTAAAATAATTTTGTCTGTCTCCGAACGGCATCGTTGGACGGTGGTGGGTTAACGCGGGTCTAGGCTACGGCTTATTGGAAATCGGAAATTGGCTTTTTGGACGGTCACGAATTTTTCGCTTGCCCAAAGTTGACGTCTTATTTTTGCCAAGTCAGCGAAGTAACGGGATTTTTTGGGAGCTTAAAATTAAGACACAAGGCATTCTGGAACTAACAAAAATATTTCTAGAGGCGAAGTTGCGATCGTGCCTTCACTTAAAAGAAATAACATCTTGTCTAAAAATTGTGTAAAACGGTATTTTGAAGATAACATTCTCGCTTTCGGTAGAAGCGAGGTTTTCTCAAACAATTCAGCACAGAAGGGCAAAACTAAAAATATAAAAAATCTATAAAACAACTCGATAAAAAAATTGAGAAAAAAAAAGAAAAGCGCCGAGACTGGATTTAGGCCGCTCTAATTATATCTGTGTACACTTAAGCTCACCGCCGTGTCGGCCGCGTCGGCCGAAACAAAAATGCGAAAAAATTAACGCAGCCAAAACAGTCGCCAACATGAGACGACTCGGAACTTACGTATTTTATTCGTATTTTATTTCTTCACGACCTTTTTTCTCCTTGGAGGCCATCCAAACCAACTCTTTCGCAAATTTACGGATGTGGGAAAATATTTAGAGCGCGAATATAAAACAAATGTGAATCTGCATTCGTAAAAGAAGTTACGGCTACTTTTCTCGCGAAAGTGAATATGTATTCACTTTCGCTGCAAACGCCGTCGCCGTCACTTGCACATAAGAACCGAAATTGTTTTAAAAAACGTACTTGTTTTTGGTCCTATAACTGTTTTAAAATATACCTGTGTGTTATAGGCAAGGGAGAACACCGCTAGTACATCACGTACTGCTCCGGTTAACTTTCCGGATAGACCAACCGATAGCCTTATTAAACGAAAGGTCTTATTGTCGAGAGTCTTCCACTGACAGCTGTAAATAGTTTGAAAACTCCACAATATACTCACACCCCAATTTACGTCCAAACACAAATCAAGTACCCGACTATGAACAGGTATCTCATCAGGGAATCGCACAAGTTTCAGTTGATTTTCGAGATGGACCAATCAAAAGCCATGTCAGGGGAAAGTTTTCAACGAGCCCTTTCTCTAGATAACGCTGTTGATGTTGATAAATTTATCTTGAAAACAACTCAAACAAGTCAAAGGCTCATATGAACTCGTTCCCAAAGCAGATATATCTGTAAATCTCTTTAGGTCGGGCGAAAGTACATGAGATTCATCCGCGGGATGCGTTTAACTCATAACAGCTCAAAGTATTTGGATTGAAATTTAGCTTAAGACACATTGAAAGTATTTTTCCCACTGAAATACATAATTATAAGCTTTGGGAAAAATGCGTAAATAAATTTCAAGTCTCCAGAGGGGTGATATTTTTTAAATTGTGACAGTACTGAGCTAAAAAGTTCCTCTAAAATAAAGTTTTCTGTTTCCGAACGGCTTCGCTGGGCGTTAGTGGGTTGACGTGACCTAGTAAAGACATCAACGGGAATCGGATCAAACGTAAATACAATAAATCTGATCACGCACTGATATCTATTCGGGATGTTTTATTTGTCCATTGCGAGTGAGAGGGAAAAGAGAAATAAAAAGGACAGGTGCTTTTCCGTTGTATGCGCGGCGCTGCGCGGCGCTGCGCGGCGCGGCAGCTGGCAGCCGGCAGTTTGACCTTGAAACTTAAGTGAATAACCAGAACGAAAGGATTTTCAGCGAGATCGGTTTGGCGACTGTCACTTTAGTTTGACATCATTGAATCGGAGACCCGGACCGGTTTCCCCGACAGAGCGTGTCAAAAATCACCGTCAAACCACCAACTTGTCAACGTTGAATCGCTTCGGTTTATTACAGATTCCACAACTTATGGAGCTTCATTTCACCTGACATTTTCGGAGAACGTTTACTTTAGCAGAGGAGCATGAATCGATCCCCCCCCCCCACAATTACAATTGCTTTATTTTATTTCTTTTTTGCTAGGATTAACTTACCGTTTTACGAGGTGAACGTTTATTTGAGCAAGTTGTACGTGAGAGTAACCTATAATGCGATTTTTTTACACATTTGTTTGTTAATTAATAATTAACTCATTCATTCATTCGTTCGTCCAATCGTTCATTCATCCTTCATTGATTTATTCATCAATTCATTGACTGATTTTTCAATTGATTTATTGATTCATTAATTAATTTATTTATTGCTAGAATTAAATTACAGTTTTTCGAGATTTCCTGGCGTTAAGAACTCATACTGCAAATGCCTCCACATCAAAGCAAAATTTAGAGTTCTTCACACTTTGATGTTTTCATGTGATTTAAGTTGGAAAATTTTATTTTCTTTCCTAATCGTCTAAACAAGTATTTTTTTTAAAAAAAAGGATTAATCAAAAGTTTTAGAATACATTTTGCAAAATCATCCCCACCCCTCACGCAAAAAAAGTTTAATCTTAAAATGTTTAACCTTCAAAGACAAAATTACACCTTCAATAAATTTCAAACGACATATTTCGCAAAACTTCCGAGCCAAAACGGCTGAGTATCTCAGCACTCCGTGCGAGGCAAGGATGTCACTTTCAAAAGGCCCGCTCGCACGCCTGACCTTCCCTTCTGGGCTGCGTTCGAAAACACCACTCGAAGGGTATTCAGACTTTCTCTCTTATGAGGGCTCCATGAGAAAGACAGAGACAAGACATCCTCGGGTGCCATTTTCGAACGCGCCCGAACAGTAATCCCAAAAATACCAGCGAGATAAGGTCCTAAGAAGGCATGAGAAACGAGCGCGGCTCCGAGCCGGTGTCGACACCCACTCCAGAGATAAAGAATGTCATGAGAAAGAGCCCATCGCGCATCGCAGTGTATCATGTTTTGATTAGGATTGTAGTGACCTTGGAAAGAGAAGAGAAACACACACTTGATCGTCCAAATCATGTCTCAGCGAGGGGGATTAACTCTTTAGTATTGTTTGTCACTGGACTTCAAAAACTATTTATAGGTCAGAGAACGACAACCCGCACGTTGAGTCAACACTATTTTCGTTTTCGTCAGGAACAAACCAGTTCTCGGAAACGGTTTTCAAGGTCACGCATTAATGGCTTTTTTCTTAGACTGTCCCCCCTCACGGTTTCTGGAGCGTTTATTGATAATTTTAATAATCGATGGACGGCTAAAAAAATTAGTGTGCTTTTTTCCTATTTTTTTAAATTTATTTTTGTGAAAAGGCACTATAGATTTAAATTGCCATCTCCCACAGAAATGATTTCTGATGCCAAAAAAATGTTCCCCTGATATAGTGACTAACTTTCTTTTTTTCTTACCGCAAGATTTTCTTAAGATTAAAGATAAAGATTGGGGAACACCGTTACGAGAACCCGAGGTTCTTTCTTGCAATAAAAATAAAATTCTTGCGGTAAGAAAAAGAAATTCTGTCACTCCACTAGGAAAATATTTCTCGCCGTCAGAAAATATTTCTGAGAGTAATTGTTCCAAAAACTAATATAGTTCACCATTATAATTACTATTTTTTATCCTTGTACCATTTATAATTGCATTACTCGGATTTATTACACAAAACGAGGTAAGGCCATAGGTTGAATTTTGGAAAGGTTGAGGTCAAAAATAAAAAATAATAATTAAGCCCAATCGCATGGAGGTTTTCATCTCGACTAAACATTATTTACGCAAAAGGAGACCTCGATAAAATTACATAACAGCGCCCCTTATCTGTATCAACAGTTCGGAAAATTCTCAAAGAAGAAAAAGAGATTGACGTCACAGCTGACTGACAGTTAACAGGACAGAAATAAGATAGCAACAAACTTTGACACTTTGACCAACTCCGAATTAATAACAAAGTGTCGCGCTTTTCCCGATAGGTTAATCTGTGCTTGTAAAGCAAGATAAGAAACAACGGGGATATGACTGACCGTGAGCTCGTTAGGTTAAAACTTGTACTAATAAATCCATTTTTTTAAAGCCACTTTGAGTTTCTGCTTGACGAAAATCCTTTTCCCCGACTTTGTACTTTTCAAAATAATTTATGGAAAATAATTCAAAAGAAAAAAAGCCCTGGTATTTCTACGCTTTCGAGATAACAGGTACCGCTATTGAACTAACTTTAAACTAAGTAATCATTATTAAACACCTATTTTACAGTTTGTAGCGCCAGAAAAGTACTCATCAGTGTAACTGTGCAACTCATCTGGCAGTGCTCATCCACAATACCTCTTTTTTTTTAAGTTGACGTTAAGTATGGTTTGGTAACATGGGTTTGGTTAGGTTGACTGAGGTTAGTTGAAGTGGGGAAAAGGTAGACGAGGCTTAGGTCAACTTTTTGGCTCGAGTGACGCGGCTCGAAAACTCGCGTTCATTAGTAGAGAGCATCGGTGACGTGTGGAAAAGGATAAAATTATCATAATTGCACGGACACATAAAGCGCTCTAAAAAACATACAAACCGGCACGTAATGGCCCGGTCTAAAGACCCGCAACTTAGCACAGACGTACTTCTAACAGCAAAAGAAAATACCGATTTCAGACCTTTCAGTCTAGGGGATGCGCTTTGTTTTGTTTACCTCGGTGCAACAAACACGATAATCGTGTCTTAGCTTCCGTAAGACCCTCATTCCCTATATTTGTCAGCGACTGTACTTTAAGCCGGTTTGGGAGGCGTATTATAAGTGTAAACAAAGGGGTCGTCCATAAAGTCCATAATACTATACCGTCCTACGTCGAAGGGTCCCACCAAACTGATTACGAAGCCTTACGATCGGTTCAAACCGTACAGAATTTTAAGCCCGGTTGTTCTGAAAGCTGAAGACAATTAACATGAGTGGCGTACAGTTTTAATACGAGACGAAAAACATAAGATATATTCCAATCGCTTTTAAAAAAAAAGTAATAGGCTGTTTTACCCCTAAAATTCGTCCAAAACCAAAGATTATTGGCGATTGCAAAATTAACTTCTAAAATTTTATTTATTATTAATATCATTAATAATTATTTTTGTTAAATAGTGGGGACTCCAAGAAGTGAACCAAATCCTTTCAATCCCTTCCTTCCTTTTCTTAAGTTTTGGAGGACATCATAAAAATTTGTTCAAAATTACCCTCCATAGAGTAATAATGAATCTTTTTCTTTTTTATCCTTTTTTTTCAAGATCGGAAGAGCAAGATACAAAATAAACTGAACCGTTATGTATGCTGGATATATCAAAAATATTCCTTTTTTGTTGTTTGGAAGAAAGCAATTAAGATCTCTATTGTTGAGTTTTCTTAATTACGATAAAGATAATCGTATCTTACTAGAGGACTTTCGAGATAAGAAAGCCCATTGAAGATAGCGGTAATTCAAGAGCAAGAAATAGAAAAAAAATGGAGGGGGAAATTAAGTTTTCAATCGACGCTCTCTAACCGTTTTTCTTTTGACGATTGAAAGCGAGGGTCGGCATTCTCAGCGTTGAAAAAGGCTTCATTGAAGGGGAGATGTCGAGAATAGAAACCGGTCCCTTGTCCAGCCAGTTCCGGTTTAAATTCGATTTCAACTTGGTTCAATTCACCACACACACAACACAAGAACACCTCACCGTCCCATATTTACATTATTTCTCTTTTAAGCATTTACTACTACTTTATTTATTATTATTAAATTCGACCGCATCGGAAAATGAGAAAAAAAAATCCACATCACTAATTTTTAAATTACCATTTTTTCAGATAAAAACATCCTTAGGAGATTTTCCAGGACAAAAATGACATTTCGTCAAAATGACGTTTCATCAGGTCGGCCGATCAATCCGACATCAACATTTTTAGTACCTTCACGTAGATGTGAAATCTTGGTATAATTAGTATCAGAAATATTTAGACACACGTGAGTCGATCCGCAACCTCTCTTAACACGTTTCAAAACAGAACCTGATCTATCACAAACTTTTTTTTCCTTTTCATTTTGAAGAGTAGGGGGGAAAAAAGGTTAACCTAATCCTTTTAAGTTATCGCTTATTCAAACTACAGTAGCATCCGCTCGAGTCATAAGAGATAAGATGTTAATATGCGTCAAAAAAAGTGATTTTTGAGATTATTGTACTGTATCATTTGAAAGCAAAAGTGCATATTCATTGTATAACAAAAATCGTCTATTGCGCAGGCGAGATAGTTATCAGTTTCCCGTGGCGTATATCTTGTTTATTTCAAAATGCCCCCCAAAAATATTGTGCTGATACAGACTCATATAGGACATCAATGCATGCCGAAGTTTATCAAAGAATGGGCAACAATTAACAAGATATTAAAGAGAATCTTAATGATTTTATCACACTGAATGCCTTCATAAACAAGTTAAAACAGAATCTTGTGAAGATGAATATGTGTGTTACTGAGAGCATTCACTGTACATAAGAGACAAACTGTTTTTTAGTTAGACCTTGCAGGTACTTCTGTACTAAAAATATTTCATTTTCATGTACTTATGGACTGAAACAAGCCTGTTCTAAATTTACTTAGGAGTTAGACCTTGGGTACAGAACTACTGTACTAGTAATCAAAATTCATTTCCATGCAGGAGTAATGGTTTGGCAAAGCAGTATTTGTCCCACTTTGAGGTACTTACTCAAGGCAAGACCTTGTGTATGTTAAGTACTGTACAACATAAAACAATAATTCACTTTCATTTTGTGCATTAAATAAATCCCTTTTCTGAAAGGAGGTGGGCTTGAAGAGCAAACAGCCTGTCAGCCATACTGGCTATATTTTTAAATTTTCTCTACGTCAAAATTTGCCTCAAAAAAAAAACAAAAAAAAAAAACATGTGTGGTTGGCAAGCTGTTGCAGTTGATCATAGGGAAATGAACTTGAGGTAAAAGCCTTAGCCACATATATGCTGTCTAAGAATTTATTAACTCTCTTTTACAGCAAATCAGAAAAAAATAAGCATAAAAAATAAAAACAAAAAAACTGAAATAAATAAAAATAAACAAAATTAAAAATATGGCATGCATAAAGAAATTGATCCACTAATAAACTAACATTGCAATGAGTAAAATCAAATCTTTAATTTGTGTATCATGACTGCCAAACTAATTTCATTTTTTTACTTCTAAGCAACCCAGGATAATTCTTGTTCAAAATCATTGTGCAATTACACCAAAAATAAATAATAATAATAAAACAAAAAACTTATTTCAACCTAGGCATGCTGTATTTGGGCTAATGGTAGGTCTAATTAACCTCAAGGTCATCTACAAAAAAATAAAAACACTGATAGAAGTGCTGTAAAAGTGGGTAATTAATTCCAAAATTAAAAGCTAAAAGCAACTAGAAACCAGTACATTACAGACCAAGATCATTATTCTTGCTGAGTCCTGAGAGATATTGTTAAGGTCGCTGAGAAATTAAATGGACAATATCCTGTTCTAGGAACAATTCTACAGGAGTATTCCCATAACCTTGCAATATGGTCTCTTCATTGAGCATGTAAACAAAAACATGCACTGACAATAGCAATAACATTAGCCAAGAAAAATCCATTTTTTAAGTGTGAGCAACAAAAGTAAAAAGAAAACATTAATTTACATTACAGCTGTCAAACACACTAAAGGGTGAGCATCTGCAGTGGTATATTTGTATGAATTGAAATGAAAAAAATCAAAATCACAAAACAATTCTTCAAATGAAGTCTAGGTTCCTATACTTGCTAGTATGGAACGTGAATAACGACATAAACAAAGCATCAGGAACCCGGGTCCATGCTAAAATTAGCTTTTGCACATTAAATTAAAGGACAAAACGACTTAAATTGAATAAATTGCGTAATGTTGTATCAATTTCTTGAAAAATAGGCAATGCTCGAGTGTTAATTTGAGTAAAAGAATGCGCATGTTTAACTTGGGTGTTAGGTAACACTACCCAACAAGGACGAGGTACCCTTTGGGGCGCTTGCACGAATGGTGAAAGCACACGGAAAATAATTCTAAAAAATATCGAAAGCGTAACACTAACAATACGTCGTCGTCGGACAACATAATCACGTCGAAAACAACAACATTATCGCTTTCTGACACCTGTCAGTACCTAAGCCTACACCCAAAATGGATAACAATGTCTTGCTACGCACTTGTTTGTTGGCATTAACGTGCGATAGTGTTGTTGTAAGGACCCGTATAGCAATGTTAAAATAAGATATAAGAGGGATACGAAACAACTCTTGGCTGCGGAGTTTCAAGGTTTTATTCCTTCGTAATGGCCTACATAGGGCTTCAGAATGCACCAAGTAAACATTAGCTTGAGACCTTCAAAAGTACTTACAGAACCAGCAAAGCGACGAAAGAACAGAATATTCCAGTCACGTTGTCACTATTTGCCCATTTTAAACCGATTGGGCCGAAATAAACTGTTAAAAATCGTGTTCACAGCTGATTTCCGCAGATGATCACTGTAATGGCGGCTGTCTCAACATGACGTCAGCTGATTTGCTAACAGCCTGCTGCAAACGGAGCACAAAGAACGAAGAGATCCAGAGGGCGGTGATACGCATCCTTTGTTTTTCCCTCCTAAAAAGAGCGCGCTGCTCGTGCTGTTTAAAAGTATTTAGTCGCAATGTCCTTTTAAAAAGTATGAATATAATTAATATAAGAATAAGCCTGGAAATCTTTAAAAAGCCAGAAAATGTTTTCACCATGAAGGAATTTCCTCCTTGTTTTTACTCAGATCTGGATTATAAGCTCACCTTCATAATTATTTCATTTTGCCCGTTCATTTTCATTTTTCCCCATAAAGTCGATATTTATTTTTACCAGTAGTCAGAAATGATCCATTTTAATAATGTAGTACAGAAATATCGTGAACAAAAGTTCCCGCCGAGACGAGCCGTTCGAATTCAAGAAGAGCATGGGGGGTGGGCCGGAGTGAAACGTTTGCACATTTATTTGCCTCTTGTCAAGAAAAGAAACAGGAATAAGTTGTTCCTTGTTATCAAAAGAAAGAGGAATAATTCTTTTTTATGTAAGAAGGAGAAAATCATCAACGAAGAAACATCCGCCCGGACTCACAGACGCCACAAATCATTAAGAAAAAAAGCCTCTATTAATAATCTTTGAAGGAGAAGTTCAAGCATTTTTCTTAAGCTAGCATCGGGAAAACAGGGCAAATATGGTGAAAATGAATGTCACAAGCAAATAAAACGATCTAAGGGAAGAAATGTTGACCAAATGATCTAATCTTAGAATACCACAGATTTTCAGACAAAGTGCGGGTTATTTTAACAAAGCTAACCAACAACATGAAGAAAATTTATTTCAATATATATACAAAAAATAATATA
>Ga0058701_10003034_pt1 | contig 13090 bp, 6 predicted proteins | sample AgamicOrMae_FD_97039 | JGI IMG/M metagenome (GOLD analysis project Ga0058701, IMG submission 97039) | Agave microbial communities from Guanajuato, Mexico - Or.Ma.e | ecosystem: Host-associated > Plants > Phyllosphere > Phylloplane/Leaf | place: Guanajuato, Mexico | collected 2012-06-04
CGCAAACGCCAAAGGTCTGAACCGCAATACTAACCTAACCTAACTTAGCCTAACCTGACTTAACCTAACTTGACCTAACCTAACCTATACGAACTTTGGCGTTATGCGACTTTTCTCGTTTGGCGGTTACGAACTGGCGCTTGCGGCGTTGGCGCTTGTGGTTTTTGGCGCTATCGAATGCCCCCATATCCTCATACCTAAAAAATTTTTTTAATGACTTTATATTTAAATGTAGGACTTATTTTTCTATTTATCGCATTGTCACGGGGCTTGACAAGTCGATCTTGAAAACTATACTTTAGTTACGTGGAAGTGCTTTCATATACTGAAAACAGGCTTGGGACTTCCCAAAACAGGTATTAGCCCAACGATCATCTTTAAAAAGAATAAACCAGCTGTGTTTCTCCGAATCTGGATAACTCCAAGCATTCCGTGTTAACCGAGCTTTTTCTGGCGAGTTGGAAGTTACGACTCGTAGCATCACAAACTAGCGGGCTAATTTAGCAAGAGCCTTCCGAGAAATTGGCAGAGTGAAATAGTTTTCCTAATTGGCGTTCACAGTTCGGACTCTTGACTGTGCTCTCCCCCGCGTGTGTAGGCAACACGCAACACTTGCCCAGTTTCTCCGCTTTTAGCCACATCGGACTAATTCCATTGATTCTCGGGTAGCACCTTGAAAAAGGAAAACAGTATTTACTGTGGCGGTGAAGATAACGAGTGCCGATATAAGCTGACCTATATTTTTGCTCCTGGTGATCTACATTTTTGCTCCTGGTGACCTACATTTTTGCTCTGTTGACCTATATTTTTGGTCCTGGTGATATTTATTTTTGCTCGTGACCTATAGTTTTGCTCTTGGTAACCTACATTTTTGTTCCTGCGGTGACCCATAGTTTTGCTCCTGTTGACCTATATTTTTGGTCCTGGTGACATATATTTTTGCTCGTGACCTGTAGTTTTGCTCTTGGTAACCTACATTTTTGTTCCTGCGGTGACCCATATTTTTGCTCCTGGTGACCTATATTTTTGCTCCTGGTGACCTAGTTTCGGATTGTCCAAATTCGGTCAGATAACTGAAGGGTTCTTGACACGAAAGACGCCGCCTCTCAACTATCTGGTCTTATTACACACTCCACAATCGCAGAACCAGGTGCGTTGTGGAATCGGGAAAGGATATAAACTCTCTTGATTCAGTAATTAAGAGAACAGTTTGAGAGTGCACGTTTCTGCAATAAATATCGCTTTAGAGGTGAAGAGAGAATCACACCAGGAAGCTCTGGAACAACAACCTCGTTTATACAACCTACCCTACCAACCTAACTGCTTTCATTTGAGGCGGCTTTTGATAGGTCTTTAAAAGGTAGCCTAAATATGAGTTGTGTCCTTACATTTTTTACACCAAAAGCAGGGATAAAAATACGCCATTTTTGAAGGTTGATCCTAAACGTGACCTTTTTCTCAGCGTAGATTTGGCTATAGTTATGTGGTTTGTATAGTGTGTGGGCTCAGTCGAGTCCTCTTATTTAGATTGGACGTGCACAATAATGTTAGTCTGTCGTATCGGCGACTCCATGAACGCGTGATTCCGGGTTTGTCAACTTCCCACAGTACTCTGTTAATGGTTGTAATGAGAAAACTTTACGATTCTGTAGAGTTAAGACCAAATAGTTTTACCAATACGAACTTCTCCAGTGATTGATCCCGGATGCTTTTCTTTACGAATCCAAAATCGACTTTCTGTATTGTCCTTAATCTGGACTTGAGTCAGTTTCGTTTATATTATTGAAAAGAAGTACAGGAAGTTTTAGTCAGCTTGGCATTCGACAATAGCAAACTTCTTTTTGAGAAAACCCGCTTCGCCCATTTCATTAAACCCATTTCTCAGAGTCGAAATGAAAAACATTGTGCAAACTCAGATACGGCACAGTAGCTTTAAGGTCCGGATGAATGCAAGGAAGGGGGGGAGAAGGGGGGGATGGTGGGGGGAAGAGGTAGGGGGAAAAGCACACCCCTATTTTCCTGCTGCATTTGCTAATGCACTGAAATGAAATGTTTTGTTTCACTGATGCGCTTTTACTTGTCTCACGGATTAAAAAAAGGCGCGATGTTCGAATACAAGTCTTGCATTAATGCCGAATGTGAACGATGGGGGAACAAAATCAAGCGAGAAAGTCGGAGAAACTTCGGTTGGGATTATTAATGGTTTGGCTCGTCTGAGAAAATCATAAATTTCTGATCCCAATGGTTTTCGCTATTCGTTGGAATAAGAAATATTATCATAAATATTCGAAGAATTTCGTCGGCATTGTGAGATCATTTTCGCATTGTTATATACCTATTTTGGCGCAAAATCAGATGTCGTAGCTTTATTTTTTATTATTTTTTTCTGTAGATTTATCATTAGCGAACGGATCTGGTAAGAGCTGTCTCTTAATGTGGGTATGGGTTCATCTTCAAAACTGGTCAAATTTCTGTACGTACTTTCATTTCATACCCAAAATTTGTATCTAAAAACGAATCACCGGAATGTTTCGGAGATTCCGGTGATTCGTGTCTTAAATTACAGAAATTATCCAAAATTCGATACCTTACGCAAAAGTCCTTGCAAATTCTAAAATGATGAATTTTATTCCGAATACTTTTATGGTACGACGAGGTTTTCAATAGTAGGAAATCGACCCCTTTTCCCTCCAAACTAGCAGTGTATTGCGTTGAGGCAGTAATTTCTGAAGTTTTAGCTGCCGAGAGAAATGTTTGGTTAAGGCCAACATCTGTGCGTGTCAAAACGGAGCGTTGAAAATGCGAGTTGATTGGAAAGCAAAGGGTTAATCTGTATAACCGACGGCTGTTCAGGAAGGGAAATGGAGAGGATGACGCAGTGCATGTTCGGGTCACGAAAGGCGTCGACCTGCCTTCGGCTGGCACGTCACGCGAAATGCGAATCGGCCGAAGTACGAATCACGAATCGGCCGAAGCGCGAATCGTCCGAAGTACGAATCGACGAATCGGCCGAAGTACGAATCGGCCAAAGCGCGAATCGTCCGAAGTACGAATCGGCCGAAGCGCGAATCGGCCGAAGTAAGAATCGACGAATCGTCCGAAGTACGAATCGGCCAAAGCGTGAATCGTCCGAAGTACGAATCGTCCGAAGTAAGAATCGGCCAAAGCGCGAATCGTCCGAAGTACGAATCGGCCGAAGCGCGAATCGGCCGAAGTAAGAATCGACGAATCGTCCGAAGTAAGAATCGGCCAAAGCGCGAATCGTCCGAAGTACGAATCGGCCAAAGTGCAAATCGGCCGAAGTACGAATGGCGAATCGGCCTAATAAGTGCGAATCGACCGAAGCGCGATTCGGCCGAAGTACGAATCGACGAATCGGTGCATTCTACCGAATAAGTAAACTTTTCTCTAACTGATCGCTTCATTGTTAACTTATCATACACAGAAATGTCCCTTAGCGGACCGGTCACCCCTCAATGGAGGCCGTCTCTTTAAACCTGTCGCCTTTCAAATATTTATTTTTCGTAATGAATAGGCCTAAATATAAAAAGACTTTTTTTGTCAAGAAAAAAATCGTGTACGTTTCTATCAGTTTTTCGTTGCAACAACAAAAATTGATATTTTGTCCAAAAAATAAGTACCCTAAATCCATATTTTTACTTGAACCTATCTGACAATGCTCTGCTGGGTACATTTAAGTAATGCGAGGTGCCCTTCGCTTCGCTTCTCATGTTAAAGTCGACGTTAATTTAAGGTATCGAACGAAATGGCTAAAAAACGCAACTTTCTTTATTTAGAATATAAAAAAAACTTCTCACCTCTCCCCTCTCGATGAAATATAACAAGATTCCTTGCGCCTTCTGACTGATTAGTAAACGTCATCATAAAAACTGCAATGTTAAGTTACCTGTCAACCTCGCTAATGAGTTCCCTCTGGAGTAATCTCGACTGCCAGATAAGGAGCCTTCGAGTGGCGGACAGACGGGCGTTCGTTTTCCTGATAAGCAAGCAGTCTCTGCCACGGGAAATGCATAGTTTGTGAGATTGTGTAGATTGCTTAGGATTGGACTTTCAATTGCCTTTTCAGTGAAACGCGATTCGCCCTTAGGTGACATTGTTGCCAAACATAACAGGAGTATTGTTGACTTGATTATATAGGCCTATAAGGAGCGTTTTTCCATGAACCGCAGTATACACTAAAAATGACTTTGTCAAAATAACAATTTTTAGACGTCAACTTTTATTTGGTTAAAGTTACTGAAAAAATGTCAAAATAACAATTCTTAGACGACAATTTTTATTTGGTTACGGTTACTAAAAAAATGTCAAAATAACAATTTTTAGACGACAATTTTTATTTGGTTATCGTCACTAAAAAATGTCAAAATTACAATTTTTGGACAATTTTATTTGGTTGCAGTTATTGAAAAAAATGTTATGGTGCCAAGAAATTAGCAAAGGCGACAAAAATGATTGTTATTTCAACAGATACGGTTGTAGTCTGTATAGGATGAAAGCGCGGTTGTCAGTGTCACAGATATTTGTTTCTGTGACTAATAAGTCATTTTTTTGCGTGTAAGCTACTCTTGCCCTAAGTATCTACCCTGTGTCCAACTCAATCTGACCTCCTCCGTTATTAGTCTCATTTAACTTGAGCGTTCCTTACCAAACCTCAAACCTCTACCGCACTTTCCAGCATACCCTGCCTCTGCTCTAATCTCACTTAACCTAACTGAAACTGACCTAGTGCAATTGTTTACCAAGCCGAAAACTTAACTCAGCAACTAATTAGCCTAACTGAAAGCGGGCTAATCTAACCGTTGTTTACTGTTTACCCAGCTGAAACCCAAGCCTACCCTGCACCTAAACGCACCGACAAAGTCTAACCAAAGCTACCCGAATTGGAAAATAAAGCCTGATCAATACCCCAAAATGCTGTTTGGTCCCAAAATCAGGTCTTACCTGTGCGTAAGCCTAAAAGAGCGGGGTCTTAGTCAGGGCTTAATGAGGTCTGAAGAGAACCTCCGCCTGCCTATGCTTATGCGCAGGTAAGACATGATTTTGGGACAAAACAGCATTTTGAGGTCTTAATCAGGCTTTAACCAATGCAATTGGCGACAACCCCTGAAATCTTGGAAAAAATACTGAACTGTCTTCTGGGTAGGGCTTTAGAAGAAGGTCTTTAATACATAATCACCTGAGAATTTATGTTGATACCGCTTAAGTAAATAATACCTTACTAGAGAAGTCTGAGTTATGTGATTCGAACCATCGTCTGCTCCCTGAGTTTCGACCAAAGCTTCGACGACTGAGCTACGCGGAGACAGTCCTCAGCCACAAAACGCGATTTGGGAAGAAAACAGAACTTGTTTTTCCCCCTCCGTCACGACGAATTGAATGCCCTAATCCGCGAGGAAAATCGAACTCAAATAAAATTGTTTGTCTTGTTAAGAAGTTTGGGAAGTTGCCAATGAGCAAATAAGAGAGAAATGCCGTATTGGTCGGGCTTTTCATGTGTTTTGGGAGTCGATACATTTCAGTGCTCTGGCTAGTGTGCCATTAATGAGTCACTCTTATCCTGGGAACAAGACTTGAACTTGACTCTGAACATAGTTCTATAAAATAATCAAATTCAAGATAGGTCAATGTTCAGCCACACTATCCAAAAGGTCTCACAGTCAGCGAGAGCTTTCCATTGATGTGGCTGAACATTGGTCTATGTTGAAATATACTGAGATACGCACTGTCCCAGTTTTAGTTTCATACCCAAAACAGGTGCAGCATTCCCCATAACGGGGGTGTTGTTTTTACTGTGCATGTGTGTGTTTTCGTCTTATGTTTGAGTAATCGTGCTTTATCGGTGTTTGCAGGCCGAGTCGCCCAGCAAGATGACCCTGACCAACCAACTGGGGGCGCTGAACCGCAGCCGTCCCATTTCGTCGTCGTCCGAGTCCACCCTGTCCCCCCCTCCATCTCCCTGCCCTTCCCCCTCCCCCGCGGCCCCCGAACGCCTCGCGAAGAAGCCTTCGTTCATCAAGCGGAAACTCTCGAACCTGCTCCGAAGCACTGGCGATCTCAGCTCGCTCACCTTCTTCGACGTCGGCGTGCCGGGAACGACCGAAGAAGCTTTCGGCTTTGTTCGGACGCTGAGCTTCAAGAAGAAGGAGGAGAAACGAAGCTCCGACCCGAACCCGAAGCTCCTGACCCGAAGTCAGAGCTTCTCTACGTCGATCGCGAACGAGGCCGTGTCGGCGCCGGCCGCCGAAGTCCGCCGGCGCCCGAAGTCGCGTCAGAGCAACAAGCTCTTCCGTCGGTCCGTGGGCGCGTTTCCGGTCGCCGAGAGTGTCGGGGACTCGCTGTACTCCGCGTGGAGCTCGTCGCTGTCGTCTCTTAGGGAGGACGTAGTCGCCACAGATTCTGACGAAGGCCGCCGCATCGACAGGCAGGTAAGATACCCTTATTTGGACCAGCAACTTTTGGGGGAAACGCAAATTAGATTATGGATCTTAACCCATAACGGCCCAAAGTATTTGGAGTGAAATTCAGCTTATTAGGAATTGAAATGATTTTCCCATCATAATACGCAATTTTAAGCTTTGGAAAATGCCTAGATAATGAAATATCAGGTTTCCAGAGAAGTGATATTTCTTAACCCACTACCGCCCAGCGATGCCGTTCGGAAACAGGAAAAGAATATTTTAGAGGATCTTCCAGTTCATTATTGTCACAATTCAAAAAATATCACCCCCTGGAAACCTGAAATTTAATTATTTAGGCATTTTCCAAAGCTTCAAATTGCGTAATCCTATGGAAAAAACTTTTAAATTCTCTTTAACTTTTCATTCCAAATACGTCGGGCTGTTATGGGTTGAATTGTGACAGTAATGAGGAGTGTATGGGCGCAGTACAGTTTACCCCGAGTTTTAAGGTATACGTCAGCTTCCATTTGTTTCCACGTACACTCATTTGGTTGCATGGAAGTCGTGATAAAACCGCAAATCGTCGCCCGCAACTCACCTGCAAGACATTCGACTCGATGGATGCGAACTATTTCCGTCACGCACGCTGCGTTCCGCATAATTTAAGTCGCGCGCTGAGAGATCAGCCGTGCGGGCCAATTAAGCGACAATAATATTTGCATCATAATTTTAGCAAGCAACTTTGGGAATTCTAAACACCCAACGAGCGACTTAGCAGCCCCAGCGTAACAAGAGACGTTCCTAACATGCATGTTAAGTATCTCAGTATTTCTTGAGTACATGCTGCTTGCGTTTAGTTCATAAATATATTTCCTCCTCATCAGTTTTGCCTCCTTCGCACTTAACCCTTTACCGCCCAGCGATGCCGTTCGGAAACAGAAAAAAATAATATTTTAGAGGCTCTTTAGAGTTCAGTACTGTCACAATTTAAAAAATATCATCTCTCTCGAAGCCTAGAATTTAATAATTTGGGCATTTTCCAAACCTCAAAATTGTCTAAATTAATGTGAAAAATCCTTCGAGTTTCTCTTAAACTAAATTTCTCTCTAAATAATTTGGGATGTTATGGGTTAATATGTTCCGCAGGGTGGTCGTTGTGAACCTGGAAATCCGTGAAAACTAGGAAATGTCTTCTATTTTGAAAAGTCTAACAAAGAATAACTGATATTTTTTGCCGGACTAGGTTAGCGTAAGTTATATTGGTATTCGAAGTTAACTTGAACTGAGGTAACCCAAGTGTACATGAGCTTGGCACATTGCTAATATAGTTCAATTTAAGCAAGGTATTTTGCAAACGAGTGCTAATTTAAGCTAGGTGTTCTGTTAGTCTTAGTAAACTTCAGCAATGTGTAAACATAGTAAACACAATGTATAAGGCAAACGTGTAAGGGTAACCTAGGGTTAAAACAATAACTGGGTTGCTAAACCCATTTTAACCCACTACCGCCCAGCAACAGAAAAATTTATTTTAGAGGATCTTTTCAGTTCAGTATTTTCAAAACTTAAAAAATATCACCCCTCTGGAAACCTGAAATTTAATTATTTAGACATTTTCCAAAGCTTAAAATTGCGTATTTTAATGGAAAAAATCCTTTCAACTTCTCTTGAGCTGAATTTCTCTCCAAATACTTTGGGCAGTTATGGGTTAAGACAAGCAAGTGAACAAATTTTAGTCACCTTTAGCTGAAGTTATCACATTGAACTGCTATTCGCAGATGAAAAACAAACAAAAAAAAAACAAAAAAACAACAAAAGGAAAAAGGATTTTTTTTAGCAAAACCCAAACTTTTGTTTTCAGGAAAAATACTTAATTCCGAGCGGAAAAAAGTTACTAAATTTATAAACGCATCAAAATATTTCTGTTCATTCAATCTGTCCCAAGCTCTGTTACCGACCCGCAGCACGCCCCTTCGCAGAGGAGATTGAAAAACAGTGAAACGAAGAGTATTGGTTCATTTAATCTCATCCTACAATATTACTTTGTTTTCAGCCGGCAATTGCAAGGCTGCTTGAATTCCATTGTGCTGAAATTTGTTTTCACGAAGTCTGTGGAACGCGATAGCTGCAGTTTGTGTTTTGCGCTGAAAGCGAGGGTGAAGGTCGCGCCGTTTTTTGCACCACTTTCAGAGAGCAGTAAATCTCGGAGCGTCGTGTCAGCATGCAGGGCTCCCCCCGCCGATTTTTATTTGAAGGGAAGAAGACGGAAGGGCGGCGACGCAATCGGGGCTCGAACACGGGATTTTTTTTCTGGGATGCGGGAAAGTGTTATAGATTGCAATCTTTCCTCGAAAAAAATGTTACCAAAGAGTTAGAACGAGTTCCTCGTACGTTATCAACCTCCACTTAACCCATAACAGCCCTAAGTATTTGGAGTGAAATTTAGCTTAAGAGAAATTGGAAGGATTTTTTTCATTATAATACGCAATTTCAAGCTCTGGAAAACGCCTTAAATTAATAAATTTCAGGTTTCCAGAGGGGTGACTTTTTTTTTTAGATTTTGACATTACTGAACTGAAAAGACCCTCTTAAATAAATTTTTCTGTTTCCGAACGGCATCGCTGGGCGGTAGTGGGTTGTCAGCGTTTTGGCCTGCTTTGACCTGACCTTTCCTAACATATCGTCGTCCGAGAGTCCGTGGCATATACATGGATTTCCAAAAATCCACGGTTATCCATATAAATATCCATGATTTTTGCATGTAAGTCTTCAATTCTTCATACAAGAGTGGATGGATATCCACGTTGATATCAAATCAGGGATATCCATGCAAGGGCATTTTACAATGGATGTCAGTGGAACATGAATATCCATGTTTTTATGGATATCAATCTTTAAATATCCATACTTTAATTGAAATCCATTTGGATATCCATTGATTTTTATGGATATCCATGCATGGACTTGCAGTGGCTTCTCGATTCAGGGGAATCGTCAGCATAACCCTCTTGAACTAAGTTAACATAGCCTCCATCCACCGGTATTTAAACCCAATCAGCGTTCCCAATCTAACTTAAAATTGACGATCAAAATAGTATTCTTGCAAAGTTTCACATGCTTCTAAAAACAGGAAAAATAACAATTAAAAAAAGTAGCCTTGAAACTTTTGAAATGGAACTTCAAGACTAGACTTATTTTGTGTGAAGGAAGGTTTTAAAATGAGCTGGAGGTTTTAAATGAGAAGAAACACGTCCTTAATATATTGGATGTGCATAGATTCTATTTTCCGTAGGCAATCGCTTTTCAAATATCGATACGGCTTCAGTGGTTTCTCATTGTTATGGAAAAGGGATTACGATCTTTGGACGTCATTTTTGATGACCCATCTATAGAAGCCATTTTTTGAGACTGAAAAAGCCTTGCTTGAAGTTTCCGTTCTTTCTCCGCGAGGGCCAATATTGACACCTCCATTCAAACTTTTGACCCCGACTGTACTTTACAACGTCAACTGCATCGGGGAAAGGAAGAAAATTTGATAAACGCGGAGAAAAGCCTAGCATGAACAAGGCAGTGAGATATTGAATATTGGCAAACGTGCGATTTGAATATAGTGACAACATGAGCACCGGACGATATGCGAATGACAGCTCTTATGGGGGACCGAATAGGTTGCATGACCTCGATAGCGCTCGGCCTGATCTGGTGATTTGGGAGGAAACACTGGACATAATCTGGGTGTGTAAGGCGGGGAACTCACGCCTGTGCGAGAGAGGGGAAGATCGCGGAAAGATGGACGGCGATAGCGTTATCTTCTGAAGCGTTTTCTTAGAAAATCTGGCCGGCGGCGTGGCCTCAAACACAACCACCGCGTTTTGGAGGAGTACCAAGACAAAATCTAGGAGTACTGCTCGTGTAAACGCCTGTTCCGGCTTGTGGGTGTAAGGATTGTAATGGCCCGCGGGTCTCCCTAAGGTTGTATAAAAGAACTTTAGGTCTCCCCACTACCGGCGCTCAAACCATTCCTTACTCCTCGCCTTGCACGAGATAAAATCTGGCACTCAAGGCTTTCTATCTCAGAATTGGACTCATAAAATTATTCCTCTTGTTTTTTTTTGTTTTTTTTTTAACGTATACGCCTCTTCCGCCAGATCACTGTTGGTTTCCTAGTGGTATGTGGGGAATGCCAAAAAATTGTTACTTTGATATGTGCACCACGATTGTTTCGCAACAATGACGTCGATATACGGTCTTAAACGACCTAATAGTTAAATTTAACCCATAACAGCCCAAAGTATTTGGAGTGGAATTTAGCTTAAGAGAAATTCGAAAGATTTTTCCCATTAAATTACGCAATTTTAAGCTTTGGAAAATGCCTAAATCATGAAATTTCAGGATTCCGGAGGGGTGATATCTTTTAAATTGTGACAGTACTGAAGTAAAAAAATCCTCTAAAATATTTTTTTTTCTGTTTCCGAACGGCATCGCTGGGCGGTAGTGGGTTAAGGTTAGGCTGGGCGTTCTGCGCCAAGGTTGAAAATAATGCTACTCTAGGTTTAGCTTATAGAAATTCGAATTTACGTTAGATAAGATTGGATTCCGATTTTTGATACCTGTTGAAATCTTTCATCATGAGTGTATCTATCAGATAGCTCACAGGTTGTGCCTGTCACTTGTGATGAGCTCTTACGGGCTTCTCAGGGAGAACACGATGACAGCCGGAAGGGCTGGAGGCCTATGAACAGTACTGTGGCGGGCGCCCCGCTGCCCCCCCCCCTCCTCCGGCAGGTGGGGGGGCATCAAGTGGGGGGGATACATTTCGCACGACAGATGCCTCCGTCGGCTCGGCGGTCAGCCGGGCGGCAAGACGCGACGCGCCGACCCAGACAGATCGACAGCTCAATCAAGTATGTGACATTGTCAGATGAAAAGCGCCCTCAGGTAGAACATGTATCTAGTGGCGGGATTTTCCCGTGTGCACGGAGTATTCTAGGGTTCCGGGTCTACAGTGGAGAGTCTTAAGTCTTGTGGCAATTAACCTATAACAGCCTAAAGTATTTGGAGTGAAATTTAGCTTAGAAGTTATTGAAAGAACTTTTCGATTGAAATACGCAATTTTAAGCTTTGGAAAATGCCGAAATAATGAAATAACAGGTTTCCAGAGGGGTGGTATTGTCAAAAGTATGACAATACTAAACTGAAAAGATACTCTAAAATATTTTTTTTCTGTTTCCGAACGGCATCGCTGGGCGGTAGTGTGTTCGGATATTTCATCGGCTTATTGTTAGCTAGTCAAATTCACGAAAAAGTTTTATAAAATTCACTAAACAGTTTTTAAAAATCTAATATGCACGAAGAACTGTAACGTTTGTCTAAACAAACAATCAAGATTAGTTGGCAGCCAATAATTTTGGCCATTTCAGTTTTTCAAAATTGTCGCCATTGTTGATTTGACTCATTTCCTGTGAAAAATGTACTGGTTTTAGAGGTTTTTATCAAATAATTTTCTTAAACGACGGTAATAAACTGATTTTTCAGTCTCAGTTTGTTCATCTAAGCTAGGTCAATAATATGGAACGTTTTTTAAAACAAACTTATTCAGCAAATTTTCTCGTAAAATATAAAAAAATTCAATATTTTAGTACGCTTTTATATAACGCCACGTAGTTCTTGCTATCCTTGAATGCCTAAACCTCAAAACTTAGGACGGTGACGGAGTCGATTTTTATCGTCGGATGTGTGTAATAGCATAGCTGTATTTCTGATTAATAAAAACAGCCAATCGGCACCCTTTACCTTTTTTTGAGCTCGCCTCTCGCATTGCCACCGATGTATTGTATTGTGTTTCATTAGAAAAGTAGAAATTTTCATGACGACTTTCTTTGAAGTCAAGTTTTTAACGAGCGTCCTTGGAACTGCAAAGTGAATCAGCTGTCAGCGGGTAAATAGTGTCGACTTGAGTGATTGATTCTGTGACATTGACACAAAGGCGACGGGACTAAGTTTGCGCTCTTGTCGGCGATCTTTTTAGCTCTGAAAGTTTGTCTCAATGGCGACTCTTGCCTAGGCTCTTGTGGAGATTTGTGACTTCTTGCCGAGGTTCTTGCAGTGATTTCCTTGCGGACTCGTTTAGTTTTTGGACTTTGACACAATGACAACAGCTAAATTTACGCTCAAGCTGAGTTTCTTGTGCGGTGATTTCAAATTTGTACTATTTCCGAAGCTGTTTAAGCTTTTAGTTTACGAATAAGGTTCTTTAGATATGGGAGTTGAGCCCCCTGGCGACATCGATAATTTTTCTCTCTTGCCAGCGCTTGTTGTGTTTTTTCGTCCTTGTGCCTAGGCTCTTGTGACCATTGATGCCACATTTCACAACACCGTCAAATTTAAACGCATCTAATTTATTTACCCTAAATTTAGATTGTTTAGCTCGAGAGCTATTCAAAACATTTCCCAAGGTTATCGTGGTTCTTAATTTAAGGGTGCTTATTTGACGAAACCGCGGAATCTGGCGACACTGCCTCGTTCTCTTAGCCTCTCTAAGCATTGTAATTTTTTAAGGTAACATTTTCAATCTTTTGGTTTAAATTTGGTGCTACCCTCCGTCGTCAAATTGAGCGGAGAGATAGCGGAACGAGGCAAAAGGCATCCGACCTAGCCCAACCTATATCATAAGC
>Ga0058701_10003035_pt1 | contig 13090 bp, 8 predicted proteins | sample AgamicOrMae_FD_97039 | JGI IMG/M metagenome (GOLD analysis project Ga0058701, IMG submission 97039) | Agave microbial communities from Guanajuato, Mexico - Or.Ma.e | ecosystem: Host-associated > Plants > Phyllosphere > Phylloplane/Leaf | place: Guanajuato, Mexico | collected 2012-06-04
ACTGTAACATGGGAAGGGGGTTGCGAATAAACCATCCGGAAGTTGGTAGAGGTCAGCGTTAATTTAATGCATGGCAGCATGTATTTTGTACATAAGGAATAACGAATTTGTACATATGCTTGGTTTGTTTTCCCAGAATGTGATCCACGCACCGAATTCATGTGCAGTAACAGGCACTGTATTCCTCACCGAAATCGCTGTGACGGCTACGTGCAATGCTCCGACGCAACAGACGAGAAAAACTGCGATGATTATAGTATGGTCTCATTTTTATGTATTCTAGTCCCATTTAGATGTTACTCTGAAAAGGGCGTTTGAAGAAGAAGATTGCATGTTGCACATATTGTAGTATATTAGGAGAATTTTGCATGTCAAAACAAAACGGCGGGCGTGACGCTAATATGAGAATTTTGCATGTCAAGAGAAAATGGCGGGTGATGGATAAGATTCGGAAAGTAAGGGAAGCTTGTCAAAAGGGGAAGGTGCAGTTAGCTTAAGTTTTCACTGATGTAGGAAATACTTGGTATGGTTGACCTTTCACTTGTTTTAGGTATATGAGGGCGAATCCGGTATAACGCGTATTTTAAATATTTTTTAAATATGAAACCGTCTATGGCCATGTCAAATAACAAAAGCAAGCTTTTCATTTGATTGGTCTATCAAAACGAAAGTGCCGTAGCCTACGTGAAATACGCGTTTAAACCCTCATACAGATGAAAAATTCTCAAGACAGGTTTGCTATCGGTGCTATTAGGCCCCGGTTCGATCGTTCGATCACTACGTTTTGATGTAGAAATTTGTGTTTATAAAGCCGCCTGTTTTGAAGCTTTCAAAGATCTAAATATGATGACTATTCAATTCAACCAAAATTAAGGCGTTGTTGAGAAATAGTTGTAGAAAATTGTGTAGATCGATTCTCTCGCAAATATCGATGCTTCCAACTTTTCCGTTTTCTTGTTCTGCCAATGAAATTCCGTACTTCTTAAATTTATTTTTTTCTGCGTGCTTTGCAACCCTCAGTACACAAAATATATTTTCAATAAATCTCACTGAATCTAGTAAATTTACTCGCGGAGGAACTAATAACGACGTTTTAAAAAGTACTGTTGGGATCAGAAGTCTTGTAACCGTTATCTGTGAAAAAAAGAAAGTTCGGCATGACCTCTAAATTTGATCTCAATTACACATTAGAAATGACTCACGACAGAAACCGGGGTCACCAGTTTAATGGGAACATAACGATCCCTTAAAATAAAAATCGACTAACTAAAAGCACTGGGTGGAACAATCAACCAGATGAAAACTTGCATTTTGAAAACCGATCAACTGCTGTAAACATTTGCATTTGGTCGGTTGTGGAAACGCTCACTGCTTTTACTCGGTCGATTGATAAAATCAGCGATTTCGTTTGGTCGATTTTCATTTGGAAGAATCGTCAAGTTACGTCTTACGGGAAATCGTGTGAATGCATAGTAACAAAAAAGATACATAACCTGTAAATCTGTCGACTGCTATTAGGCCTACTTTTTAAATATATTTTGTGTAGTCACCACCAATCAAAAAGAGGCTTTTGTTTTCGGCTTGGTGGTGATGCAGCATTGCACTGAATGATATGGCCTAACGCTTGTTTGAATTTTTTTATTAGCTAACAAAACCATTTCGAGCGTACCCGACTGCGGCCCAGGGGACTTCACCTGTCGAAGCGGTGATTGCGTCGACCTTAGTAAGAAGTGTGATGACATTCCCGATTGTTCTGACGGGAGTGACGAAGACAACTGCCCTAGAGGTATTGGTATTTCCTGTGGACGAAATTTTTTTCATACTGTACATAGCAGTTAGGTGCCTGCTCGAGCGCGGATGGCTACCATCAACGCGTCACATGATCTGCTCTAACCAATCACAGACGAGTCTCATGAATCAATTGCCCTCATAACACAAAGTATATTTTAGGTCTCTCGATTTTGGCGATTCTCAGGAGGCTGGTCAACAGTCGCCAAGCAGTGTAGACACTTTTTTAAACCGAAGGTTGCTGGGACCGGAATTTCCTTTAAATACAGTCGAGTCTCGAGTATTAGCGTGAATCTTAATTCTGTGTTTGCACGATCTCCCCTCTCTCCCCCCCAAACTCCGTTATTTCGCCCGTTCAGGTTCGCCATTTGTAATCCGGAGCGTTCTCATTGGATGGGGATGCCCCGGATTACAAATGGTGGACCTGAGCGAGCGAGAAAACGGACTTTGGGGGAAAGAGAAGGGAGATCGTGCAAACACAGAATTTCTCTTTTTTTTTTGGGACGTCGCAGGGAATATTGATAATTTCGTTGTTGAAATTTGTTATATCGAGACTCGACTGTAGTAGTGCCCCGACTTTCGAGAGTTTAACTGTCCTCAGAAGATTCGTCATATTTTAGGACTCTTCCGGACGATGTCTGTTTGATGTTTCAGATAAAACATGCTCATCTAGTCAGTTCAGATGTTCTGATGGCGCCTGTATAGATGCGAGGGAGAAATGTGACGGAGTTCCGCAATGTCGAGACGGTTCAGACGAGCAGGGTTGCGGTAAGTTACGCTTTTTCTCGCTTTCGTTTTTTTATTAATTTGTTACAGGGGTAATGGGAGAAGTTTAAGGTCTGTTGAGTATTGTAGTCCAAAAGAAATGACTCGACTTCGTGCATTCTTGATCGCATACTGATAGCTTTGAAAAAAAACAGGAAATGGAACTTGCACTTGAAAAAACAGATCTGATACTAGTATCGATACGATACACCGAGGATCGATACTTGAGCCAAGTCAAAATCGCGAGATTCTTGTTGATGGAATAACTCGTTCAGAGCAAAAAGTTATGGTGTTGCATTTTGAGCTGCAATAAAAACGAAAAATCTGACGACGTGTGTTTCCGTAAGAAAATGATTCGGTTTTGTTTGGTTTAGCGCAATGGACCGTGGAGACCGTGAACATGTGATTAATTTGATTAAAATTGTGGTTTGTTTGCTTGTACGGACCTTGCTGCAAGGCTATTCTACAATACCGTACCAGCAATGTTTTCAGTTATGCGACCTTTTCCCAATAATGTCCCCTGCGCCCTCTATACAACAATTTGAAGAACACAATTTCTCATGCTGATGTTTTTTGCTCGCAATTAATCGACTAACTTCCTGCAACGCCTTCCTGAGACATAAAAAAATACCCTAGACTTCTTTATTTGTGCTTTGTAACGATATTTTTTAAAAGATAACTCCTCATAGTTCATTAACATAAAATTGACTCCTTTACATCAAATAAAACTCAATATTTTATGAGAAAAAAAAGAAAATATTCAAACGTGTTATTTTCTCCACATACTGTACTCATTAGCTCGGGCAGTTTCATACAACCAAATTCGAGAGAAAGTGGAACTCCGAATCAAAACTCTAGCCTACCGTATTTTTCTGCTCATTTTAGGACTCGCCTTTTTGCGCCTATTTTTCAGTCTTTTATTTTTACGAGGTGATTCACTGTAGCCTTTGCTGAGGATGCGGAAGTCCGTGGAAAATATGTGAAACTTTCTTTCTCTTTGTACCATGCTTGGCTCAGCCTTGGAAGTGTGGCCCACAAGCGGGGTCAGTGGGTCCTCCCCCAACGGGGTCCCCGGCACTGGGGCCCCTGTAGGGGGGACCCAAGTTGGGACGCAAGGTGGGCCCCAAAGTGGGACGCAAGGTGGGCCCCAAGGTGGGACACAAGGCGGCCCAAGGTGCGCCGACGACGAGTGGGCGTGCGAGGCCCCTACGGATTGCATAAAAGTCAGTCAGCGGTGCGACAATTTCTACGACTGCCCCGATTTTTCCGACGAACAGAACTGCTTTGGTTAGAGGCGTTATTAACAATAGTGAGCCGAACGTTCATGTAGTGTTAACACGTTGATGTGTCGAATGCTCGACTCTCTTCTGTCTTGTGTGGATGGGTCTCTGGTTGTTTAGAACATCCGTCGTAGACTTGAGTATTTCGTACGCGACAGGTCGAAAATCGTCGCTACTATCCGCCCGACCTGTTAACTGATATAGACATTCTTGCATTGGTTGTATTCGTTATCTCTTGTGTTCCACCTGCACTGCCGAGGCAAGCGGAGAAGCAGCGGCGCGAGGCATGAGGCATACAATCAATCCAAACTTAACCTAGGTTTACCCAATGCATATCAACCTTCATTTAGATTGACCTAACCTAACCCACCATAGTCAAACTTAGATTAACCTAACCTCCACTTTAACGTAAACCCAAGTTATCCTTATCCTCATCAACTTAAGTTCACCTAGCCAAGGTTAACCTAAAATAGGTTTACGTAATGTTTACCTAAACTAGGTTTACCTAAACTACGTTTACTTAAACTAGGTTTACCTAGACTAGGTGTACCTATACTAGGTTTACCTAAACTAGGTTTACCTAAACTAGGTTTACCTAAACTATGTTTTTTAAACTAGGTTTACCTAAACTAGGTTTACCTAGAAAAGGTTTACGTAAACTAGGTTTACCTAGACTAGGTTTACCTAGACTAGGTTTACCTAGACTAGGTTTACCTTAACGAGGTTTACCTAACTTAGGTTATCCTAACTTTCATTATCGTAACCTAGCTTTAACCTAACCCACGCGTTTGCATGTCGTTGATCCACAGATATGCCACAGCATGTCGTTGAGCCCTACATGAAACCGGGATGGGACACAAGAGATAGAGTATCCAACATTTCAGATTTATAGTTTATATTATAAAAGCTTGATACCCACCGACGTAAACAGGGATACGCATATGACGTTCTTTTTATCGGTGTTGCAAGCAAGGAAGTTTTACTCATCCGTAATATCGCGTTCGGAAAATTTCTGAAACTTATTTCTTGTAAGAATAGAAGCTTTGAAGCAAAATATTCGAATTGTTGAATGATCGTTGGGCGGATAAGAAAATATTGCATAGCTACGTTTTCGATATTTCAGTGTCGGTGTCGAGAAATAATGTTGCATAATGCTCTTTGATAGAGTAATGTTAGAAATTTTGAGGTTAGAGTTTGAGATATGCTCGTAGGTATTTTTAAAAGTTGGTAAACCTATGTAGTCATGACTCAAAAGACATAGTGATGATGCTAGCGGAAATTCAATGGCAGTGTTCCGGTTCGATAGTAGATTTTATGTTCCAGCTAGCAAGCGCGGTCGCTACTGTGAGGGTGTTTTCATTGGCTTGCATTCAGGGTACTAAATGTCAAATTTATGTTGGGGAACGTGTGTTACTTCTGTCCATTGATTTTTTTTTATTCACTCTCACTAACATTTCGTAAGTATTTTGTTTTTTGTAACTTTGTTTCTTTTTACTGCAACTTGAATGGTATTTGTTTTCTTAATGGTGCATTTTCGGAACCATAATGGTAATCTTGAGATTTGCTCTTATACTCGACGACGTGCTTTTCCTTTCTTACACGTACAGTGGCGGCCAAACGTCCCCAAATCTTTAGCCTAAACTGGGACTCTAAAAAAGCATTTTTAGAGATCTGGCCTTAACTTTTGCCCGCCATAATCTTTTTTACAGGATTCATCGGGAGCCATATAGAAGTCCGTAGTAAAACTAAAGTGTAGTTAAACTATTTCACTGTACGTATGTTGAATTTAGTGCTAACTTCTTTGTAGTCAATTTTCGATTACTGGTATCGATTAGTTGTATGTGACCATCCTCACTACAAATAGACGTCTCTAAGACGTCTAAATCTTACCTCTTTAGATAATACATTCCATAGTTTGTTGTCGTTTGCCAGTTACCTAGCTTAGAAAACCTGGATTATTCAGGAGCGTTAAACTACCGGCAGGAGTTAATCTACGTTGCATTTGGACAACTTCATATGCCTTAAGAACTTTCCAAGTAGGTGACTGTCTTTTTATTTTTGCTGTAAGTTAAGCTAACAAGGAGATACTCTCAGGTGTAAATCAAAAGATCACTTCCAGACCTGTCGGGACATGTAGCACAAGGCATGTTATGACCAATGGTTGGTATTGTTCGGACTGACGCATATTAAATATCTAGAAGTGAGGTCAAATCTGGAAAGTTTGTTTTGCCTAAATATGTGTGTATAATAAGTATCGTTAGAGTGAAAATAAACCCTGGTTCCGAAATCGTCAAAGATTTTAGCGTATCTTTACTCGTTGTGCACCATTGGTAAGAAAAGGAAACGTATGCCCGCAGCTTGTAGAACGTTAAAAATGCATGTACGCCGAATCTCTGGTATTTTTGGAACCATCGCTTGATATTTTACCTTAACATATTCAGGCGAAGCAAAGCTTTCCAAATTTAACCTTTCATCTCGCTTCTGGAATGCCAGCCCGAATGCCGCCAAACAAGAGTCATCTTGTTTTTGGTACTATAATTTTCAGGTCAGAAATTGCTCCACACGTCGTCTTCCGAAGGGTATCTCCTCGTAAGTTGTTCATAAAGATGAACTTAAGCTAGCTTTAAAAGAGGCAAGTTAAAGCTTGGTGATTTTCAAACGACATAGCTATAAATTAAGCAGTAAAACACGAATTGTAGATGTCAAATTGACGTTTGTTAGTTACTCCTTTTCATTCCTTGGCCCTCTGGTAATCAGTACTGCAAGATTTTGCGATTCTTAAAATTTCAAACCCAAATATAATCGAAACTGTTTCTGTCATGACGTTGTGTCCGGCGGGTAATTTGTTGATACTCACTAGTTCTACGAAATTGTTGCCTGATGCAAGTATGTATCACGAGTATCTGAAGATATTTACTTTTAAAGATTCTGGAATCGCAAAGCCTACCAACACTGCGATCATAGATTGATCAGAACCGAACATATGGATACCGCTATCCAAGCACAATATCGTTAGAATCGTAGAAACTATCTTCGCGCGGGTCTTCCATTCACAAATTGAGTCAACACAGAATGTGTACTACTCACAAATATTTCGTGCAATTTCGATTCGTACATGTATTTCAATGATCGTGTATAAGTTCTGCATGACTTGGATACAGAACGTGAGCATTTCATGTACAATCGGTGTGAGCGTGTGCACTCAATTGGTGTGGATTTGATGCGTACGTGAGTGTATGCACATCATGCATGTTTTTGTAAACATGTTACGGCATCTGTTATATCTTAAGTGTTCGTCGGTCATTCATGAAGACTAGCTTGAAGTAGAACGTATAACACGTATCTGTGTTGATACTTTCCTAAGCATTTTGGTAGTACACCTCTAATGGATCATGTTACGTGGAGTGCCTGGAGTAAAATAATGTAGTTGAAATTGAGCGTATCTTCCAGAATAATTTCATCGCTGTTCGCTCGTTGTATAAATATGAAACTTATTTCAGTTTTCGTCGAATAAATATGAATAGACGTTAATAAATCCAATACATTAGGTTTCTCCTTGACCGTGTTTTTAGTGGTGCTATTAACACTTGAAGTTAGTTTATAAAACTATCAATGATTTCGATTTTTTGTGATATTTGTGCTCTTACTTTGCCGTAAAATCGTAATTTGTTTTGAAAACGCAATGGTGGTCTTATTTTTAAAGATGTACGCCTTCCTTCTCAACCCTTTGCAAACGTTTATTGTACTGTACAAGGGCGCCGTTTCGGAACAGCAAAATTTTCGCAAGAAGTAATCTTTTGTTTAATATTGAGTAATAAACAAAATATCACCGTCAAAATCATTACGTCTTGTCGCACCGTGAAAAAAGAAAGAAAAAAAATCGGATATGCGTATTTGGATGCTTTAGTATTATTCTTGTGATGGCTTTACAGACAACTTCTATCTAAAATACCTTGGCAGTGCAGATTTCATCGCAAACTTAAAATAATTTGTTTTGAAATCACTAATGAATTTCAGCGTAACATAAAAATAAGAACGGGCTAAGCCTATTTCAATATTGTGACCGCTGATGTTATCAACCACTGAAAGATTTATTGTTTATTAATTTCAATCTGTGTTTAAATAAACTGATTTTAAACACTGTAGTACTGCGACATATAAAAAGTGTCCAGTAAAAAGTCTTTGTCGAATTCTAAATTTTAGTTTGTTTTCAACAGATTGCCTGCCTTATGAGAGACGCTGCAAATCTGGCGAATGTCTTCCAAGTAGTGATTGGTGCAACGGTAGAGTGGATTGCGTAGATGGCACAGATGAAGAAAACTGTCCAGGTAAGTAGACATTTCAAGAATCTTCTAGTGTATCCCTTTTGCCTTCGAGTGAAACCCTTTCGACTTCATTGGTATCTTATACTGTTTTCATCCTATACATACCGCCACATCGTTAAATTTTTCGTCTCGACGGGAAAAATTTTCACACACGAGAATAACTCTTACGTCAAGAATATTCGACATATTGATCAGCGTCTGAGTTAAGTTTTGTATAGAGTTCTGGAAAGTAGAGAGGCGCCAAATCCATGGCCTCCATGTTGAGCCCTATATTTTTCTCCGAGGAATTGGGCCGTTCAAGGCGGCTCCTATAGCAGATGTCACCATTCGCGCCTCTCTACTTTTCAGGGCTCTAGTTTTCTATAAGTTCAAAAAAGATGTTATTTCAGGTCGTGAGACTATTGCACCTCCGGAACGATGCCCTCCTGGGAGCTTCGAGTGCAGCGACGGCCAGTGCATTCATCCTTCACTCCGGTGCAATGGTGTGTCCGACTGTCGCGGAGGTGAAGACGAAAGAAGCTGCGGTACGTATTCTGTCGCTTTCGTGCTTCCTATTTGTGCTCAGAGGAATGTTAAGGAACTTGAATTGAAAACAATAAGGAAAACAATACAACTCGAATTGTTCGCTCAATCGTATTCAGGCAACTGTTAAGTTTTTGATGAAGCAAAGTATTTCTTAAGTTGAAATACATTAGTGATTTTCGTCAAGGTAACGATTTGCTTCGCGTCGAGGAATAATTGGAAAGAAAAGGGTCAGAATTGTAGTTCTTTTCTTTTAGACTGACCGGTGCTTGACGAAGCTTGGTTTAGGCGGAATAGTTTACTTAATGGAGGGTGTTGAGTGGAGAGTTTAAGTTTTTATTTCCCTCGAAATCTTAAATCTTCGGGAGGAAGCATCAGATTCGTAACAAAGTCGTATGATTTGTATATTCATATTTTCAGCAACTTTTTGGTTCCTCATAGTAACGGATTTTGAAACTTTTGAGGAGACAGGATAGTACTGTTTCCTTTTTTAAATCTCCACATATATTTCGGAAAATAGAGGTTGTTTTTAGGGTCACTACTTCGCATAAATAATGGTGATTTTAATGTTCCGTTTTCTAACAAGAGCTCCCTGCATGTTCTAGATTGTGGAATACGAGTAATTACTTGTTTAGTAGTGTTTGTTTTTTTCACCAGCTGCCATTTCTTTACACAATGCATAGTCTAACGAGGAGTATCTTGTTTTTAGGATACGTACCCAAATTTGGGTACCCCAAGAATAATTACCGCATTTTTCAGAGAAAATACTCTTCCTTTTAAGGTTACATGCCGAAGACAAATGAGCTGCCAGTAGTATAAAAATATATTTTCAGAAAAATGCGTATGAATTTTAAGATTGAGAGGTAAACTATTCGATGAATTACTTTTTTTCTAATTGAAGACGAAGCCTGCACGCCAGATGAGTTTCGATGCGAAAACGGTCCTTGCATTCCGCGAATTTTGCAATGTGACGGGAAAGCTGATTGTCCATTCGACGATTCAGATGAAGTGGATTGTAGTAAGTTTTATATCCAGTAATCCGAGCTCGTTTTAGTGAGCGAAAATTAATGAAATATTTTATTGATGTGAGAGGAGCGGGAGCCTGCGAAGCCGGAGAGTTCCGCTGCGAAAATGGACCCTGTATTCCCGGAGCTTATCAATGCGACGGCAAAGTTGACTGCCCGAATGATAACAGTGACGAATTAGATTGTAGTAAGTCGAAAATGAACGTAAAATTAACCTTAAATCAAATTACCACTATTAATTGTTTGTACATCAAAGCATAAAGATCGGTGTGTCGCTAGAACTAAAACCTGGCCAATTTTAACTGAATAATACATTATGCTATGCGATAAAAGTAATATTTTTTTTAGTTCATTGTACGACAAGAAAAATACTTTTAAAAATAATTGATTCCATTCTTTATGTTTAATAACCTTATCGAGCGTTTAGTGATTTTGCTAAATCGGGTTTGCGTAATATAAGCCTACAAATCAAGAATTCGTTTTAAAGCTAATTTGCAGAATTCATTTTAAAGCCTCTTTTGATTATGTTCTAATAAGCCTTATGCTATGCATATCTGTGGGAATACTTCCAAATAGTAATGATAAATACAGTATAAGCTCGGAAGGTTTTCAACAAATTTAATATTTTAAAATGTGCACCAGATTTTAAAATTTCCATTTGCTCTGATTAAAAATGCGTGAATAGTTGAGGTAGGCGACAGGACTTAACCTAAAATGAGCTTAAAATACCCTCGGCTGTCTGTATGTACTCTAAACAAATGTGCTTTTATTTTTGGGGAAGAAACTGAAAAATGTTTACCTGGAGAATTTCGCTGCGAAAATGGGCCGTGCATATCGATAAGATTGCAGTGCGACGGCAAAAGAGATTGTCCAAATGATGCTAGTGACGAGTTGGACTGCAGTAAGTTGGGTTTACCTCGAGTTGCTGTGCTCCATTGCGTCTTCTGCGTGACAAATAATTCTACAAACTAAAATAGACTGCGATGTTTTTGTCGTTTTTGTTTCTGTTGTTTTTCGATTAACCTTTTGTGTTGGAGTGCAAAAAAAAAAGTTCCCATGAAACGGGAGAATAGTTGTCATAAAATGGTGCTTAGAGATTTTTCTTTAGAATTGAGTAAATTCATACCCCAGTCGATTTCGTAATCGTATTTTTCCTCACAATACAAAAAAAAGTAAAAATTTCTGTGTCAGTAATTTCTCTGCGCAGGGTCTCAAAAAGTTTATGCGGATGAAACATGTCAACTTAAAACACATGTGAATTTCCTGTTAAGTATTCTCTAGAAATTTCTTAAAACTCTGCCCCAATTTTTCAAAGCGATCAACCAAAATGATTTGATTAATTCGTTATTTATCTTGTTCATGGCTTACAATTTCCTGCTTCAGAGCAAAGTACCTGTGTAGTGAGGACTCTATCTGTATCAACAAATTATCCCTTGATATCTAATTATGTATACATATTAGTGAGAAGACTAGACCTTAATTTCTTGGCCATTGAGAAGTTTTGCGCCTACTCGATTTTTGATTGGTTGCACTAACTGTCGTGAATATGTACAGTTTCTGTCGAGAATTTTTATTTCTTTCCTTCTAAGAGCTTGAGAGTTTTGTGATTAACCGGCTTTCATGTGAGATTTTTGTGTGTCATTTTTAAAAACCGGTCGGTAAGTAGTCAGCTATTCTGACGTGTGCATTAACAGGCCGTGTTCAGGGTGGTGACTTAGGGGCGAGATCAGATTATCGAGTCTATGGTCTTGTCAGGAAAAATTGGCTGATGTCCCGTTAATTGGAGCACCGGCGGAGATTTTAATTATAGCTCTCTATTAACGTTATGTTGTCATTTAAAATCGCTCTGGTATCAAAACTGATTAGGTACTATTTTTATGCAATTAGCTGAAAATATGAGTTATAGTGTCATGAAAAATGACAGCAATATTTAACTAAGACCCCTGTCATTTCATAATTCTTTTAGTGTTGCAACAAGTGATATTTTTCTGTGAAAGGGACAAAAAGACTATCATCGCTTTTTGTGATTCTAGAATCTTTTTTGATCAGTTCATTGCTTATTTTCTGTGGGGTAAACTTAATTAAATTATTCATTAGTTTTGTGCATATTCTTATTTTTTCTGTTTTTACTATTTTTAGGAGAAGGGCAGAGGAGATTGGACATCAAGACGTATCCAGACAATCAGACCATCAAACAAGGTAACGACAAGCAGCAAGCATCTTTTTTATTTACTTTTTTTGCATCAGCATTTTATATTAAGCTTTGTATATAATGCACGTGACACAAATGAATAACCCGTTAACGTCCGATTTTCGGATTTTGTAAATACATGATCTATTCAAAATTTAAAGATCATTCTGACCGGTGGACGTTTCTGGGCAGTAAAGTAAGAAATGATTAAGAGTTGTAGCTTCAACAAAGAAGGTTATCAGAGGAGAACTTACGGACACCCTCCCTTGGTCGGGGATCGGAGCAGTTCGGCTATTTTCGGGAGAGTAGAGCCAACTGCCGAACATCGGCGATCCCCGTTACTCGGTGTCGCTCTTTAGTGGCGGCATTGTCAAGTTCATCCTTGCTTACTGAAGTCATGATGGTTTGCCACGTTTATGCGCTTGCTTAGCGAAGGTATTCAGGTTATCGCCACTTAAAAACTTTCATTATTGATAAAAACTTGTTCTATAGTCTATTTGTTGGCAAATAACGTGAACTTCGTGGCTTGCGCGTAAAGTGGGGCCCGAAACAGTTGATGTATTTTTCGGACCGGTTAAGATGATTAGTAGGAAAACCAAGACTACCTTCTTATTCCTAAGACATTCCTGTTTTTGTATTTACTAAACTAGTCGTAATATTTCGAAGTCTAAACCTAAATGTACAGTGATATTCATAAGTGATGAGCCAAACAAAATCTAGTGACTTTTTTTGTAAACTACCGTAATGTGTGTTGGCAGCAGCGCGTGGGGTGGGTCGGGGAAGGTTCCGGGGGAAAGGCGGGCACCTCTTCTTGCCTCCACACCTTCCCACTACCCTCCCTAGGCAATGCTACGAACACACATTAGTTTACAAAAAAAGTCACTAGATTTTGTTTGGCTCATCACTTATGGGCATCACTGTACCGGTATTGATGAATTATAACCGGAGGTAGTAGTGAGAAAAAAGTTACAAATGACTGTTAAATATTTATATTGAAGTATATTAATTTTTACCGAACCTTTACGATAAAAATTAAAAAATGTTCCAAGATGGATAAGTTAACTTTTTTCTCGTTGGGATCTACGTTTATGTCGGTCATGTACTCTCTTCAATATCTGTCTAACATGTTTGTTTAGCTAACTGAGAGATTTTAGTTTTGAACGAAGACTAACCATGTGTTTTTGACATTTTTTA
>Ga0058701_10003036_pt1 | contig 13086 bp, 5 predicted proteins | sample AgamicOrMae_FD_97039 | JGI IMG/M metagenome (GOLD analysis project Ga0058701, IMG submission 97039) | Agave microbial communities from Guanajuato, Mexico - Or.Ma.e | ecosystem: Host-associated > Plants > Phyllosphere > Phylloplane/Leaf | place: Guanajuato, Mexico | collected 2012-06-04
AGGGTTGGCAAGTACTTCGGTTCGGTATATCTGCTTTTGTAATGTTATATAAGGTTGAGTTGAAGAGGTTAAAGCTGGTCTGAGTATGTTGATTTGGTCCGTCGAGTTGTGTAAGTTCGACTAGTTACCCTAGGTTAGCTTACAGAGATTACTGCCAATCTTTCCGTGAAAATAAAAGTCAATCGAGTATGAGCGTTTGTTTGAGCGATTAACTCAGTGAAAACGTGCATTTCTACAATCAACTAACTGCTGTTATTAAAATGGCGGTTGGTGGATTGTTGAAAAAAAAGGTACTGTGCATTATTCAAATGAGAGCTTTGACTTCGTTGAATTTTCTTGGAAGGCTCACGATTAGGGTAAGTTATGACGAAGATCGTACTAATAATGATTAGGACATTCGACAATAGCTTATGTAAGGCGAGGTTAAGTTCGGTTATGAGGTTTGGTTAGGCTAGCTTAGATTAGAATAAACTTTGGTTAAGTTATGGATAGGTTAGGTTAGGTGAAGTTCGGTTCGGCTGAACACGATTTCCTTAGCTTGATTTAGATTTAGTTGATTTAATGATTAGCTAGGTTAGATTAGGTTAGAGTCGGTTGAACAAGATAAGTTGAGTTAGGTAAGATCAGGTTATGGTTGGCTGCTTTTTCGCTGGAAAAATGCGCAACGGATTGCGACTGCGGTTGAGAAAAACGGAGATTTCAATCACGTCGCTGCGATCACTCGTCACGTATTTACGTCGTCTCCCCCAACAAGAACAAGTTGTGAGGCGGCCGTAATAGCCCAAAAAGAGCTCCACCAGCTTCACGACAGTCGTCATCAAAAAAACTTCCCTCAAATCAACAAAAAGTCGATTGGCGTTTCTTCGAGACGGATCATAGCGACCCGTTTCGTCGCCACAAATAAACAACGATGAGACAAAACACCATTCACAGCATTTAATAAACCTAATTTCTCCTTACAACCAGCAAAAGACTGGATAAACATTTTTGTTTCTCCCCTGAAAGAAAAGGAGCACTTCATAAACTCTTATAGATATTAGAGTCCATCATATAAACAACGTCGAAAAGCTCTAAAACAGATCGCGCCTTTTGGTTTGAAAGTTCAAAGTGATTTTTAGGGCCTACCAAGGCAAGCAAATGAGTGCTTGTCATTAGGAGAAGGTTCCCCCTTCACGATCCTCACAGCTGTGTCGCCGGTTGGCGTAGGGCCTAGCGCAGGGAGCTACAACAATACAAGCGATTCAAGGTTCGATACTTGCCTCCAGCACTAGGATTTTCCCTTCTTTGCAATAATGTCGTGCAAATCATCGAAAAATGGTGAGCACGTGCCTTGGAAATAATAAAAGCCGTAAAAGTATGAAAATTTTTCAGAGGGATAAGCGCCTGCATCAATGATGAAGTAATTATTTCAGGTGGCCAATCGCATAGCTGTTTTGTGTATAAAGGTAAAACGGGTGCAAACTGATGAGTGAGACACAGATTTTAACGATGTCAAGCTGGCTATTGCGCGCGTGAAGGGGAAACCTGATTAGAAAATCCTGGATCTCCCTACGCCACTCGCGCGAAAGCCTGACACAGAATCCTGGTCACGGAACCATCACATTTATAGACAACCGTGTACAAAAAGAGAAAAAGAAATATTTCAAACGGCAAATTTGAAATGATATTTGATATTGGGTCAGTTCATTGCTGCAACGTACCAGTACATTGTTTACATACTACCGTCGCATTTTCCAATTCCATTTGAAGGTGCTTCCCGCTTTCGATCTAGATTGGAGTGTTTTATTTACAAACTTTCTCTCTTAGAAATAAGAAATGAGTCCATGTAAGGCAGCCTTTTTGTCAGGAGGAGAAGGCGAGGGTATAAGCAAAAGACATGACCGAATAGATTATGTGACTGAGGCGAAGAAAGAAAATTGACCCATTTTGCGTAATGCTACCTATTGTTTCACATTATGATTGAATTTCCTTTTATGAATGGGTGCGTTAAGGCCTTTCTCGCCCTAACAATCTATTGTTGCGAAATTAGGGAAAAGAAAAGAAGGCAGTTCTCAATTGAAGATAATGACACAATTAATTAATCAACCGGCATAATTCATTCGTAGAATATAAGCTTGAATCGTTTCACAGTAGAGTTGATTTGATTTTTTCTCTTTGGTAAAAGTGTATCCACCGTCTATACATACAATATAAAATGTGCGTTGATTTTTGTTTCTGACTTTACATGTTCGTATGATTGGACTTAGTCCTTTATAAAGTGGTCAGGTTCTCGAGTTTAGCATGAAGTGAAACAGAAACATTATAACTCGGACATTTTTAGGTGTCTGGGTTTGCGAGTTACGCGTTCTTTTGTGCCATCATCGGTATAGCCTTTCTAAAAGAATTCTGAATCAAATAAACACTTTTCTAAATTATAAAATAAGCTTTCACGCGAATTTCAGAAGACCAGTCAATCACTCGCACGAGAGCTGTTCGTCCTTACGGCACAATCAACGTGAAACCTTTGTAGTTATACTTCCAACTTATAACCAACGTCTTTTTTAAAAGAATGTAATAAGGACGTTATGAACATAAAGCTGAAAGCTTCAACCCCATGACGCATAGGCATATCTAATGGTGAAATAGAAATAATATGATCTCATTTAGAAAGCTTCGAAGAAGTAGACGATATACTGTGATGCGGTCTAAGCAGTCCCTCACCATAGAAAGCAGCAGTGCCGTATCACATAATCTTTTTCATTATTTTTTTATTTAAAAAGAAGAAACGAGACAGAAATAAAGTTGAGACAGCGTTTTTCGCGCAGCAAAATATGCGATGGGGACTGTCTCATTTGACAGAAATGATACTGGAAGGGAAATGTTTCCACACTTGAAGCTCTGAGGGTTACACAGTACGTAATTTTTTCAGGCATTTTGAAGAAGTCACATTTTGATACTAATACCATCTGCATAAGTCCTATAAACGTCATAAGAAATGAACTTCCCATGCACGACCCTATTCACGTAAACATGATCGTACAGCCCATAAAACTCGGCGTGCGGGACTGCATTTCGTAATGCTTGACCAGACCACTACACGAGCCTTTTTGCAGACAAACCCCAATTACTATTTATTGTGGTCTCAGCGCAGTTACAAAGATAACTCTTCGTACGCCACACAGATGCCTCTTGCCAACATAGAGGCTATTCAACGACAAAAGAAAATACACCATGCAAAAAATTACAGTTATTCCCACTAATCCACAGTCAAATAAAAATGTAGTTTTTTTATAAGCTCGTGCGCTCCGTTAATACTGTTTAACCATTGGACTATGAAATCCTAAACGGATTTTTTCTGCAGCGTTGGCGCTAAAAAATACTAACCTAGGTCAAGCCAGCCTAATGTAGCCTTCATCGATCCATCACTTTGCAACGTCGCTATTTAAACTCAACCTAAAGCGGGCCAGGGGCTTTTATTCTTAAATATTTCTGATCATAAATCATACATAGAAAAACATAGCATTACCTTTGATCCTGTACCTTAAAGAGCTGGCCATCCTTTCAACGCCAGTTTTTCGAGTTATTCCGAGTTAGGAAATAATTGTAAAATTCTTGAGACATATCTTTTGCATTTCATGTAGGCTATGAAGGGCAAAGCTAACCACGAGATGGCTGAATGTAAGCTAAAGTAATGTAAAACGGCACAACTTTTGTTGGACACAGATGTTTCGGAACATGGACATGCTGACTCGTTTCTCGTTGCCCGTTGCCAAATACTAGGACTCCGTCAAAATAAATCGCAGTCAACGTTTTTACGGGTGAAGATAAGCTGATTAGGTCCAATTTTCGATTATCCAGTTTAAGAGCTGCTGAACCGTACTGTAAGTTGCTATCGAGTGCCTGCAATGTTTGAAATAGTTGTATGCTGTAAAACAGTGTGTTTTCCCATTTTTGAGTTGAGAGAGTAGTAACTCGTCTCTGAAACGGTTTCTCAGGGTTGCAGTTGTACGCGCTGGAAAAAAGGAGCTAGTAACTAGTCGGTTAATGCTTGATGTTATCAAACTATGTCGGGTAGAACTTGTTAAATTTTGCAATTCGCAAATATTTGCGGAATGAGAGACGTAAGCACCTATATCAGCCCTCCACCTGCGTTTGTTTGCACAAGGGTTTATCTCTAATATATTGCCTTCCTGCGGTTGCTCAGCCTTACTGTGTTATGGTTTTCTATTAGCCAGGAAATTATGTTATATTCACTCGGATTAAAAAAATATGTCCATTCAGTGTGAAAAAATCGCAAAATATACATTAAATAAAAATTTTGAGTTTCCTTGTTTCGCAGCTCTTTTGACATTACCATTCCACCGAATGAAACTGTCGAAACATTTTTGTGTGATTACAAATTTTTGTTATATTCCTTAACAATCACAAACTGAGCTAATAGCCTATTCAGGTTAAAAATTACGAAACACGAAACCGGCTGATCTCGATGTTCCTCATTTTGGAATTAACTTGCTAAAATTTTCAATTTAATTTGAACGTAATATTCGATGTCTGCTTTATCTATTAACGATTTGCGAATCAAATGAACACACCTCCTCTAAACTGTTAATAGTTGGCTCTTAGTGGAAAAGCTGTCACAACCATCAACTAAATTAAACCTATAGTAATCACAAATGAATGCCAATTGCAGTAGAATTGAATAACTAATGTATGTTCTCAGGCCATGTTTTGATTCTCAATAATACGAAACTATTTCCTGAAATTTGGATATTTCGTAAGCCAAGGTTCTATAACTGCACATATTTTGTGTATACAGTCTCTGTGAGCAGTAAGATAAAATATAATAGAACTGATGCTTCAGATCTCTTCCTCTAGGTCAATCTCTACCAAAAAGAATCAATTTTCATCACTAAACTGAGTTTTTGCATTTACTCCACTATTTTTCAAAATCCATAAAAGGTACTATCAAGGAAAGATAAATCCACCCCCCTGCAACCGTCAACACACGCGTGTGTTTCGGTTGCCTATCCTCGATGGAGCGTAGTCTGATGGTTCGCAGTGGGATTTGGGATCGCATATACATGTACTTGTGCCTCGCTCCGCTGGCGCTTCGCTCGGCTTTAATACGAAAGGTAGAACACTACAGTGTGGAAGTTTGATTTATTACCCAAAACCGTTGTCTACTTTGTACTTAAACTGTTGCTTACAGGAGTATTATTAATTCCTCGCGAATTATCAATACCTTCTTTACTAGATAACTTATAAAAAATATCAATCTACAACTAAAAAAAATACAAATAAAATATATTACTATGAGAACTTTATAGTTCTCATAGTTAATTACAGTATCGTAAGCAGGCAAGCTACAAGAAACACACTCTTGTGGGTGCTCAGACTTTCTCTTCGGTGAACAGAACCAATACAAGTAATTGATCTCAAAACGAACACCCTATCTCCACGTCACAAAGAATCATTGGAAAAAATACAGTTCTGCATTGAGACTAGATTTGACATATATACATTACATTCAAATTAATTCATCTCGAAGAAAAGTAGTTCTTAATGTCATCATTATTATTAAAATCAAAATGTCGAGAGTGGAAATCGGTGGAAAGAGTTACCAAAAAGTGCTTTCCTTCGGGATTATTTCGCCTCTGAACAGCTATTTGGCTAAAAATATCATAATGCGGAAGCGCTAAACCCATGCGTTGGAAAATTAGTCCGTTTATTGCCAAGAAAAGTGAAAGCGAAAAAGGTCAAAAACAAGGGACATGCAGTAAGCTCTATTAGATTACACGAGTCCGCGTCCCATACTAGCTACTTCATTCAGTTTACAATTGTCCCCTTTAAAGGCGAAAAGTGAAAACACTTGTAATAATGACTTAATATTCAGAGCAGCATCGTTTGTAAAGCGACTAAAAACTAAATTTCATTACTAACGCTTCTCCTAAACAACCAAACTCCCAACCATAATCGCATAATGTCCTCCTCAATAGAATTCCAGAAGGATTCGTAATTCAAATTAAAGTAAATATACATTTCATCAAAAAAATGAGTGCAATCTTTAGAAAAGGGAGACCCAAAAAATCCGCTTTACTGATAGGATAATAAATAACATACGTACAAACGTACATACAAATTAACCGACTCGCATGGAAGTATAAAGCCCTTCTCCGAAAAGAGGCGGTTTTCAAAAGCCATTAACGTTAGGAATCTTACTCGAATAAACTGTGACTGCAGCTTTGTTAATAAGGCAACAAAGATCGCACTACCTCTAGCAAACGAGACCCCTGCAATTTCAAAACCATTTTGTATGCTTCGAGTACTACATGCTTTAAATGTCGAGCAACAGCCTCTAATGTTGTTTATCCACATCCTGCCTTTAAAACACAATTGATTTCAAAGATAAAAGAGGATACTCGAGTTATTGGAAGAGGTTTCCCTCTGTGTGAAGGTAAATTCCTCTTGGGTGCCGAAGGGCAGGTATAGGATTGTTTAAACGTTTAATCAGTGAACAAAACACAAAGTAAAGGGGGTCCTAGAAGAAACACGAGTATCTACAGAGAGACGTGATCAGTTTAATTAAACAAGGTAACACAAACCACGAAGAAGTGACAAAGGGATCGAGAGCAGCAAATTCTGAAACATCAAACGCAGCCAAAATTCTCGAATATAAGAGCCCCTGACGATGACCGTATAGGCAACCACATAACATTTATCTGTCACCGGTTGCCTATGGGACGTTTGACAGGGGCTCCATATACACAATACTTCACCTCAATAAATCTCACTCGATGACCAATTTACAGTTGGCTATTGATTTTTAGCGCAAATTAAAGTTAAGTTTCGTAGATTGCGGTCATGCTCGATGACGTTGTTACTTATCTTTGATATATAAGGTTAGGCTAGGTTAGGTTAATTCAGGTCATGTTAAAATTTTGAACATGAGGGCTTAGGAAAGCTTTGGTGAGATTAAATTGTGGAGAAATTGAGCTTGAACAAGGTTAGTTTAGGTCTAAGTATTTTGTTTCCTCTCCTGAAATAATTGAGATCTTCCTCCGAGAACTTCAAGGGTTGGTTCTTCTGAGACATGCACTACACTCCTATGCGCAGATATGCAAATATTCAGTTTGTCTGGAGCGAGGTCATAAAGGGCATCTATTACAGCGGGGGGGAGAGTTAAAATTCTGAGATGATTAGCGTCAGGGTTGCCAACAAAATGCCTCGAGCGTCAACACTCAAAGTCAGCTGTAGTCCTGGCAATTTGTCTCTCTCAGGCTTCCTGGGAGGCAAGATGCCGGATTAGAGAATGCGAGCACCAAGCCTTAGCAGGCAGTCAGCATGTCACTGGCTAGACCTTCTGTCCAACGCCTCTAAAAACGTGTCTTCTTGAAGGGATTAAGCCCCAAGCTCACATTTAAGCTGAGAAAACCTAGTAAAAGTTTTTTTTTCCTTTTTGTGTTTTTCTTTAAGAACAGCAAAATTATTTTTTGCTACGAAGACTGACCACTAATATCTCGTTGACACTTTTGCGTTTTCGTGGGACTATAAAAATATTTAGCTGAAATATGGGTCATGTCAGACGTAACATAATATTTTAGCAACCTGTGGAATGTCCAACGGTCTTGACGCGTTTATGTGATTATTCAGGATGTCTTTTCAGCATAAATCTGACTGATTGCAGCTAAAAGCAGCTGAAAAATATTGTAGGGTACTACAAATATTTTCACAAGACTCGAGGAAAGTTACAGCGTACACAAGTAGTAATAAATAATATGTAAAAGAATACACAAACTTCAATAATTATAAGTTACTTTTTTTAAAAATTCCATGAGCATATGGCCTAATTTTTTTTTAATTTGACCATACTTATAAATATTAAGAAATTAGCTTACATTTTTCATTATAGAGCTTACAGAGCTTACTGCCGGTTTTGGAATTAGTAATTTTGTGACTTCTAATCTTTTGAAAAGAAATCTGCATAAATTAAAAAAATATAAAAAAATGAAGTGATTATTCACACGCTGCCCCATTTAGAATGTATTCGGATAATTTCCGTGCGTTCAAGTCACCTTTGTATCGATACAGGCGTGCGAATAGAACTGACCTTAGAAAAATAAAAATAATAAAAAAATAATGTGTCAAAAACCTATTAAACCATAGCAAGCAGTGTCTATCATCCCCTAAAATTTAACTCTCCATAACACCATCAACCCATTCTCCTAAGGGTTCAGGTCGATTTTTTAAGGTAGAACCCGACCTACATTAAATACTTTGAAAACTCCTGACAATGAACTTTTGTGTCTCAAACGTATATAATGCATTACACATGTTTTTTTTTTTGTGAACCGTAAACATCCTTACTCTTCCTTAGGTAAAAGGGCTTCAAGTAAAAAACTTTGTCTTCTTAATTTAGGGTAAGGTAGGTTAGGCTTAGTGTCTGGTCCCTTGCTTGACCGTTACTGTGCTTAACGTGGCATCAGGAAGTGGATTAGAAAAGGCAGGCAGCTCAACCTTTCAAATTTACAGTAACTCAGACAGCAGTACTTTCATTCGCACTTCAAGTGAACATCCGCATCCTTGCTGCGTGAGAATATCCATTATCGCCTCAACCCAATTATATCCACAAAAGGAAAGAATGATAAATTAAGCGAACAGAAATACAAAAGGAAACGGCGATAATGGCTCAGTTAACAAAACTCCAAGAGAGGCAAAACAATGACATAAGAACAAAGTTTCAAAGAGGAAAACAAGAGAAACAGTTGAATCCAGCTTAAAGTGTTGAGCATTTGCGCTAGCAGGTTCACTCTGAGCCGTAAAGTTTAACCTTAATGTTTGTGTTAGCGCTGGAAAAACAGTCCTGAGCTTATTATTTTTATTAAACCGCAGCCACCGGTTGTGGAGGAGACGCGCGTAAAACGAAATTTAGCCGGGGCTTACATATGGCTTACGAGATAAACTAAATCTCGAGCCTGTTTCTACGAACGAGTTCTGCCCACACCGATTTGCTGAATTTGCATGTTTTTGCATAATATTAGTGAAGAGACCACAAGCTGTTGCTCTACCTGAAATTATTGGGAATCCTTTCGAAAACTACACGTGACTGCTATTTCCCGATATAAATGAAAACTCTCATAAAAATCAGAGGCACACAAAAAGAGGGAAACACATGTTTCAGGGAGTTCTGTACCAGTTTTGCGTGTGAAACTAAAACTTGTATTTGGGAGTAGTACGTATTTTGGTCATATTTCAAGATATACCTATGTTCAGTCATATCATTCAAAAGGTCTTGGCGAGAGCTTTCCATTGATGGTGCTGAATATAGATCTACCTTGAAAACTGACAAAAACACGCACTACCCCCACTTTAGTTTCACACCAAAAACAGGATGGCATTCCCTAAAATAGGTGCTTTGTATTAACTGTGTAAAATGCATAATTTTCATAAAAGAATACACTGCTTACGTTTAGGGTAATACACAGAAAAGAGAGGTCAGATCCGTTTACAAAAAGGAAATAAAGAACGATGCCTTGTAATTATGGCTGTCTGGTAAAAAAAAAAATGTCTACGCAACAATACTTTGCTGGTTTTTGGTTTCATGATTTTCGAGGCTGAACATATTAGTCATTACACATTCTAACATAAACTAAGCAACTTAAAATTAACTTATCGGAGACAGTTTAACAAGGTCTTGCGTAACTTGCAAGCTAGCATGGGCAAATTAACTTTCTGTTAAGACAACCCCAATGTGGTCCATCGTACAATTACGTTGGCCTAATCAAAGAAATGTGAAAACAAAGAAAAAAGAAAAGCATGGGCTGTGGAGGGCTGAAATCAACTATGACGAAAGCCCTTCGGATAAAAACATTCCCATAACAATTCTGCGTCGTTGTAGTACGAGACAGGTCTGCCAAAAATAAAACAAGTGTAACAGAGTCTAATGCAATCAGCCCAGACACACCTAATACTGTACACACCTTCACCATGAACACGTGGACGCCTTTAATTGGAACACAACACGCCAAGCCAAGTTTTCCTCACAAACCCTTTGTTTGACACACCCATTTTTCCGTACCTTGTATCAAAACTGGGTCAAGCACAAAACTACTCGCTTCTCACTCCCTCCTTTATCTTAGTTATCCTTGCCTAGGTGGTGAGCGAGAGAGATAGAGCAAAGAGACACATCTGATCCCACCACAACCTCACTTCATATTCAAAACGCTGTTCTTTACACACAACTCGCCCCAGCGGCTTTCGTGGTTTCCTAACTGGAAGTTTTTATGATCAGTGAGCTCTAAATAGGGTATTTTAAATGCAGGAATCCTGTAATATAATGTGATTACAATAGTCTTGAATTATTCTTCACGGTAGTGTTAGTATTATTATTTGGACGATATGTTAAGTTGCGCAGAGCTTACTACATTTCTATGCGAATCAAAGCATAGAAAGTCGTTGAAGCCACACATTTCATCCGAATTCAAGGATAATAATCTTACGTGTCTGATCGAAACTCAGCAAAAAGGGCAGCATCGCATATTTTAACGGAAACTCACCGGCTGATAACCGGCACCGCCTGACATTTATTTCCAGTGAACATGACATCAACATCTCACGAGCCTAGTTCATTAATTAGTACGACCGAAAGTAGTATAATGAATCATCCCTTATTTGATCTATTGTTGTGATACTGAATTTGGTTTTGATAGAGCAAAGGATCTTTTGTGTGAGGACTTAAATGGAGTCTTTCCAGCTCAGTAAAATGCACTCAGGTTGAACTATTAAAACGACTCAAATAGTCTTCAACCAACTACAGCGCATCGCACAATAGATGACAAACTTCATATTCTACCTATTCAGAGTGAGTACGTTTATCGTTCAATACATCAATATATGGATCAGAAACAGAAGTTTTCCATTTTAGGGAAGCTTGAAGTTAACAGTACCGCATCTAGACATTCCAAACCAAAAATATCTCGGGTGAAAGCACCTATGCGCGAACCAGTACAGTCGAAGGCATAAAAGGCTGTCAGCGGTAATTTTTTATTTGCCGATTTTCAGCGATGACAATAAATGTTATCATCATTAATCATGCTAACAACCAAAAGGGAAGTAAAATCTAAAACACCATGTCGTTTGTTTTATATTCGAGCCACTGCCATCAACAAAAATCGAAAAAAAAATCCGCTGTAAGTCATTTTTATGCCCTCGACTACATTTCCGACAAGTGCATCTTGCGTCTATAGAGTTTTCCACTCATTCCTGCTTTCATGGTAACACATTAATACTGATTAACCTTAACAACATGTCGCAGCTGGAATTCGTGTACCCCTTTATGCAGGAAAAAAGCGGAGCTGTTGGGTAAATAGAATTAAGCTCCTGCTCGTTTTGAGAAAGAGTCTTCCCTTTAGGCGCACGCCAAATATTAACACACAAGATGGGTCTAATGCAATAACTATGGATTTGTGTGTTCTGTGAGTCGTCACAGAAATAAAAACAAGAAGGGAAAACAGCCGTCGTTGCTCGCTTTTGACCTCAAACCGTTCCCCGCAGTTCAGTATATCGACCGCTGCTAGCTATGCCCTCCCGACCCCGCGACCCCCAGCACTCACAACAAATCTACGATGAAACTTCAAGATAGCCTGCTCTCTTTGCGAAGATGTTCACTTCAATATTTTTTCAAAACAAGATAATTCAATATTTGACATCTCATTTGTGGAATCGATTCCCCTACAATCGACGAAGTAAAAGCACTAGTTTCCACAAGCAACCAAATGATACGTGTGTTTCAACAACCGACTCTGTTATGGTTTGCCAGTTGGTCGATTGTTGAAACGCTCACTTTGGAGTAGTCGATTGTTGAAATGAACGCAGGTTAAGTCCCCAGTCCCTTGTCAATGAATGCACGTGGGGGTTGTTGTGTTCCACGTGCATCTTTGTGTGTGGCAAACTTCATTAAGTAAACGCATCCGATTTAAATGCAGCACCGACTTGTATGCAGAACGTATACAGTTTGTATGTGGAGGACGGTAACTGAGATAGTTGCCTTAGCGCTACATTTTCGTTTCTCTGCCGACATTTAATAATTCATTTGCATGCCGAGCCACGAGCTACGCGGGGCTACGCTGCAATGCCATACACCTTTTCGTCATACTTTATCATATGCACCACTTATTTGCATTATTCTGCAACTTTCCGGCAGATAGCGACATACAGTCTATAACCACCTAAGTGGCTGTCATTTCGCTATTTTTGGCGAAACAAGTTTCACTTTAATTGCTGTGAATACATGAAAATAGATGCCGGCCCGTTTCCCCGTTGTATTGTGGAGGTCAAAAGTATTTCCACACATCCTAAGGACTTCCCCTTACATAATATGGACATGACTTTTGATCTGAACTGTACACCAGAGGCGCACCTCGGCTTGCTGGATCTGCAACGTGCCTGTGTGCTGTAATATTTCCCATGCTTTGTTTTTAGACCTACTGATCGTCTATGTGTGTATGTACATTTTTGTACGTATGCCTACACGAGTGGGTTTCTGTTTGACCTACTTTAAAACTAGACCAATAACTTACCCTTCGTCGATTCGAGATTATAGTAAAGAAAAAGCCAGACCTCTAGTGATTTGGGAAGGATTTTAGCCCTTCCCTTGCTATGTACAATCAAATGGTCTCCCCTTCAACAACCTGGACACCGGCGTATAGCGGTGACCTACTTTGTCTTAGAATCAGCCAATCACCTGCCTGCTTCTGAGCGAAGGTAGGCAATCGCAACACACAGGTGCAAAGTTGGCTGCGGGGGGGATTTTTCTTTTTTTTTTTGGCATATGATAGTACCTCTTTCAGCCCTACACTTTGAGACTCTAAATGAATAATCAATTAAGAAGTCCTTTTTCCTGTCAGATTCTGAGGGAAAACAGGCAATGCAACACACCAGTGTCAAGGTGGTTGCAGGGAAGCCGATTTTTTTTTGCACATGTTAGTACGCTGGGTGCGTGCATAAAGATCCTCTCTCGGCGAAAAGCGATAAACGATCGTAACTCAGCGACGCGCCATAAGAGATCTTCCCTCGGAGCGCGCGCGTAAAAGATCCTCTCTCGTTCCAGTG
>Ga0058701_10003037_pt1 | contig 13085 bp, 9 predicted proteins | sample AgamicOrMae_FD_97039 | JGI IMG/M metagenome (GOLD analysis project Ga0058701, IMG submission 97039) | Agave microbial communities from Guanajuato, Mexico - Or.Ma.e | ecosystem: Host-associated > Plants > Phyllosphere > Phylloplane/Leaf | place: Guanajuato, Mexico | collected 2012-06-04
CATTTTGTAATCTCCAAAATTTTATTCAGGTAAATGGGTCGAGGCTATTTATTTTTATTTAGAATTTATGAATAAATTGGAGATTTCAATCACTAGCGAATAATTTACAGAGGGTCAAGAACAGCCCTTAAGGGTCATGAACTTACGCGAGGGATGGACCTCCACAATACGTTTTAATTAAAAAAAAACGGCTGAATTAGTCCAAGCCTATATTGCATTCAAACTTAAAATAGTAAATTGTAACTAATCAACTATAAAATTAAGTTTTCTTGATTTATTGAGACTTAGAAGAGGTGTTAGTAGTGAGATGTAGTAGGGCATTTCAAACGAAATGGTCGAATCAAGAGAACACGGATTACAAACGTTTACGATCAGTATTGTTGTTTTTTTATTACATCGTTTGGCCAACATAAAGTGAAGGGGACTTGGAAATGGGAGAAATATAACACAGTGACATAACGCCGTGGAATTTCGTCACGGGGAGAAGGGAAGTCGCCGGTTGCCGCGTACATTTTCCTTGTAGAAAAATCAGATTCTCAACATATCTCAAAATGCGGAAGGTCAGCGCGTGATGTTGGCGGCAAGATTCTTGGGAAAACGAAGGCATAGGACTTCTGAAGTTTTGCGGTGTAAAAACAGTGACGGTATTTGGTTTGTAAAACGGTGGAATGGAAACTTTGTGGGATCAGTAAAATTCCTAGCATGTGCACGCTGCGTTTGTGATATTGCCGCATTCGACGAGGAGTTGGTCTTCCGCTCGAAACAGAAATAGGCCAATCCCTAAGACACGCCAAAATTGGAAGCTTGTGCGACCGTCCGAACGCCGCATTGTTTCAAAAGGAAACTTACATTAGACAGCCAAGTAGGCACTGTTGCCGAATAGAACACAGATTCGGCGCAGTCGCACGTCAGCCGGCAACGTTGTTGTCAGCTGATAGCTATACGTAACGACAGGGGCGCACAGATCATAAGGATAGATTCCCTTTACAAATCAACCAGGAATACCAAAAATGTTGACAGTAGATAAGAGATCTTGTCCTAACGTAGCAGAGATGCTTCTCCTAAAATAAAATAGGGACGCCGCGTTATCTAGTCTCTCACATGCTTACATAACAGAAGGCCGTATAAGGTTTGGGCGGGTGACATGTTTTGCGGTTGAGGCTAGCCTCATGTCACTTAGATCATTGCCAATGTCGAGTGTAGTCTAAAGAAGGCCGCTTTTCGAGGACACGTCGCAGAGGGTGGGAAGTTAGAGCAAGCCTTTGAAGATAGGAACCTTTCTCAGAAATTGATTGGGGTGTGAGTGTTTTTATCAGGGTTTGCAGCTGTAATTGATACGAACTCATGAAAGGCAGATTCATCTGTGGTTCCCGAGCTGTTGTCAAATGCTCCTTTGCACTATAGCAGCCTTGAGGAAACACTGTCGTCCCCCTTCAGCACCGATCGTCATTAGCTACCCCCATCGCCGGCCGTAAGGGCATCTTCGTTTTCCTCCCTAACCTCCAGTTCATCCTCGGTTTTTTTTCCGAGCTCTTCACCTTATTCCACCCCTGCACCATAAGAGATGCTCCGACCAGCGTATCGTCCTCGTTTTCTCCACCCACTCAGCCTCCCTCTTTCAACCCTTTGTACCTTGACATGGAACGCTGTGAACAGTGCCCAAGCTAGTTTGAGATAGCCTACATCTGTGAACCTCACTAACACTGGCTTCAAGAAGCTATCGCAAAGATGCCTCGAGATGGAAATGGAACCTCACTCTTACGGCATTGCATCGAGAATCAGCCGCACTAAGCATGCATCGGTCTGGTTTTAGTACTATACCGATTTAGCAAAAATACATCTGTGGCATGAACATTTGGATCATCTTCATCAATTTGCTCAATTTTCATGATGTTTATATATCTGTCGGAGTCATGCTAGTCGCATCTCGTCACTTTTCTCCATCGATCACTTGCGGGGCTTCCTTGGCTTTCACTATTCACTCGAAACGTCATTAATAGAAACGCCTGGAAAGAAGAACCAGTACCAGTCAGCTGGCGTCACACGGAATAATGTAATGATGCACTTGACTTTGAGATAAGAAAGTATTACGACCTTTTCATTTGATCATATCTGATTTCTAAGCCAGAAATCACGAGACACCGACCTATCCACGTGTTGAGGTGATGGTAGAAATCTAGTGCAACCATGCTTGCAGATGATGTGCGCCTAAATGGTGAGGTGGCGAGGATCTGGGGCAATCCGGGAGACATCTTCTCAGCTGTTGTCGGGTGGAGGATGTTAAAGAAGATTTGGATGAATCGGTGCATTTCCAAAGCATTTTCATCTTCACCAGTGATAGAGATGTTCAGTGCTGAAATGTTGATGGTGACGAAGGTGTTGAGGATGTAGAAGACGAGAGTAGCGAAGGCGTTTCACCAGGGAAAGAAGTTGTGGTCGCTGCACGGATTCCATGTGGGAAGGGGGTTTGAAGTGTCGAGGTTCTAGATGAATTGATGCCTCAGAATGTTAGGGGCTCTTCCTGCTTTCGATTCCGGTTTGTAGAAATGTTCACCGTTTGGAAGGCTGTAAGTGATTGGTCAGGAAGAAGTGATACAGAGGATGTTAAGTGTCTGGGATGTCTTGGATGTTCGGGGGAGTTGGGGATGAGGTTCTTGGATCCTAGAACCGAGTTCCGAACAGTTCCGAGCATCTCGAGTATTACCGGAGTGGGGAGAAGGCATCTCCAACCCAGGAACGAAACGCACTGACCACTCCGCACCCATTTCCAAATTATTCGACTGACGTCAAAAGTTTTGGACCAAAGGCCGTGCGGGATCTTACCTAACGAGGTAAACTCGGCGAATTTCTCTTTTGGCTGCGTTTCGCAGTGTGAATCTTATTGAAAGTGAGAACAAAGGCTAGCTTTTACGCCATTTGGTGCGTCGCAGGCGCAACATGGTTGCACGCGTCTCGAAAATAGAGCGCTCTGTGGACCGTAAACAGCCCAGCGGTGTTTTGCACAGGATGTGGACCCATTCGACGCATCTGCCTGCCATGACGAAGTATCGGGGTTTATTGAGGGATCGTCCGTAAGCGACGTAACGGGAGAAATGAGTCAGAGAAGTGTTGCGGCAGGTGAAAGATCAGAAACAGAAGACGAAGAAAACTGTTTTAACCCATAACAGCCCAAAGTATTTGGAGTGAAATTCAGCTTAAGAGAAATTGAAAGAATCTTTTCCATTAAAATACACAATTTTAAGCTTTAGAAAATGCCTTAATTATCAAATTTCGGATTTCCAGAGGGGTGATATTTTTTTAAATTGTGACAATACTGATCTGAAAAAATCCTCTAAAATATTTTTTTTCTGTTGTCGAACGGCATCGCTGGGTGGTAGTGGGTTAAGAAGTCGCTTTTCCTGAATTTTGGATGAAAATCTAAAACGGTAGTGAGACTATTTTGGCTATTTTTCAAGAGAAATTGATCAAAATCATATCAATTGGAACCTCTCAACGAGCTTGCTCGTTTGATAGGCGTAATTTACTGTCATACCAGTTTATCTTCACAACCAAAACATGGGTAGAGGACTACCCGTAACCGGTTTTATTTGTATCAGTGGTTCATGAATGGTCAATAACTAGCAACGCAGCAGGGGTCGTTCGTAAATGACGTAACCTTTGAGAAGGGAATCGGTGAGGGGTCAAGAATACGTAGTTAAATAACTGAACGTTTTAGGGATCGTTCTGAAATGATGTAACCATAGAGAGAGGCGGGATGTCGAGTGTGGTATACGTGGTTTATGGGTGGACCCCAAGTGTCCTTGTTTGAGACCACGGCAATGTTTACCAGCGTTTGTGAACTTGTTTGGCAAGCCGCTTGCAAGTCCCGGAAGTGACTGTTGGAACTCGCGCGGACCACCTATGGCCTTGCAGACGGCAACCTCGCCTAGGCAAACATGTTCGGACCACTTTGCTATCGAATCCTAGAGAAGCGCTATTAAAATTTTAGACAGGTAATATTTTGAAGTGGCTGTCGTCAGCGGTACTGGGGCATGTTCTACTGTCCGCCATCCTTTCGAAAAATCCTTGGCGCTTTACGCACCGAATATTTATGGCTCTAAATGGATGGGCCTAAAGTTTATGGCCTCGTTTTGTGCCCTCGCCCTGCTTTAATAGCCCTGAGCTTGGTAAAGTTAACCTACCAATCAAATATGGTTTCGTAAAAAAAGCAAGAGAAGTCTTTCAAAAACACGGAACAAATCTATTCATGTACAATATCCCAACAATACCACAGAAGAGCAGGCCTATACCCTAAAAGCCCATAAAATATGATCCACTTTCTAATTTTCTTTTAAATTTTATTTTGGAAATTCTCCTAAAATTGCCTCATAAATCTATGAAACAGTAGCATTTTATTAGCCCCCTTTTCCCCCATCCCCAAAGAATATACCTCACAAAAATTCCAAATTTTATCGCCTTGAAAATTACTTCAAAAAAGTCGTTACCTCCGCCTCTAAATTTTTTTCTAAATCCCTGCAAAAATAAAATCCCAGAAAAAAATGCCCACCCTCCTCAAAAAAAGGAAAAAATTCTCTTCAAGTATTGCTTGTTCAAAAATCTGCTTAAAAAACATCGAAAAATAAATTTTTAAAAAATGGCGTAAAATGTAGGCCTATATACCTACATTCTAAATCTACAAAAAGTTTCAGACCATTGCGTTGTCTTTATTTCACGAAATCACAGCCAAGGGTAACGACTTATCCTCTAGTGAACATCCTAGATTAACACCAGTAAGCGGAGTTACACTTCCGTATTCTGACCACCATTTTAGAAGGCAGTGAAGACGAGGTCTTATGAAACTTGTTTACGATCCGTACAGCCCAATGAGCGGCTAGTTACGTCATAGGCAACGCACAGAGCGAATCCTTCCAGACTAAATAGAAGGCGGTGCGATTTGAAATTCGGCCTATTATTCATTCTTGGCATAGCTACGCCGCACCGCGCCGGTTTATTGGTGCTTGTAAACAGCCTAGGTGGATGGAACGTAATTGATGCCCGTCGTGACGCGCCGCTAGATTTTTCATACTCTCCACGCCATTGTCTTCCATGAGATTTGCCGCGTAATTATAAAGGCCGCGTCTTGCTCCCAAAGGAAATTTGCTCTTGTTTCAAGATTACTGACCGGGCATATCCTCACTTTTACCAAAGCGAATTTTATTTATTGCATAAATAATTATGAGATAAGTTGTTGTCGCAACTCTTTTTGTGTGCTTTCATTTTCTTTTTGAAGATACCCAACTTTATCTCATTTGAAGTGCTGTGGGCCGGAATAGTTTAAGTGAAAATTTCATAAAATGAATTATTGGGTTAGGATGTTGCTGTGATGTAGCGTTTTAGTGTGCCAGCGTAACCTATCTTTTTTTTTTAAATCATGAAATGCCGGATTTCGAATGGTTACTACGGATCAAGTTAACCCTTTTTATTAATGCCGTATGTAAATTTACGTAAAAGGCGAAAAAATTCTTCTTGCCGTTTGTATATCTTGAGTAAACATTAAACGTATTGTGCGAAAACTAAAGTTCACTGTGTAAAAGGTTTAGTTATACCAACAAAGTCATTTGTTATATTAGGGATAACAAAAATATTTTTTACAACAAAATGTTTAGTTCTATCAACTAAACTTTTGGTTGCTGCAGCGAAATTTTTTGTTTGCAGCAGCAAAAAATTTATTTGCTGTCCCTAATTTTGTTGCCGTAACAAAACCATTATTTTCCGTGAGTATCTTCAAACTATTTCACAAAATCGGACACAACTTGCAATTGAAAAACGCTTAAACGAATAGCAAAAATTACACAAAAAATAGAATTTAAGGTTATTAAGTGATAAGTCATTTAAAACTCGTTTTAATGTTTACAACTTCAAAGGAAATGTTCATCGGTTGCGACGACAAAACCTTTTCAAACTGACCCAACCCAATGCAGAACCCATGAGAAAGTCTGCTGAAAATTTTCTAAATTTTCTCGTCGAGTTATCTAACGTCATTGTCGGGGAAACTCCTTTACAACGTCAAGCCGCCTTTGTAAGTTTTCAATGGAACCCATGGGAAAAATGCAGATTAGCCGAATCCAAAAACAGTCCAAGTCTTTGTTCCGAGACAAAGTGCATCTTTTGAGTAAACTCCGACGTTCAAAATTGACTTAAACTATCTTAGGCCGGTACCTTGAATCAAGGTATCTTATCTCGACCTATATAACTGGCATTTTGGTTTGTAGACTGAAGGTGCAGGATTTTTTTAGGTCACTGCTGATTCAAGTCTAGACCATGCAATGCCTTACTGTGCCGAGGTCGTTCGAAGAAACTACTCGATCAGGACTTTCCTCGATCCCGTAAATTAATCTATGCAAATATCCAGTTTCATCATCAGAAAGTTGTTATTAATCTTCAAATCGCCCTTCATATCGGAGTACCTTTAATGTCATTTTTATTTGAAAGGAAAGTGTGTTCTACCCACACTTTTTTCTCGTGCTACCTTACGAATGTAAACATGTTTGTGGAATCTAAATTTGCCATGGAGCATTTCCAGGTAAAAGCGTTCGTTTGAGAAAAATTGGATGTATTCCAATGTCGAGTTCAATTTTCTGATTGGTGTTTTCTATCCTTCTCTCATATGATCTTATCTAGAGAAATCTGAAAACATGGTAACATGTCGGTCTTTTTTATGTACTCTACAAGAGTATTTTAATCTTAGCCTTATTTTCTGAGTGTCGAAAGGATTCTAAACATCTAAAATCGTCCTCCACGCGGCGATCGCGCAAAATAGTTCCATTGACAAAAACACTCTTGTTTACGCGAATTACCTTTATTGCGTGTAAAAACTCACCCACTCTGAGGGAATGACGTAGCAGAGGTTTTGTTTACGAGTGCACGTGTCAAAAATCGCTCTCTAAACAAGCTTACTATGTATGTTGTTGAGCTGGTCCACTAGTAAACATGTTATGGTTAGGTTAACTACGATCGACCGCTGTCAGCGTCTATCCGTCGGATTTATAGGGAACTTTTATAGTGGCCGATCGGGTTTCACCCAGGATTATTATAGGTTTTGCGGTGACCACATTTATTCGCCTTTCACCTTTGCGGTGAACGGGAACGTAAATGATGAGGATTTCGCTGATAGAGACGATAATACCTTTTTCTCTGTCTTTATTTGTTTTTTGTAGGGCAATATAGTTTGGTTAGCTCCTGAGAAAGGTTTTAGATTGGCGTGGAATTTTATTGATACGGCAATTATAGGTGTACCTGCGCGTTTCTTTGTCTTACTTTCATGTGCATTTCACTGAGTTCTTATTTATAGAATTACTGTAAAATTTATGTTCGGATGCATTGTTTTTATCATTATTCGACATAATGGAACTTTTATATTATGCACTACAGCTATAATAAAAGTGTAAGGGAAAGAAAAACATTTCTGGTTGTTTTTGATCACGGAAGTAACGTAGAAAAGTTATAGATTTCGTCCGACACGAAAGTATTATCAATCTAATACCTCAATTGTAATGGACTGGCGAAATCTGCTGTGTGTTGAAAAATCTCCTTGTTTACGTTATCATTATTATAAACTAACAATAAGTTTAAATTTATAGATCACATCCTGAAGGTATGGAAGTTTTCATTATTAGCCACGATAAAGCCCGCATTTTTAGCGATACTTGTGATTTTTTAATATATTTCACCTGAATTTTGACTTGTACCTTAATTCTGATTCATATCAGTGACATTAAGTCTTGTTTTGGAAGGACTCCAAACGTTCGTATTTGATGAGATTTTATTAAAATTCCTTGTATTTTATATCTAACGGGAGTTGTCGTCAAGTTAAAAAAAAGTTTTACTGAGGAAATTCAACAGCAAAAAATATCCACACTCAACTATCAAAGTGTTTAAAAACTGAAGGCATGATTAAAAAAAAATGTAATGCTCAATGTTATCTTATTAAGAAAAAGGAAATCCTGTATTAATTTTAGAGCTCCGAGGTTGTTCGGCATATTATTCTGGCAAGTGACATAATTCGAAGAATGTTTCTTTCGCCTAATCAGACATACGGACAGAAAAAAAGAGTTAACCAGCGAAACTTCCGCGTACTGGTCAATAAATACGGTATGGCGGATTATAAATTTCTGCTGACGAATAGCGGAAAAGCTTTTTGCTGATTGGCGATCTGATTTACTTAATTCCTGGTTTTAGTTTGGATTTTCAATGTCTGATATGCTAAGCTATATCAAAATTGTTTTATATCCACATTGTTTCAGCGAGGAAATTTATCAAAATGCATGCAAGATTCCCACATTCTGGGAGAAAAAAAATGTTGAGAAATAAATTTCTGCTTCTAATATAACCTTACCTGTCCTTACCTCATTAATAATCTAATTTTAATTGAACTTGCCCATCTAGCATAACCTAACAACCCGAGAAATCAAACTAACTTGGTGCCGGATTAATTACGTAATTGTAAGTGCGTGACGTGAAAGTAGGCCGTTGCACTTCGGTGGACCAACTTCCTTGTCTGAGAACTTCTTCTTGCGCGACTTCGTTGTCTTAAATGAAACGAAGAAAAAGTTTTTAATAGATCAATATTTTAAAGTTTAGCGCCCCTTTTATGAAACAGTAAATCTGTTTGCAAGTGCACATAGCGGAAATATCCGAGAAACCTCTCAGTTTCGCTGAATAAATTGCGATATGCTATTAGGGAATTGGCGGGGCATTAAGTAATCCGGGTGCCGTAGGTAGCGATGAGAGCGGCAGGTGAAAGTTATGAGTGATGGAGATGACACCAGCGCAATTTTTCGTCCTGAATTTTCAACCTACTTCCCAGATTTTCGTTCCCTTATCCGCGTGATGAAACTGTGGCTATAGACGGATATACTTCTTACTTTTTTTCTTTTTTTATAGGGGAAAACCTAATTTTTTAGTGCTGTCAAGATTACTGGGTTTGGAATATTTTCAGGGCAGAGAAACAACTGTATCAAAAAAAACAACAACAAAAAAACAAGACGATGCTATCCATTTGCTCAATACATTTTGTGTAATGCGGGGTGTTAGACTATCATTACTAGGACATCTTTTTTGGGTAGTCTAGGCCAACCACTTACCAGGAAGCGCCATCTATTTGTAGCATCGTCCGGTTCTGGGTTTTGGCCGGCATCTCGTAAGAAATGTCAATGAAAGTGACGAGTCTTAACTCGTCGCCTTTAGACGCGTGTGCTCTGTGGCCTTGAGGCTGACCTCGGTGCTGTGCGCTCTAGGCCTGCTCTCTGTACTGGCTTCCCGGCAGAGATAAAAGACCAAGGCCCGTGTACTCCCTGCATTCTTAGTTCTCTTTTGATCGAAACGGCCACCGATTTCCGGATCCATAGAGCCAACCGAAACGAGAGGGTTTCGCTGACAAGGATGGTTTTGTGCTTATGAAGAGAAGTTAGCTCATGGCATAGTAACACAGCGTGTCAGGGAAAATTCTTTGCAAATTCTGATGAACACGTAGGCTATACGTTTCGGAGTTAACCCGTAACAGCCCAAAGTATTTGGAGTGAAATTCAGCTTAAGAGAAATTTGGAGGACTTTTCCCATTAAAATGCACAATTTTAAGCTTTGTAAAATGCCTAAATAATTTTCAGGTTTCCAGAGGGGTGATATTTTTGTAAATTGTGACAATACTGAACGAAAAAGATCCCCTAAAATATTTTTTTCTGTTGCCGAACGGCATCGCTGGGCGGTAGCGTGTTAACCAATCGCGTTTGCAGTATTCAAAAGTTTTTCTTTTATGAAGTTGGCAATTATGCTGCTTACAATTTTTATAATGGTTTTCTACGACAGCTTGAAGGTTTTAATTATTGATGCATAAGGTAACATTTCTCTGTAAAATACCTGAAATCGTTTTCCACGATAAGTTAAAATTTTTAGTTGATGACATACTTCAGGTAACATTTATCTGTATGATACTCAAGTCAAGTTGAAAGTTTTGTCGTTGAGTAAATATTTTCAGTGATCCCAGAACATCTCACTGAGTTATAATAGGTTGAGTTTTGCGTGAAAAAATTAAACAACTAGTTACAATTCCTGTTCTGTGTTTTGAAAGTCTCCATCTTATTTTCTGGTATAGCTTTGTATCGAGCTTTTTATGGTGTGGAACGAGTTATATTTTTAAGGTGTAGTTACATAATGGATATTTTGGTAAGATAAGATGTTGGGCTAGAGAAATTAACATGAATTATGCAACTTTTATGGAAGGAGAGATCGCTTTGCAGGATTCCACTTTACGGCTTTTTAACTATGTTTCGATAAGTTTTTGCAAACATTTACATGAATTTAGCATAATTTCTCGTTGTATTACCAGATTTTATGTAGGTGAACCGGTTTGAACAGAAAATATTCGGATAACTTTCTTTGCGAGGTGTAAATATATAAATCAATTAGTATTCGTTCAAAAAGGACTACTCGTGAGGGCGCACCATAAAAAAGTGCTAATTACCTTATACCCTCGTATGTTTAGACAGGTCTTGTCAAAAGGTCGGTATCTGTACTCGGCAATGGTATCAACGAGAGGAAACCGGGCTTATAATCTTCCTTAAAGCCACAGAGAAGTGCCAGTAAACAAAGTATTTTTAACGCACGTGTATTTCCACCAAGCGTGCGTATTTCTGTACTAGATATCTGAAAGATGAGAAATTTATCAGAATGAGATGCTATGAAAAACTCAGGTCGACATTAAGCATAGCGAATTTGAATGCAAATTTTACTCGACAGTGCCTCGCATTCTTCTCGGCGGCATACTGTCGAAAAGTTTACGCGGCAGAACTGCAACTATAGTAGAACGTGATACAGAGCGCGATGTCTTACCTAACCTAGCTTAACCTAACATGCCGCCTTTAAAATTCACGCAGTATAGTTAACGCATAACTCTTACAAGTCATTACGTATAGGCATATTGAGAGATCTCAAACCTTGACCATAAGACCCCCCGGAAACCTTAAAAAGTAGGTCAATAGGTCACGGAGCTAAGATCAGCAGTTTTCGTAGAGCAAATCCCTTCACCGCACTGGATGTGGCAGGCGCGCGTTGCACCGGCGTTCGGCATTGACGCAACTCCCCCCACCCCCTCGAAGTGCACGTGGGAATGGGTGGAGGGGAGGGGGAGGGGGGCGAACGTAAGCTATCGCCGGCCAAAGCTGATTGCTCGTTACGTAACCTCTGTTTATTTGCGATGAAATTGACGCAAAAGCCGGCCGGCTTTTTCAAGTGCACAGAGGTACTCGCTGAGATCGTTGCGAATTGCGCGATTATTTTGTTGTAACCTCGGTAATGTCGACAGAAAGAAAAGCGTATTCATCGATTGTTTTCAAAAACGTTGTTCGAGTCGAATGTTCGAAGCGTCGGTGTTCTGAGCCTTAATTCTGATGCAATTTAACGCAAATCTTAAACGAATCAAATATTTTTTTATATGTTTGTATAGTCAAACCGCTGTTGTAAAACACAGACCTTAATGATTTTTTTGAAATATGTATTTCTGGTTGCAGCTGTAAAATTAAATCGTGTTTAAGTCGTATTTTGATTTGTTATTGCTGTCGATTTGCGGCCGCATCAATAGAAAGCTCTGGAGCAGCCTTTTCTTTTGATATGGTCATGAAAATGTTGAAGACTTGTCGAATTCGTGTTTAAGCGTGTTTTTTTCTCTGCAATCCCTAAAAAATTGATTCTTTGAAATTGACATAAACAAAGGGCTTTATCAGTCTCTTATCTTCAGACAATACAAGATCTCAAAACATTTTAGGTGTTCTGTTTTCAAAACATCGGACAATTTGAGTTTACGAATTTCATTATTTGCCGAATCGTACTTTTCTCTGTAATCCCTGAAAATTGATTCTTTGTTATCGACTAACCAAGGGCTTCATCAGTCCCTTATCTTACAGCGATGCGGGATTTTATAATGATATTTTAGGTATACTGTCTTCAAATCATTGGAAAATTTGAATTAGCTTATCAATTTGTATGTTCGTAGGCTACATTTCCCTGGAATCCCTAAAACTTGATTGTATTGAATTGACAAAAGAGGTTTTTTAAGCCTCTCATCTTCAGCCATGCGTGAGTTTAACATAATATTTTAGGTGTATATTGTTTTCAGAACATCTAAAAATTTGAGTCAGCTTACGAATTTATTTGTGTGTTAAATCGTAGGCTATTTTCCCCTTAAATCCCTAAAAATTGATTCTTTCAACCCGCATAGCAGCCCAAAGTATTTGGAGTAAAATTCAGCTTAAGAGAAATTCGACGGATTTTGTCCATTAAATTACGCAATTTTAAGCTTTTGAAAATGCCTAAATTATTAAATTTCAGGTTTCCAGAGGGGTGATATTTTTTAAATTTCGACATAACTGAATAAAAAAGATCCCCTAAAATAATTTTTTCTGTTTCTGAACGGCATCGCTGGGAGGTAGTGGGTTGAATTGACGACAAAATCTTTTTCGGTTTCTCATCTTACCATGGGATGTTAAGTCACTATTTTTGATTTATAGCTTTGAAGAAATGTGAGTGAGCTTATGAGTGCATTTTTGTTTCAGGGATCTCTGGAGGTGACTAAGCGCCTCGAGGAGGTTCGCCTGTTGGAGTCCCGCAAGTCCGCCCGGCTGGCAGACCAAGACACGGATTTCGCGCGTCTGGCGGACGTGGGCTCGGGGGCCGAGCGCAAGAGAGCCTCCAGCCACAGCATCGACGTCCCCTCCGTCCAAGGGTGAGTCACTCATCATTTTCACACTCTGGACAGCGAAAAATGAAGTGGTTTCGATGAAAAAATGGCCCATTCTTCATTAGAAAAATAGTAATATTAATGCTATCTTAAAGATATTTCTTTTAATCTTTGAATAGAGAACGCAATTTTTGAACACTGTAATTTTTTAAGGTAGCATTTTCAACCTTTTAGTTTAAATTTGGTGCTGTCTTCAAGCCGAGCGGAGCGAGGCACAAGGCACCTAACCTAACTTAACCTAGGGTTACCCAACTAAACGGTCGCCAAGCCTGATGCCGCTTACTTCTCGGCGCCCGCTCAGGGGCGCCGAGAAGTA
>Ga0058701_10003038_pt1 | contig 13085 bp, 15 predicted proteins | sample AgamicOrMae_FD_97039 | JGI IMG/M metagenome (GOLD analysis project Ga0058701, IMG submission 97039) | Agave microbial communities from Guanajuato, Mexico - Or.Ma.e | ecosystem: Host-associated > Plants > Phyllosphere > Phylloplane/Leaf | place: Guanajuato, Mexico | collected 2012-06-04
CGAGTTGTCCAAATAAGGGCTGGTTGAGGGGTCCGGCCACTACTTCACCAACTAGAACTTGAGGATTTCCCTGCGGTGGTTGTTGATTTGGTGCTCCTACGTGCTGCGGTGGCTGACCTTGAGATTGAGGCATGATGCACTATTGACTCGACGAATATCACCCGTGCGACTTGTAACCGACGACTTGACACTGGACGTCGGTGGACACTCGACTAGTTTCGACACTTGACTAGAGTTTAGCACTAGACTAGAGTTTTTGACACTTGACTAGAGACTTTGACACTTGACTAGAATTTTAACACTTGACCTCGTGTGTTCTGCCTATCTCGTCGCCACTGTTGTGTTGCGAACCGACGAAGTCTTGGGCACGGGTTAGAGTTCATTGATAACTCACATATTCGGAGTCTGACCGAAGACTAAACTCTTTATTATCTGTTCCATACAGGAAAACTTTCGCAGCCTTATGCTCGTTCTTACAACTCCCTACTCACATCTCTGCCTTACAGCACACTCTCATCTCTGCCTTACAGCACAGTAAGGTTGTAGGGGGATGGTGTTTCCGGTTGTAAGGCCAAGTTGTAAGGTTTGCTCAAAAGCAAAATTCCTGCGACTTGCAACTTACAACCGCTGATGACAGCCAATCAGAATTCCGAAGCTGGTCACGGCCTGATATGATACACTACACGATTCGCTTTCTGATTGGCTGTTCCCTACAACCAATGTAGACTTCTTCGTTAAAACCTCCGCCTACCACTTACGACCTACAACCACCTCTTTTGCAACCAATGTTGAATGGGGTTTACGCTGTGGTTGACGCTCCAAAGGAAGGCTGTGGAATTGACGAAATCTTTTGTGGGGAAGGCTGTCGAATCGACTACTTTTCAGTTTACGTCTAGGTTTACGTCTTATGACTTATTTAAACTGCTTTCGGAGCGTCTTAAATTGTTGTATTTTATTATGTACGCCGTCAAATCAAGAAAGTTATTCGTTTGTTTCCTTTGTACCTCACTTTTTTACTTTTGACGTTTTGTAAAAAAACGTTCCTGTATTTAACCCCTTTGCAATAGGTTACTCTCCAGTTTACGTCAGAAGACTTTACCTAAACTGCTTTCGAAGCGTCTCAAAATGATTTTTCTGTTATATACGCCTTTAAATCACGAAAAGTATACATTTGTTTTTCAATGAGCCTCAACATGATGAAATCGGTTCCGCATGGTTCCGCAAAATCTCAATATTGTGGTTCCGCAGGTGCGGAACCTTATGGATCTGCAGGTCCCGCGCTGTGGAACCACATAGCTTTATCGGTCGATAAGTTTGGTCCTTAATCTACTGGTTCCGCACCAAAAACGTGCGGAACCGGGTCCTAGCTTAGCCGATCTTGAAAATACGAAGGTTTTATAGTGCCTAAATGGAAGATCTCGACGTGTAGATGAAGATTCTCCTCAAATTCCGACCTGTTAACCTGGAAAAAAAATGGTTCCGTCTGGTTCCGCTGTCAAACCGTGGTTCCGCACTCCACAAGGATACATGGAAGTGCGGGCCAGGGCCGGAGATTGGGGTGGGCAAGCGGGGCAATGCCCCGGGGCCCGTGAACCCGAGGGGGCGCTTCTGGCCCGGGCCCCCTCGGGCCCAAAATTAACGTGGGAGGGGAGGGAAATGACACGGTACTTAAATTCGTCGGAAAAAGAACAAGTTCACACTTGCTTAGAATGAAAATTGTGTTAAAATTAACGCAGCGCGCCTTATTCTCGCGTTTGGAGCGCAATATTAGACAATGCTTTGGGTGCCCTGTGCCTGTGCAATGTGAGCTGCGCGCCGCGCCGTGCACAAGATAACCGCGTGGCGTGGAAATGGACCCATCAAAGGGGACTTTTTTGGGGACAGCATTGTGCGATGGCGGAAACTTCAAAATGCGGTTTCTGACGAAGTCATGGCAGGGTTAAGAAATCTCTCTAGTACTGTCACCTTGAAAACTTTGAACCCAACGCGCTTTGCCAGTAGACGTGATGCTATTTTTGCGTTGAAGGAAAGGCTTCCTCGCGTTCTCAAGTGTCTAACCGAAATCATTTTGATCAGCAAAAAGTCACCTGAAGTAGCCGTGTCGATAGGGCTAAAGAAAAAAATTGAGAGTTTTGAGTTCATTTTTTTGTTGATTCTTCAAGACAAGATTCTTCAAATTGTAAATATTCCTTCGAAGAGTTTACAGTCTGTGACAATGGACCTCTTTACAGCGAGAGACCTCTTAAAAACTGCACTAGCTGATGTGTCTGGTTTGAGAAATAAATTCCCCGACTTAAAGTTAGAAGCTTCCGCACTGTGCCAAAAGTTAGACATAGATGATCAGTTCCCTGAGAAAAGAAACCGACAAGCGAAAAGGCACTTCGATGAGTTAGCGGTCGATCATAGGTTTAGTGATCCTGAAGAGCTTTTCCGCATTAAGACGTTTCTTCCTATGATTGACACCGTTGTTACGCAACTAGACACACGTTTTGAGTGAACACAACGTATTGCCGAAAAATACAAAGTTGTCCGACCGAAATTTTTAGCAGGGGCTACAGACGAAGAATTGCTCTTGAAATCGAGAGAATTCGCGGAAATGTTTTCAGATGATATTTCACCGATGTTCCCTGCGCAGATCCTATCTGTACGATCATCCTTTAGAGCCGCTATTGCCAAAATGACATGTGTTAGAGAATTAAGTACCTTGTTGATTGTTGAAAACGGACTTTTGGCAACCACGTACCCCGATGTGTGTACCGCTTGTATCATGTATTTAACAGTACCGGTTACCGTGGCAGCAGCCGAAAGGTCGTTTTCGAAGTTGCGCCTCATTAAAAATTATTTAAGGAGTTCAATGGGCCAACACAGACTTTCTTCTCTGGGTATTTTGTCAATTGAGCACGAGCGAGCTCGAAAAATCGACTTTAGCACAGTAATTGAAAAATTTGCTGCTCTAAAAGTTCGAAGAAAACGCTTTTAATATCATGTTGAAGTTGGAGTTGTTTAATGTATGATCATAGCCTACCGGTACCTCGCTCTGTTGTCTTAATTTCTATAATTCAGCACCTACAAGCATTAACCATCTAGTTCGAGAAGCCGTTTTCTCAACCATCCAGTTCAAGAAGCTGTTTTTTTAACCGTCCAGTTCAGATGGCCTACGGCACTGCCCATTTCAGTCGCTAGCCAAACTTTTATTTTTGGAACGATTTGCATTATTAAGGCTGGTAAGTCAAGACAAATATGCCAAAAGTAATATAAAACGTTAAACATCAAAATTAGCAAGATAGTAAAAGCTTGGTTAGCGACTGAAATGGGCAGTGCCGCAGGTCATCTGAACTGAATGGTTAAGAAAACAGCTTCTCGAACTGGATGGTTAAGAAAACGTCTTCTTGAATTAGATGGTAAAAGCTTGTATAGGTACCGAATTACCATTAGAAAAGTAATTGAAAAATTTGCTGCCGTTAATGCTCGCAGAAAATGCATGAAGTTTTGTGTCAAAATTGGAGTGTTTTATGGTCTACCGGTACGTTGCTCTGCTGTCTTAATTTCTTTAATTTCCATTCGTGCCTATAGTACCTATGTATCGTTACCAAACTTCCATCCAAATAAATTAATTAAAACGCCATTTTTTTTATTTCTTTCAAAATAATGTTTCAAGTGTTAACTAGTAAAGACGCTCAGTTATTATTCATTCTGAGAAAAAAAAGAAAAATCGCAATTTGCAAAAACAATACCGATTAAATCACAATGAAGTTTTTTTGAAAGGGGATGGGGGGCCCAATTTTTCGTTTTGCCCCGGGGCCCGAAATTTGAAGCTCCGGCCCTGTGCGGGACCAATTTCACTTTCAACAGGGTCTTCTTTCCCCACTGAAAGCAAAAAGTGGTTAAGTTTTGCAAGGGGCGGTTACAACCACCCCATAAGTTCGGTTGACAAATTTAACTTTGAGACACTTACCGATGGGGCTGATTTTATAAAAACGTTTTTCGAACTAAAGTCAAACACGTCGGTGTCTTCTTTCCACACTGAAGGGAAACGATTTGTAGAATATCTCCAGGGGTGGTTCAAGTTACTCTACATGCCCTATTATTAAGCCTTTCTTACCTCAATACACCGTCCAGACGTATAAATACCCCATAAGGCAAGCGGCGCTAAAAGCGGTCTCAACAAAAGTGAATGTATAGCAGTGTCTTCTTTCCCCACTAGCAACATTCCGACAGTAAAACACGAAAATAAACGGTTATTTTACCATCCCAACGCTAAGAGAGAGTATCAACACCACCCTCTCGTCCCCCTTGGCAAGAAAAGCCTCAAATCCACCCCAGAAATACAGAAAATGGGGCCAGAAATGCTAAAAGATAGCCAAATCCCGTAAAAACCAATGTAAAAAACATAAAATCGCGAATATCTCGAAAACGGCGCGTCCTAGAGCATTTTTGAGGCCCCGAGGCCCTAAGCAGACTGTCGGGGTCAAAACTGCTCCCCGAACCCATTTCCATATGGACCCATAATAAAATCACCTTAAAATTTTTTCCCATAAGCTACAATGCATTTTTGGTTAAACTTCAAACCATCATTGCGCCCTTATTTTTGGTCGGATCGAGGTCGGACAAGATCGGTTCTACTCAAAATGAAGCCCTCTTTCACGTGGAATCATCAAAACTGACGTATCTGGTCGGAAACGTATAAAATTCCCGCTACAAGCCACCAATACATGTATCCTCTCGGAGGAATAACACTCGGAGGAATAAATAGCTCGCCTTCGGCTCGCCAGGCAGTATTCTAAATTATTTTAGAGTTATAAAAAGATCAGTACAGACTGTTAATTATTTTAAAGTGCCGTGTGATTAATGTTAATTTTGTGGAGGTAACATTTGTTTCCACAAACTCTCAAAACCAAATTGAATTGCATTTACAGAGCGTTATGAACAGTAAGTCATTTGAATTTATGAATGTTGAGGTAATAACCATTGGTCAAATGATTGTTGTTCAGTATGTTGAACACCGTAGGTGAGAAATGAAGGCAGGTATGGGGGTTGGAAGTTTTCCGAAAAATACATCAGGGCATTTGGCGGATTTTTTCTGGTGGAATTTATAATGGCTTTATATGGGATAATGTCGGAAATAATATTTCGACCCCGAAAGCTCCTAAGGTGAACTCTGACGACCCCTTAGGGACCCTCGGCCGCGCACAAACGCTCTAGGATGCGCCGATGAGATATTCGCCATTTTAGGTTTTTACATTGGCTTTTCTTATATTATTTTCTCAATATTTTTGCTTTTTTATAATATTTTTGTTTTTTTTGGTGGATTCGAGGCATTTCTTTAAGGGGATAAAAGAGGTTTTAGAAAAAGAGGGTTTTATATAATTTACGAATGAATTAAAAGTTGTAAATGTTTCACTGGTAGCGATTTTGACATTATGCGATGTATCATATTGAATTCATGACACGAGTTTTATTTGAGATATTATTGTCAGCTGTCTGCTTATTTGATCGACGTGTTTGTCGAAAAAATAACCCAGAGTCCACCACGTGGAGGTCGCTGACATTGGACTCCTTTTTTTAAAATAATAAACAACAAAATTTATTTTGTGGTTGAGTAAGAAAACATTGTTGTACATATCAAGAAATATCATTGATTACAAATATATGGATGTATTGAATGTTATAGGTTTTGACCAACAATGATTACGTGGTACTATGCTGCTAGAAGTCATTTCTTTCCAAAGTTGATATTTTTTGTCAAAGTTGAAAAGAGTCGTCGCTTTTTGTTTTGGTGCTTTTATATAAACTATATAAACTATGGTGTACATATGTTCCTTTTGGTACAAATAATAAAATCAATAATATCAGCATATGCACGCAGTATTTCTACTTTGTTGCTATGTCTGAAAACATCATCCAGTTTATCTGCGATAGCATGCAGATCGTATTCCTCTGTTGAGTCAGTCGATGACCATGTTGATGTGTTTAGTGATGAATCCTTCTTGAAACTGTTTCCAGGCATTTCCGGAGTGCTGGATCCGTGTTCTGGTGAAGTCCATCTCTCACTGTTCTTCATTGCTTTGGCTTGGTCCAAGAATGATTCGAAACTTACATGCAAGTCCGTTGTAGCTTCCGACTGTGTGTGTTCCTGGAACATTGTTTGTTCATTTCAAACATTATTTATTTATTCCGTATATGCAATAATAGGTACATACCGTGGTTGTTGTGGTCATTGCAGTGTCAGTCCTCTCCTTCCTCTTTAGCAATGCTTTCCTGCGATTGAATTCGCAACGCAACTTTTCAACTGGAACTTGTTTATAAGTATTGTGAAGCTTGGTGGCCAGTGAATGATGGTGATCGAGAGTAGTTTTCAATCTATTGATGCACTTCGTAGGGTGGATCTTGTGGAGGGATGGTGGAGCTGTTGTAGTGGTTTAAGAGGCTTTCCATTTCTTCTATTAAAGTCTGTAGCCAATTCAAAATGTAAATGTTCCTTCCCTGATCAACCCATATTTTGATGTGGTTCACGGCGATTCTTTCGTAGAACTTTTGTTTGATGCGTAAAAGATTCTCTTTTAGTGATGTACTATCCTGCAACATAAAATAATTTCTTTTAATATCATGGTGATTAGTACATCACCAAAAATTTCCAAAAGTTTTTTATTACGGTTTCAAGATATATATTTGTGAACTGCGGAATCCTTGACGATAAATTTTTGCTGACATTATTCGTAGTTTAATTGTAAATTTGGAATACAATTGATTATTTTATTTTCTCCTTATATTTGATATTGTTATGCGATGTAGGTAATTTGTAAATGTTGTAGTTCAGTGGTTTTTTGATGGGCGTTACTTGTTTACTGGGACGCTTTATTTGAACTATACCACGTGTTTCAGAGCACCCGTCCACCCCTTTTTTCTTGGAAACGACGCGTCCAACTTTTTGGGTGGAAACTTTTCTACCCCAAAACCGACCCCGTAGAATTCATTGGTGATACCCACTTCTCGATAAAAGTACGAACAACGTGAGAAAATGACACTAACTTCTCAAAAAGGATAGGGAACACACACCAATTTTTGCACAGCCAGATGGGGCTTGTTGAAACAAACACTTTTTGTTTCAGTTGTTTTTTCGTAGCACTCACTGTTTTCATAATTTCGGGTATCAAAGTAAGTGGATTTCGCCTGTTCCGGCCGCTGCCGGCGCGCCGCGGCACGAAGCAAGCGAGTGAGCCGGAGGACGGCGCGGCGCGCCAGCAGCGGCCGGAACAGGCGAAATCCACTTACTTTGATACACGAAATGATGAAAACGGTGTGTGCTACGAAAAAACAACCGAAACAAAAAGTGTTTGTTTCAACAAGCCCCATCTGGCTGTGCAAAAATTGGTGTGTGTTCCCTATTCTTTTTGAGAAGTTAGTGTCATTTTCTCACGTTGTTCGTATTTTTATCGAGGAATGAGTATCACCATTGAATTCTACGGGGTCGGTTTCGGGATAGAAAAGTTTCCACCCAAAACGTTGGACGCGTCGTTTCCAAGAAAAAAGGGGTGGACGGATGCTCTGAAACACGTGGTAGTATACTATAAATACATACATGTATTTATGGAATGATATTTATGTGATTCTGTAGTAAATTTTCGTCCCGAATATCGACTACATATTCTGGGGGGGAGGGTTCGCATCCAACCCCCGACAATATCCACACGATATTGTGGGGGGTTGCATGCGAAGCGGCACTGACGTTTCGGTATGGCACATCTTAATGAATATCGTATGCTGTGGTACCGATGTATTCGTTGTTGTGTGTTCTTGGTGGATGAGGCCATGTGGTTGCGTTGCTGGTGTCGGTTTTTTGTGGTGAGTCTTGTCATGGTGGTAGTGACGGGACATGATTTATGCATGTCAACCGATAGTCTGCGATACGCGTGGTTTCATCGTGATGGGTTCGTTTCATTTTTTGGCGTTCCTAAAATTCATTACTGTCTTCCATATAGTGGGATCATTCATGTGTATAGTGTTTGTAATAAGGCGGTGGTGATGTGGGAAATATGTCTTTTGTGAATGCATGATGTAAAGATTTCATTGGATTGTTTGTGGTGTGCGCTTTATGTTGTCTTTTGTAGGAAGGTGGTGGTTGTGTATTGTTATCATGTATTGTTATTGTTTTCTTTTGCTTTTTTTGGTGTTTTTAATAATGTATTGTGTGTTTATTTCAGGTAATTTCGTACGCCAGTGCCTCGTCGAATACTTTCTCTCGGTTGCGGTATCGTTCCGGTGTGTCTTGTACTTAGTCGTCTTCTTCACGTAAGTTGTTTTCGTATATAAATTTCACATTTCCTTCAGGGGGTACTTTGTGTTTCAGCAAGTGTGCTTGTATGTTTTTGTTTTCTTTTCCATTCTTATCGTGGGTACGTGTTTGTTTCAGGGTTTCTATCGTCCCGGTGTGGTTTAGCGTTCGCGCTCGTCTTTTTTAGACGTTCCGTACGTTTCTGTTTCTCCGACTTTTTCTCCTTCTATCTTTGTCTTTCACTTGTTTGTCTTGTCTTTTCGGTTATTGTTTCCCTGCCAAGTGTTGATAATTGCTTGGTTGTGAACGTAATCGAAGACTCGGCAAATAGTTGCCTTTTCCTTGATTTTTATATATTAATCTTTGTCGGTGTGTTACATCGATCAAGGTCTTTTTTTTGTTTCATCTGCGAGTTGTAAACGCATTCATCTTCATTTGATTTCATATCACTTCCCTACTACTGTAGGTGATTGTTGGTAGTAGTAAAGTGTTGATTTGTAAATTTCATTCAATTGGTAAAAAGAACGAGCGACGTATGTGTTGGACGCCCGGGTTTTACCCGGAATGTTGTAACGATCGAGTGTTCGAAGTACAACGTCGTAGCGACGTCCACTACGGGGTCGTGCTTCTTTGATTGTGTTGCCCTGTACACAGGCAGCGGTTTGCTGTTTACTCGTTTGACCCGTTCATGGGAAGTACGGCAACGGGTTGCCGACTATGTGCTAGATCGTTGGGATCGGTTGGGATGTTGTACGTACGATTCCGAAGGGAATGTTTTCTACACCTTTGGAATACGAACGCGCCATGCGACGGCCGTGCACTTACGCTTGCCACGCCGAGGCAGGCGGCGACGGAATTGTACGATTTGTCCATCGTCCTTTTCAACCCTGTGGGTGTTGGTATCCGAACTGTCAACGAAGGTCGGCCAAACGTGATGCGTGTTGTCTTTTCAGGGGAACATGGGCACTACGAATATCTGCAACTCAGTAGCCCAAGTGCTGCTGCGGTCGTGCGGGGCTCTGATCTGTACGGCCAGGACCTCCTTCGTGGTGCGTCCTGGGATGGGTTTTGGGACCCAAATCCTGTTCCGGACTCTTCCTCTTCTCACCACGGAGAGGTTGCAGTTGCCCAACCGCCTGTGATGGTGCAGGGATCGCTTGATGCGCAGCAACGTTTTCCACTACGTACCGTTCCACAAGACCACGGGTGGACGTTGGTGGAGCCCAGAAAAAACAAGATTAAGGTGAATGACAACTAAGGCGAGACCTTGGAGCGTGGAAGAAGGAGGCATGCATCTGTTGGTGGTGTATCGAACCCATCCAAGTCCATCGTGAAACCTTCTGGCTGTGGATCTGTCGAAGACTCTTGTCCGGCCGAAGCGGTGAAACGTAGAAAGCGTTCTTTTGGGTTTCGTACTTGCCCGGTCATCAAGCCGTCGTCGTCGGTCCCTAAAGTCTCTGCCTTGAAGTGGCAACCATCGGTGCCCGTTCTGAATCGCTTCGACGGCCTCTTGACAGGTCGACATTTCGACGCGACGTTGGGCGTCCTTCACGACCTGTACAATCGAAGTCGAGATCCGTTGTTGGTGCTGCAATGGGTGAGAGTAATTTGATTCAGTCGACGTCGTCTGAAGTAAAGAATGCCTCGCAATCAATGTCGATGGATTTCGGCACACTGTAATTTGTAGGGTACAAAGGGGTTGGGACTTTTACCCGAAAGGTGTTAGATACTCTACCCCGGGGTAGAAAAGTCATGAAGGGTAAATAACTCTACCTTTAGGGTAAAAAACTCTGAGAAGGTGTAAGATCTAACCAATAAAGGACAAATGTACCTTCAAGGTGCAAAACAATACCTTAGAAGAGGTTTTTAAAAAAGTGTTTTTTCCTACCTACAGCGTTTTGAAATACGCCCTTAAGGTAACTTTTTCTCACCCCAAGGGTAAGATTGCCCACCCGACACGACGCCCAGGTACAGGGTAAGAATTTTAACCCCTAAAAGTGTACTTCCTTTCCCCGATATGAGTGCGTAACGTTTCCCCGATATGGACGGTTTGTTTCTTAATCCTGCCGTTTTGGGATATCACCTCGTGAGCCAGTTATGCTAAATTTCGTGTCCCCGATGATTGTATAAGATGAAAAGACATAATTCTTTTCACGGTTTCTTACCAAAATTCATCCTCTAAAAGTTCATGCTCTATTATAACGCGTCTAATACGGAAGGAACGAAGTACGCGGTATTGTGTAAATGCACTAGTTTAGTCTAAAAGCGATCATTTTTGTACAAAGTATTGTAACATCCTATACTCGAAAATTAGTATCAAAATGGCCGTGACCCGTTTTTCTAAGCTTTTATTGTAGCCATTTCCAAGAGAAAATTCGAAGCATTAATAAAATGCAATCTGCTGTTAACGACGGAAAAAAGGGAAAGAAACCTCGAAAAAATCGTTTCTGTGACCTACGGAAGTCATTGTAAAACAAAAAGCTTCCGCTCGCTTCGCTCGCATCAATAAAAGTTCGTATCAGGTTTGGTACGTTAGTTTGTAAATAATTCTTCATTCAAATCCTTGCCGCTGTTAGTCACTATGAATCTTATGTCAAGTTCGAACTCAGAAATGTTCCCTATGTTGACCTAAACTAGGAATCTCCTTGTCAGTGAAGAATGTGTAATTTATTCTTTGAAAGTGTCATGGGATTTTGGGAAATTTACCTGGAAATCATGGATTTTTTTTCTTAGAATCTGCGGCCACCCTGATTATTTCGAATACGCTGCCTTATTTTTTTACCGTCTGTCCGGATTCGTCCAATGTCCTGTTCTCCTTCGTCGCCGTCAGAAAGTGACGTGTTAGATAGCATTATGTCCACTAGATGGCCGAAATTGAGTTTGTATGTAGTGAACACCCAGCCTAAAGTAGGTTTTGCTTACTTAAGTTTAACCTGGTATTTTTATTTTAAACATGTAGAACGACATAAAAGCTTTTATTTTTTTTTAAATTCCGTTACTTGAGCAGACGGAACATAAGTTAATCTTATGCTTTTAGCGACGGGAAGATAAATGATATCTTATGGATCCACGAAACGGCACTTTTGGTTTTTATTGTTTAGACTTATTAATGGAAACATCAGTTCTATTCCACTGTTAATTTGAAAAAAATGACCGGGAAAATTTTAAATTGACCGGGAAATGACCGGGAATTTCGTGAAGACATTTTACCGGACACCCTGCATCGGCCACGACACGATGGCGACGTGGCTGGCCAGTATCGTTGCACTAACCGGCCAAGTAACGTTCGTAGCCCTGGGTTTTGTGTTTTGCCTATTTTTTTTCTTTTTTCTGGCAGCCGGTTCTAACAGCATCGCCGGCAATCCGTGCGGACGGCACCGATTTGGCGTCGACAACCGCCTTCTCCGTCCACCTCGATAAGAGGGTCTTCTGCGACGACATTCCGACCATTGAAAACGCAGTAGATGTCTTCATCGCTGCAGTGACACTTTTCAATGCGGAATATCCGAGTGCCTTAAAGAACACCGCCATATTGCTATCCGAGGTGGTGGCCAGAGTACCCTGTGCTAAGGCTATCCCGGTGGCGGGTCAGAGGAAAGCCAACAAGTTGGAGGGGCGACAATCAGCTGATCAAGCGTAAAGTTTTTTCAATGTGCTAACGTCAACATATGAAATTTTTTGTATTTATTATTGTTTCGTGATTGAAAGTTGTGTCTATTTTTGGTTACGCCGCACAGTGGTCGATTGAGCCTAAAAAGTGAGGAAAAATCTTTTTTTCGACTTTCTTGCTGGGACTTGAAAAGTGGTTCTCAGAGCTCTTCAATAACTAAACTATCATACCCCAATCGAATTTTGGGTAAAAAGTTGCGCATACAGCTGCACCGTGGGCCTAAACATGACCTTTTTATGACATTTTTTCATGAAAATTCAATCGCCATAAGAAATGGCTGGGGGAAAAAAGAAAAAAAAGTGCTTTTTTCCGTAAGGTTTGAAAAAGGGTTTCCCTCGATTTCCCTCATAACACCTACAGTCCGTTCGGACAAAGGTTGGGCATCGATTGAGGTTATGGTGCGTGAGTTAAAGTTGGTTTTTATTGATATATCTTTTAGTTTTCCGTAAAAAAAGATAACCGCGGGAAGAAAAGTAGTGCAATCTACTGATTTTAGTCTAAAGCAAATTGAATCCTGAAACTGCGTGGAGTGTCTGTCCGCTACGACACGCACGGCGCGACTGACTCATGCCCAACGTTTGTCTGAACCGACTATACATCGTTGCACAGGGCACGCGGGGGAAAGAAACTTTTTTGCGGAGGCTTGCGCCTAACGGAGCTACGCCCCGTAAGAAAAGGGCATTTTTGTACAGTATAGGGATCACTCAATGCTGAATGCCTAAACGTTAGAATTGATCATAACGTTTTTATTTCTCAATCAATTTTCATGAAATTTTCTCCTTAGCAGGGTGTCCAGTGTACGGGAAAACCGGGAAATATACGGGAATTTTCCCACTGTACGGGAAAATTTTTGAAAAATGTTTGATTTCATAAGGTAACTTCGATTTTCGCGCTGAGTTTTTGTTACGAGCAAGCAAACACGGCAACCCGCCACCGTCGAAAGATCGCTATCGAGCGTCTCGACCAATCAAGTTCGCGCTTGTCGCTTGTTTGACTCTAGCCAATCTGCAGCGGCGTAGTAAGGGTGGTGCGGGGGGGGGGCGGCCCGCCCCGGGCCCCAGGTTGATGGGGGCCCCGCCAGGGGCCCTCGCGCTTATTTAAAGTTATAAGAAAAAAAATGTGTGAAGATTGATAAAGTGGGAG
>Ga0058701_10003039_pt1 | contig 13085 bp, 8 predicted proteins | sample AgamicOrMae_FD_97039 | JGI IMG/M metagenome (GOLD analysis project Ga0058701, IMG submission 97039) | Agave microbial communities from Guanajuato, Mexico - Or.Ma.e | ecosystem: Host-associated > Plants > Phyllosphere > Phylloplane/Leaf | place: Guanajuato, Mexico | collected 2012-06-04
CGACCGTTTAGTTGGGTAACCCTAGGTTAAGTTAGGTTAGGTTAGGTGCCTTGTGCCTCGCTCCGCTCGGCTTGACGACGGAGGGTAGCACCAAATTTAAACTAACAGGTTGAAAATGCTACCTTGAAAAATTACAGTGTATGCGCTTTGTTTCGTTCACCAGCCACGCTTTGCCTTTCTATTTCAAGGCTCCCTTCAAGAATCACTTCTTCTCAAAACCGCGACAACTTTTTCAGTCCGCAAACACGTCCGGCGGCCGGCCGCGTTCGGCGAAGGGGCCGCGCGGCGGACAGACAGCCAGCGATGCGAGACATCGATGCTTGTCTCAAGTTTAACGCTTCTGTCAACAGCCCATGATTTGCGTTTAACAGTTAAGTCTGATCTGATCAAGTTCCGGCAATGGGTCACTTAGAAGAAAATAGAATATATCGGTGACCAGCTATTATGGTTGTCCGTGATTTGTATCACCACGGTACAACTTTGCAAGACTACCTAAAAATGCCTTTTTTTTTCTTTTTTTCCCTACAGGGAGTCTTGGCATGGGGAAAAAATTCGATTTCGGGATTTTGATGGATTTACACGTTTTGAAGTCCACTGAGTTCAACAAAGTGTTTTTTTACAAAATGATGACTTTCCGTCAGGTGCACTGATAAACCTGATACCTATGATGAAACAGTTTGGGGTAGGCTATAATGCAGTCCTAAACTTGTTTCGGATACGTTTAAAACCGGAATAAAATAAGTGTACGTGCCTGTATATCTTAAGCCTAATGAAAAGCTCACTTCAATCCCATTCGTTTCGCACTAGACCTATTCTTTCCCCAAAAACCACCCAATACACGCAAAGACCTACTCCGGTATTAACTCACCCGAAACGCAGGTAGGTTATTTCGTGACTTTTTCGGTCCGGTGACTGTGGATCGGGTGATAATCGGTCGGGTGACTCGGCTTCCTTCGGCTCGCTTAATGAGAGAGCGCCTTCGTCTATTAGCAGCCGCTGATAACGCGGATCGTGCAGCGGTGGTACCGCTTACAGTTGGCTACCCGCTTACGCGACGCAGCGCCGCTTAACTCCGTTCCACTACCGGCAGCCTATGACAAAGGTTGCCCTACAAAAACTTATTGGCGAATTCATTGCAAAATAACCGTTGGGAGAACCGTGCTAGCGGCGACATTAAAGTTCGCCACATGCAACAACGTGGTCCAGCGCCCGGTACTGGCGGTGCCCCGCAGCACGCGATCACGCCTGGCGCCGGGCCGAACTCAGCTTTCTCCGATTCGGGAAGCGTTTGTCCGACAATCCGTCCTCGTTCTTCTTTTTCCCTCATTTTAAAGGACTGCCATGCCCTACCTCAATACATTGCCGCACCATTTCCGTGATCCGTGACCAAAATCAGTTCGAATGTAGCCCCTGGTTTGGTCGACACGCCGGTGTATAGAATTAATCTTGTCGGCAACCGTTAGTATGCAAACGTTATTTTTGCATTTGAAATGTGCAAGTTTGACATTTTGAAGAATGATTCGAGTTCGATTTGGAAAACTCTGACCTCAGGGTTGAATATCTTGAAATAAATAACCCACAACAGCCCAAAGTATTTGGAATGAAATTTAGCTTAAGAGAAATTGGAAGGATTTTAGCCATCAAAATACGCAATTTGAAGTTTCGGAAAATGCTTAAATTATTAAATTTTAGGTCTCCAGAGGGGTGTTATTTTTTTAACTGTGACAATACTGAACTGAAAAGATCCTCTAAAATATTTTTGTCTGTTTCCAAACGGCATCGCTGGGCGGTAGTGCGTTAAGTTACCGCGTAAAAAATCTAAGGTCAGTACTATTCGTTCGCCTACAAGGGAGACTTGAACGCCCTCAAAAACTTACGGACAAAAAAATAAATAAAAATAAAATAAAATAAACCTCTTTAAGAACTGTAGAAGAATCGAGTAACTCGAAAACATGACCGAATCGTCAGTTAAGTACATGGAAAATGCCAAGAAATCTTGTGTGGGCCTGCTTATCCGTTCGGGAAGGCTAGCTGTCAATTTCTCGGAAATATCTTTTCGTTGAGGACGCCCTAAAATTGGAGGGTAGCGAAAGAGCAAGACGGAGCGCCTTGCTGATATGCAGGCACTGCCATGCGGGCTTTGCCATGCGGGCTTTGCCATGCGGTCAACGCCGTGCGGGAAAACAAGAGCAGCGAAATGCGGCCCTCAAAATAGACGGCACTAAAATTAGGTCTTTTAAGTCAGCATAGCGTCCTCCCCTCGTGGTTCCCACTCCCACATTGGTGGTGACGTACCCACCCTTGTGGGACGTACCCACCAATGTGGAACGTACCCACCATTGTGGGACGTACCCACCACTGTGGGACGCACCCACCCTTGTGGGACGCACCCTCGCTTCGACGGGGACGTACCTGGATCGGCGCTCTGCCCGGAGTCCAGGAAGCGGGGTCCCGGCGGCGGCCATCTTCCGCCATGGCCCTGCAACACGAACACAATCGCAAACCGCGTTACAAAACTTCTAAAATTATCGCACAATGCAGTCGTTACTCTTTGCACCCGCAGGAAAACGGCCGTACACTTCTGCCTCTTGTGTTCCACCCGGACGGCCTCAGTTTCAACCTTTGTTTACATTTTGAGGATGAACAACAAACAGCTGTGTGGACTTTATTCCACCCTGATGAAACCTTTGTTTACATTTTCGGGATAAACAACAAGTGCGTCGGTTTGTTTTCTCGGGTTAAATGCCTAATGCCGCGCTGAGCTATCGCTCCGCTCCGCTGCTGCCACGCCTGATGCCGCGTGATCCTCGGAGCACGTGCCGCCGAGAGGTATGCGGCATCAGGTTTGGGGCTTCGATCGTTCCCGCTCATATTGGCAACGAATAAACGGAGAACAGGCGGTAGGAAATGCAACGTTTAGTGTGGAACAAGCAAAGCGAATACAAAGTCACACACTGTAAGTCCGGCATTTCGTCTAGGTTTAGGCTACTCAAAAACCCGTTTCTGACAAAAAAATGTCTGAAATATATCCTGAAACTATAATGCTCATGAAAACGCTGTTTATTTTTACCCCCTCTGCGCTGCTATGGGCTCCTCTGCTATATTGCCCTCAAAACACTTCCAAAACCAAAAATGCACTTCTTGTCGCTAACGATACAGGAAAATGAACTCATTTTTTTCACCTATCAAAAAAAATAATTTCCTTTGAAAAAATTGAGAGTTTTAGGCCTTACATTACTATCTAAAATGGAATGTTAAAACTAACTAGGTATGAAAGAGAAGACATAAAGGAACGTAATATACTTAAACCAAATAGATTTGGAATATACTCTGTCTTAGGTGGGTTGCGTTCAACAGAACAAGCAGACCGATCCGAAAAAGGTACACCGCCCGCAAACCCAGAGGAAATTGCTCCTAGTTAGATTTGTTTGATGTTTGGTCCGAATCAAGTGATCTAGTGCGATGCGGCTGCTACAAGTCGTGCTTTGATTGAGGACCTACTTTAGTGGAAAATGGGCGATGAAAATGGGCAGATTTGGGTGCGCTTGCTGCGTGCGCGCAAGGGGCCCGGCGCGCAAGGGACCCGGCGCGCAAGGGGAGGGGGAAAAGTGTGGCCATGCAGCGAGCGCTCTATCGTTCTCTTGGCGGACTTTGGGTCAAACATTTCCCGCTCCTCCGCGAGCAGTCAGCGCGCCGAAATCGGTTCGTTTTCGTCGCTCGTTTCCGCAAAATAAGACCATTTAAACGAAATGCGACTTCCTGAAATCGCAAAGCACTGGATAAAAAAATATACGTTTAAGAAATGACTCCAATGTGTGCCCTCTGGATTTCATGCGTGGTCCTTAAGCAGGTTCACCTTGACGCTCTTTCAAGATCACTTAAGTGCTCCTTTAGGCAAGTTAGCCTTCAGGTTCTTTCAAGAGACTTCAAGTGGTCTTCTAGGCGGCTTAACCTTAACGTTCTTCCAAAGATCACTTTGAAACCAAATAGGCTTTTTGATCAAAATGTTTCAGGTACAACGGGACTACGGCGGAGCGTTTTTTTAGGGGGGGGGTACAAACTAGGCCCATGAAAAGCTCTCGAAGACCAAAGACTGTTCGATAGGTCTATTTTGAAAAATGAAATACGCACTGTATGTTACTAGTTGTACCCGCAGCTCCAGAATGAACAAACTACGTGATATAGGAAAATATGCGGCCCGACTTCGGAGGGTCGCATATTTTCACATTTATTTGCACATGCTAGAAATGCGAATGGGTTGGCAATATAGGTTTTTTGCGAGAGAGAAGAAAATAATTGAAAAAAATATCTGTACTCGAAAGTAGAGAGAATCAAGCTTCTAAAATTAAACTCAACGTTGTAAAAAGCGAATATTATGCAGCCAAAAAGATGTCACCCCCGTTTCAGCCGAGTCTTTTTCCGCAGGTGAGAAGATTGCTTTCAACAAGTGTGGCCATTATTCTCATAGAATCCAAATTTAGCAGAGACAACGAAGTAAATTGAAGGTGATCGGTTCGAACAAATGTTATGACTTTTCTAAGAATCCAAATTAAGCAGAGACAAAGGAAATTTTTAAAGGCAAAAAGATCGGTTTCATAGCAAACCATTTTTTTATTTTTATTATTATTACCATTTTTATTATTTTTTTTAATCAAGCATCCAAATTTAGGGGAAACAAAAAAGTATTTGAGTGGGGATTTTCCATAGAAAGGTGCAGGTTCGGACAAGCAAACCGTATAATAAAAATGCTTCCACTAAATTTAAGAGAATCCATTTATTTACCCCTCTCGAATTCCACCTTCCGTCGCTACGCCGAGCAAATAGCGACAGAGAAGCAAGTCACATCGCACTTAATTCGTTAATCTCGAACGGTCACAAAGCCTGACGCTGCTTACCTCCCCTCCCAGCATGACAGTCTGCCCCCGATAAGCTGCATAAGGCTTGGCGACTTGCGAGCCAAGGGATAGCGAAGTGCATATACCAAACGAACAATGACCTGGGTTCGCCAAACGCGTTTATGCCGCTCATCCCCATGATGTGGACGAAAGGGGTAGCTGTCATAAGCGCCAAAAAGCACAAGCGCCAACGCCGCAAGCGCCAATCCGTAACCGCCAAAACGAGAAAAGTCGCAAACGCCAAAGTTCTTAACCGTAATACTAACCTCACCTAATCTAACTTAACTTAACCTAACAGCCTAACCTAACAACCTAACCTAACTTAACCTAACCTAACTTAACCTAACCTAACTTAACCTAGCTTGACCTAACCTAACCTATACGAACTTTGGCGTTTGCGACTTTTCTCGTTTGGCGGTTACGGACTAGCGCTTGCGGCGTTGGCGCTTGTGGGTTTTGGCGCTATCGAATGCCCCCCGACGAAGGCTTGAACCCAGGGTGGAATCCAAAAGGTGGAAAATGCAACCTTAAAAACTGAGAGAGTACGGGTATAAGGCGGCTCGTGGATGCGGGGGGGATCGGGGGCGGGGGACGGTGGGGGAGGCATAGAGGGGGGGGGGCGCCGGCGCTAGCGGCGCGGCGGGTGGAAAAGCCAAAAATAATTGTGCCGCCCAGCGCCGCTTTGCCGCGCTTTGCGTAAATCGCCCGCTGTCGCCACCTCCGCCTCTTCCAACGAAAACTTCCAACGTTTCCAGGATATCATGAGCGGAATGCTACAAACATGTATTTTTAGGGAGTGTCTTTTGACCCGACTGCCCCATTTTAAAATGTACTAGGTTGAGTTTCGTGCGTTCAAGTCACCTCCCATTTAAAATGCATTAGGATAGTTACGTGAGTTCAAGTCCCTTTATAATAATGCATGTCGGGTCAATAGTAACACCCATTTTTATTTTAAGCTCATGAGCTCATGGATAGCTCGCCGGTTCCCATAAGGCAGCTCTATATCCCCAAAAGCTTTTTATTTGAAAAAAAATATCTGAAATAAACACGTTACAAAAAGGACTTCGTTTCCGCTCTGTTTTTTAATTCAAACAGTCTTTTCAACTGTTAAACAGAAAGCATTGTAAATAAAAATAACAAAAATTTGTGGCTATAGCTTTCCCGGAATAAAATTATTATGGAATACAAAAGTGTAGCCGGTAAAATATCAGCCGGACGAGATAATATAGTCAGTGCTTCCTTCCTATCTCAAAGATCTAATAAGAACTCATGCGTCCATGGAGTAACAAATACCGCTACATTGATATACAACGCACAAGTCCAGTTTCCTTTGATAGACTCTCGAGGTCCAATAGCCACATGGGACCTCTGGTGGGGTCTAGGAAAATTACCTATATTATATGCAGACGTAGTCATTGTTTAAGAGAACCTGAAAGAAGAAGTTTGCTTTCCGAGTAGCGGAAGCATTTCCAGTTGGCCCAAAGGTGTTGACAGTTCATAGGGAAACTAAGTTAAAAGACGAGGCGTTGCCCCCAAGTAAGCTCGCAAGTCGGCCGCCGCCTCGGCTTCGGAAAAGTCCGACGCTACGAGGAAGAAGGCTTTCCTTGGAGACACACTCGACGTGCAGCTACTAAAACGGAACCTTGATACCACTCACAGTTAGCCTCACAAGTCAAGAAGACTTCTTTTTCCCCTTAACTCGAAATTTTGAGGTTATAAATTGTTTTTTCGAGGGTTTGATTGGTCCGTTTGATCTGATTTTCATGAGACAACCCGCATTGGAAATTGGCAATGGGGCGTTCTCTATATCTTGAGAATCACCCTGGAAGTATTTAATTATACGATGAAAGGATTGACGAAAAATATACGAACATGTAGATTAGGTTACGTTACGTGTGAGTTACCATAGTTTACGTAAACCCTGGTTCGGTTTTTACCGCGGTTCGGTTAACCTAAGTTAGGTTAACTTATGTTGGTCGCTTCGACACTGCTCTCCTCGTCTGCTTCTGTGCTTCACGTGCGAATGTTTGCCCTTCGAAGGCGAAACGTGTTTGTTTTTAATCCAAATGAGAATTCAAAGAGTCCAGATTTCCATGTAAAGGAAGTCGGAAGCAGAAAAGCCTGAAGGTCAGAAAGCCTGACCGCTCGAGAAGGCCTGAAGGTTGCAGGCCTTCGTGCACGGGCGCGCGGTCGAAATGAGGCCGGCCATCCACGAGCGCGTTCACGAGAACAGAGGTATGCCCGGACCGCCCGCCCGACCGTGCCCGACCCGACCGAAAGTGGTTGATAAACAACTAAATGGAGGCGAAATGATGCCAGCCTCATTAATCCCATGACATCATACTTCTGTTCGAGCGATGCGAAAGAAGAGCGGCTCCGCAGTCGCCCGCAATTTTCGGTCCATCGACACACTCGTGCAAGTTTACAAGGTTCTTGCATTTTCTACGGTATGAATTTTAACAAGGTTGAATTTTTCTCCCTCTTGTGTTCCACCTTCCATCTTCAAGCCAAAGGGTCGACAACAGCTCAGTATAAACAAAACACCTGTTTTAGAGAGTTCTCGCCTGTTTAGGGTGTGAAAATAAAACGGGCGTGGCGTAGTGCGTAGTTCGGTGTTTTTTCAAGAGATCATGTTCAGCCACATCAATGTCTCGCTTACACCTTAATGAATTATAAGGCTGGACATGGGTCTATCTTGAAAAGTAAATCAAAATACGATTTTATCTTCACATCCAAAACATACAACTGTTTGAGACAGGAAGTTCGTTTTTACGGTGAGAACATGCAAGGCACTAAACCTAGCTTAACGGTCGCCTGTGGCATTAGGCTTGGCTTAGGTGCCCTGAGCCTCGCTCAAATGTCGCTCCGGTTTGGTGAAGAATGGAGAACCCTTCTTTAAAACTGCAGCCTTTAATAATGACGATGGTAATGGGCGCGTGGACCGGAGCGCAGCTTTCAGCGTTGCAGTCCCGCTGCGTTGCAGTCCCGCTGAGCTGCGTCGCCTGTCCTTGTCTCGGCCGCGTTCGGAAACGGTGTTCTCCCTCTCCCTCTCATTAGAGCTACAAGCGCAAGACGGAGATGAAAATATTCGCGGATACTGTTTCAAACCGTAGCCCTGGGACTTTTTCCCCCTCCTCACCACGAGGGTGAGAGAATAGGCTATACTTCATCGCTATGGGCAATTCAAAAACGGTCCTATTCCGCGATAACGTCACTGGATGGAAAGCCAAACTGTGCCACTGCACTATTTGAATTCCAAGGACAATGCAAGTTCTTACATGACGCAAAAATCGAGATTGAGGTAACACAGTTTCTATAACCTTTAATAAGACTCGAAAAAAGTGTTAGCAGAAATTCTGTGCGTGTGTTTGTCTGTCAGTCCGTTCCTAAATTAATTCTGTAAACGTGATCGCTTCACGGAATTTTCTTTTACAGAATCACGCAAAAAATGAATTTGTCAAATAATATTCAGACGAAAATTTTAAATTGGTTACAATCACTAATAAAAATTGTAATGGTGACAAGAAAATAGAAAAGGCGACAAAAAAATGATTGTTATTTCAACAGATGCGGTTGTAGTCTGTTAAGGAACAAAGCGCCATTGTCAGCCACAAATATTTGCTACTGTGACAAAGTCATTTGCTTTTTTTTTGGTGAAGAACTTGCGGCTTATTGTTGGAAGAGTTGATCGAGAAACCTTTTCTGCCTTACGTTAGAAAGGTTCTATTTTTCAGAACCTCTTATCCGTAAAGCTATCGAAAAGTGGAAAAAGTCCACAGGAGAGGAGGAAAACGCAACTTTGTTCCTAATACAATTTTCGACATCTTAAAAACCTTCGAGGACATTGAAATAAAAATAGGTTTCAAGTGTTTTAAAGAAAGTATTTTCAGGAAGAAAAATCTATTCGAAATAGAAAATACGCACCTTAATGAAACTACAAAAAGTGACCTCAATGAAACTAAACTCCAGAGGTCGTGCAAGCAGAAAAGAAGAAGGTGACAGAAAGTTATGTAGGCTTAAGTAAAAGTTATTGTTAGCTGAACATACAGTACAGTGAGCCGCAAAAATCATGACCCTTGCTTCCATAAGAAATACATGGAAGCAGGGGTCATGACTTTTGCGGCCCACTGTATGTGGTAGTATTGGCCGGCGTCAGGGCCGTTGTCTTTTCTTCTTTTTTTTCCCTCTCACGGAATTATTGTATTCAGCGAGGTTTTCAGATTACTGAAACTTTGTCGAGGTAACTTGGAGAGCACGTTTCAATTTGAAACACGCACGAGGTAGAAAATGCGACATTTAAGAGTGCAAAGGAATGCTCCACCAAACTTGGTCTTTCAGTTGAGATCTTTCATGGTAAATTGAAACGCATTGACCTCTTCAATTATGCAAAGTCTTACCCCCATGGTGTGCCCCCTATGGTGTACCCCAAATGGTGCACCCCTTAGGTGTACCTATAGTGTACTCCTGAGGGGTTCCCTAAGGGTATCCGCTGCAAGATGATCAGATCGCTTCAGGAGTCGATAACCCCCCTTTCAGCCACGGCTTTCATTCGCGAGGACTGAAGTCCAGAGGGAATAAACTCGAATTAGCGCAGTAGGTCGATGATCAAAAAGACACCCTTGTTGAACAGAACTCGTCTATGGTTTTGGGTGGAAACGCATAAAGAACCTGCGCGTTGTCAGGTTAGTTTCCAGAGCCAATAACGAACTGCCTAAGCTCCCGCTAAACCGTCTTACAGATGGGATCAAACGCGGTATCACTCTTCAAGTGAAAGAGAAGTGTTCCATAAATTTTGATTTCTTCAGCACGTTAAGGGAACGCATTTTTCTTTCAGTGAGTAAACCCTATGGGATGACCTCGACCGAAAATAATTGCTCATCGAATATCTCCTTGTTATGGGGAAAGAGCGCGTGAGGGGGTAAAGAAGTGTGCGGGAAATGTTGGAGGAGTTTCTCGGGGGAACGTCAGCAGCTCACGCCGAAATTCGTTCACAAGTGTGACAAAGAAAGGCGAGGAGGAGAATTGGCGGGAACTTTTGAAAGGGGTTCGAGCTCCTCGCTCCACTGATCCCCAACTGAGCAGAGCGGAGCGCGGAGGCCGGCCTGGCCGCCTGGCTGGCAGGACGGCCAAGTGCTGGCAACGGCGGGGAGGCCCGCGGCGACGGCGGCGGCGCCCAGCCAACCGTGGCGAGCGGCGACGCGCGGCCGCCGCCGCAAACATAACAGCGCTAGGCTTCACCTTATCAAACCTCCGGCATGAAGTCAGAAGGCACGCACTGAAACTTGGGCTCAATAGGCTGCATTTACTTACTTTTTCGCACCTTTCGTCGTACAGACGGATAGCTGTCATAAGCGCCAAAAACCACAAGCGCCAATCCGTAACCGCCAAACGAGAAAAGTCGCAAACGCCAAAGGTCTTAACCGCAATACTAACCTTACCTTACCTAACCTAACTTGACCTAACCTATACGAACTTTGGCGTTTGCGACTTTTCTCGTTTGGCGGTTACGGACTGGCGCTTGCGGAGTTGGCGCTTGTGGTTTTTGGCGCTATCGAATTCCCCCCGTACAGAGCGTAAAAACAAAACCTCTGTTTCGGGGAATGCTATACCTGTTTAGGGTATGAAACTAAAACTGGGTTGAGGGTATTATGGCAATTTTTCAACATAGACCTATGTTCAGCCACATCAATGGAAAGCTCTCGCCGAGACCTTTTGAATGATATGGCTGAACACAGGCTTAGCTTGTAAAATAACCAAAGTGCCACCCCCGTTTTGGTTTCACACCCAAAGCAGGTAGCATTCCCATTTTTAATGTAAGCGCAACGCCTGCTGATGGCTTTCCGCGGCGGCCGCAACTGACCCGAGATGTAGGCCCACGCGGCATCAAGGCTTGGCCGACAGTTGAGCGGAGCGAAAGCGAAGCGGGGCACAAGGAGCCTAAACCGCTGATGCAACGTAATGAAAGGTTGAATCGAGGTGGAAAATTATGCGTAGAAAATGCGACCGTCAAAACTGGAAGACGAATCAAATGTGCTGTTGTATTCAAAGCTTTACTCTTTTTAGAATGAAAATTAACTTTTCACAAAATTTTATATGTCAAGTGACATTCTAAAGAATCCTGTAGTTTTCAACGTGTGCGTTGTTGCGCTACGTTAAATGTAGTTAGTTTCGGTTCCGGAGCAAGTTAGCAGTCGGCAGAGGTTTATGCATACGTAAAAACGAAACACCTGTTTCAAGGAAACTGGGAAAATAAAACGGGGGTAGTTCTTACTTTGAATATTTTTCAAGATAGACCAATGTTAAGCCATAGATCAAAAGGTCTCGGAGAGCGCTTTCACAGGGAAAAATAATTCCGGTTTAAGGTACTATTTTGGGTATAAAAGTAAAACCGGGGAGGGCGTAATCAAGATATTATCTAAGATAAATAAGCTCGAATAAGCTAAACAACTATATCAATGAAAAGGACTCGTGAAGAGCTCTCAATTAGTATGGTTGTTCTTAGGTTCATATTCCAAAATAACCTAATTACGCTATTATCCAGTTTTGCCTCAATGCCCAAAACACGGACCGGCCTACCTGAGGGAATTTTTTTACTGTGTTCAATTGATGTGGCTGGCCGCACACTCCTTGAAAAAAAATCAAAATTCGGACTACCCCCACCCCCGTTCTATTTTCACCCAAAAAAACAGGTAAGAATCCCCTAAAATAGGGATGTTTCGTTTTTTTACTGTGCACCTTAAATAAGTTGGGCGGGCTATCATAACGTCTTTGAAGATGGTGAGTATATCTTTCTTGAAATTTGAATACGATAGAGTATTATTAAGGCGTAAGGTGGGGCGGAGCAGGTCAGCGCGGCGCAGAGGCTGTGTGCTATAATTTATTCGGCGAAATTTTCGCAGGCGATTCTCTGTTCACAGACCAGAACACAACTGTAATCAAACAGACAAAATCTCTCCCGGCCAATTTTAAGCGCACACGTGCGTTCTGCACACACAAATTTCACGCTCTTTATCATTGGCAACAAACACAAGCGCTTCAATTAGGGTAGACTATCGGTAGCGAACGCCAAGGCCAATTAACTGCCATTCCACCTTTCACACAAAATATATTTTCAAAATATTGAGCTAAAGCTAAGAATCAAAAAAGAGCGTGATACCCACCCGACTTTACTTCCATACCCGTAGAACGTAAAAATGACTACCTCACACTAAAAACAAGACATCCGTTTAAGGGGATGCTAACCTGTTTCGCGGGCGTGAAACTAAAACGGAGTTAGTAGGTATTTTGGTTATTTTTCAAGATAGACCTGTGTTCAGCCACATCATTTAAAAAGTCTCGGCGAGAGCTTTCCATTGATGTGGCTGAAAATAGATCTACCTTGAAAAATAAGCAAAATACGTAGTACCTCCGTTTTAGTTCCACACCCAAAACAAGGTGTAGAGATACCTGAAACGGGTGTTTTGTTTTTACTGTGCATAAACAGGCATATTCGTCCGATCCTTGCAGCAATCAAAATTCGTCAGATGTTATAACCCGCTGTTGAGCCCGACGCAATCGAGTAAAAAATTCACGCCCAACGAAGAAATATTTACGTATTTGGAGTAAAAACACAGCCTCGACTTTCATTAAATAAAAAAAAAAGTTTGAGGTAATTTATGAAATGCCTCAAACTAATAAGTGTATACCAAAAATTGTATACAATTTTTGGAGACGAACATATATTTGCTGATTCTTTAAAATTATTTCTGGAGCATTCCCTTGAGAGACATTGAAAAGAAAATTCAGAATACAATAACAAACCTCGATATTGCGTGATCCTATCGATAGCACGTAACAATAATACTTTCCCTCACCGGCGATGTCCTAAAAGGCACAATCTATTATGATTCTCGATAGTAGGCCTATACGTAATTTTCAATAGTGCATTATTTTTCCTCGACCCTTGGATTACGTACTGAGACTAAACTGTGTTACTCTTGACAACATTACAAGACTTGTATTTTTACTTCCATGTCAATGGAAGTATTGGCATCGTGCAAAAAATCGACTTCGAGATAAGACCACATTTGGGATATACAACCCCGAAAACGTCGAGAAAAGTGGTTTTGGACAATCCGTCTGTGTGTCTGTCTGTCTGTCCGTCTGTCTGTCTGGCCGTCTGTCTGTCTTGCTGTCGCTTTTCCCGCGAGC
>Ga0058701_10003040_pt1 | contig 13084 bp, 9 predicted proteins | sample AgamicOrMae_FD_97039 | JGI IMG/M metagenome (GOLD analysis project Ga0058701, IMG submission 97039) | Agave microbial communities from Guanajuato, Mexico - Or.Ma.e | ecosystem: Host-associated > Plants > Phyllosphere > Phylloplane/Leaf | place: Guanajuato, Mexico | collected 2012-06-04
AATACCAATTTTCTGCAAATTTCACCAAAATTTCAAAACTTTAAGCGATGTGGGGGACCTCTAAATATTAATCGATTGATCTGAGATTTTGCACTGTGTCTTTTGGGCATAAAAGGAAAACAACTAGAGGGCGCAAGCGAAGATCCGCATAAAAAGTGTTTTTCGCGGACACCCTAGTAGACACCCTAGTAATTTTAGGTTTAGGGTATGATGGTAACGTTAGGTTGGCGCTTTATATCTCAATCCGCTGTCACTCCACGTAGCTCGGCTGCGGACGGTAAACTCGAGTGTTGGAAAATGCAACCTTCTTTAAACAGCGTCGCGTCTTGTTTTCGAGAGGCATGCCCTGTTGATCGCGTTGCGCATTCTTAGCTGCATCCTCTGGCCGCGTCCTCTGGTTGCGGCCCTCTGGCTGCGGTCCTCTGGCCGCGATCCTCGGCCCTTGCAGATAAGCGGCTGGCTGTCCACAGCAAAGAGGATTACATGTTACCCTGCCTTTTTCTTCTTTTTCTTCCAATGGCGTTCGCGTTCGCGGACAGGTTCCCACGAGACTCGTGCTGCAAAACCATCGCTTTCAATCTACGCTGCGTTCCGAATTTTCCTGTCACCGTGATAATTTATTTTTTTTAGTCACTCTGACGCGTCTAAAAAGACTCTTTTTGACGTAGTAATTTTCTTGTTGATTTTTTTGAACCTCCCAAAGTGATTAAAATTTAGCGCTATGACAGCTTGAATTTGAAGCCTTTTCAGTTTGGGCTTTAGTATTATCTATTCTAGACTGTGAGCTGACATTAGGAACATGGTAAAGAAATGTATTAAGAATACAGGACTAGTTTTAGACTTAGGCGCGTAGCAGTGTCATCGGGAAAGTACAATGTTTACCCTGAAAGGACATTTTGGAGCACTATAGTTCTCATCTTTTAAAATCTTAACCATTTTTTCTTGAATCTTTCTTAACTATTTTTAAGAATCTTAGCTTTAAAACGTCGCACTTGTACAGTGACGTCCATAAGTGACGGGCCAAACAAAATGTAGTGACCTTTTTGTAGTTAAATGTGTGTTGGCAGTAGTGCATGGGGAGCGTCGAGGAAGGCTCCGGGGGAAAGGCGGGCACCTCCTCTTGCCTCCACACCCTCCCTCTGCCCTCCCTAGGCAGTGCTACGAACACACATTAGTTTACAAGGAGAGTCACTAGATTTTGTTTGGCCCGTCACGTATGGACAACACTACATCTCAACAAATAAAATTCGTGCTGAATCCTTTTGAACTATAAAATTTAAGTTAATTTCATTTACTCAGCTCTTTGACTGTTTCAAATGTCGCAATATCTACCTCCAGTGATCTACACCATATAGTTAAAACTTTCAGTAGCCTATGAAGATATAACTCCATACTCCCGCGGAGGTTAAGTGCCGTTTGTCTCGCCTCGGCCGAACTCCTCTCGCTGCCGCCAAGCCTGATGTCGCTGAAAATGGTTGGTTTGGCAGTGACTGCTACCAAAAAGTTCGCGGAATCACTGAATGAGCTTTATTATTAGGCCTTGCTCAGCTGTAATCCGCCCTCATAGAAACGGAAGATACATCTCAGGAGGTGGAGCTTGCAACCTTTTCGAATCCAGATTGCAAGTACCCGCTTTTACTTGATATACAAATGGTGTGTTCCCAGTGACGCAGAGAAGCGCAGAATCAGTTGTGATCCTCTTGAGTGGTAACACTAGAAAAGGCAGTGGAACATCTGCGCCAATGAGGCGCGCCTAGCTTTTCCCTTGTCTTTACTGGCGCGAGGATTTAAGTGTCATTTTGTGTCAATGGACGATAGAGATTAGTTTCGAAATTGTTATAGTTTTCCTCGACGTTCTTTCGTTGTTTTTCTTTTTTTTCTGTTAGAAGTTCTTTGATATGAACGAGTGTACGGAGCAAGAGTGTAACCAGGATAGGACCTTTAGTGTTTTGATATACTAAGACATATATTCTTTGAGAGGAGACTTGAGCGCACGGCGAGTCTTAATGAGAGAGTTTGTAGAGCATTCATTCTTTGTACAGGGAGGGGCATGGAGCGCACTAAGGGGATGATGCTAGTCGTTGAAAATGCTTTAATTATTTTGACAACGTTTTTGGAAACGAGTGATCACAAATTATTTTTTTTTGTCCAATAATGAGTTAGTACCACTGAATGTACATTTAGATAGGAACCGGCTACCGCATTTCAGGCAATTTCAAGTCTTGTAAACTGAAATTCAAGAGAACAAAAAATCACTTGTTACCCATTTATGCCCTAGACTGCACACTATTGAACATGGTCAGAGGTCGTTTGGTTTTCATGTAGAAAATAAATGTGTCAAAGTGAGACGGAGCATAACGAATTGACGCGATTATATTCGTTGGAGAAAAAAGATTGTCCAGCGTAAAAATAATGAGTCAAATGTGCTTTTGCACCCAGAGCAGCTTTACTTGCTCTGCGATTGAGTGTTTCTTGATGCACTAGGGTTGCTGCAGCTCCAACCGGCCATGAAGGATTAATAAGGCGGTGACATGGAAATTGCAGGAGGAGCGGTTCTTGCACTTACCTTTATTTCTCAGACTTGACTCCCTTTAAAAGCTTGATTTCGAGCCTTCTACCTTTTGTCGCCATGCCGCGGAGCACAGTAAATACAAAACCTACGTTTTTGGGAATGCTTGTTTCGGCGATGAAACTCAGGAGTAGTGTGTATTTTGCTAATTTTTCTATAACCTAACTATAACTAACACCTATAGCATTGCCCAAAAAAGGGGTTTTGTTTTTACCTTGGGTGACGACAGTGGAGCGAAGCAAGGCACTTGAGCTCACCAAGCCTGTGGTGGCTTACTATTTAGGGTCAGCTGCTGGCCGTAGAGAAGTACGAGGCTTAGGTTTGGCGACAGCTGATCCGAGTGACAGGGCAGGGAAGTATCCTCACTTCCGATCGCAGCGGGGCAAAACGAAACGAAACCTAAATTTTCCTATTCTGAAGGTTTGTCCTTACCAAGGTTAGGTTAGGTTAGGTTAGTTTGCGCGATTGTGCATCGTTGATTCTCTTGAGGGTTAAAAGCTTATGGAGCAGGGTGGAATACAGAGGTAGATATTTTTATTTAACGTTTGTTAGTGCCCTGTGGGTCTGTTTCCCTCAGCTTTCAGTAACGCACAAAAGACCTAAAAGTAACGGTAGTTCAAATCGTGCTTTAGTCAGTCCTAGAGCGTGTTTGCCGGAGGAGTGTGTTTAGTTGAGGAATTAAATTAGGCTTAATTACTCCAAAAGTCGGATGAAGATGGAGCCAACGAAAAACACTTTCTCCAATTTCTTTCACTTTTTAGGCGCGGATCGAGTTATTTAGGTTGTGGGTCACCGAAATCGTTTAACCCACAAATAGCGTGGGCCTAGATTGCTACAAGCATGAAATTTTAGATTTTAGTTCTCAACCGAAAACGACCTTCAAAACCGATCTACTTAATTGTTTCTATCGTTCACGATGTCTTAATTATTTATTTTCAACATTTTTAAGATAGAAATTAGGAACGCTTAAAAAAGATTATTTAGTGTGTCATTGACTAATCTTGCTGTTTTAAAGTTTCACGTAACAAAAAAATGTGTTATTTTTACAAATAGTTTTTGCAAGGTTTAATAAAGCAAATAAGGTAAAAAAATATTGATAATCAGCTTGATTAACCAAAGTTCTAAGAACCAAAATGTATGAGTGTTCCATATAAATTGTCATTTTTTTCTGAGTTATAATGTCTATTGTTGTCCTTTTTGTCTGGTTCAAATTTTGCTAGCTTTACTTGCCAACGAACTCTTAGTTGAAAAAGGCCGCTAAACTTTTCAAGCCATCAGGTTTGGTGAATGAGCCTTTTGTAACGTAGCTAGTCCAACCATTAATTTCGAAAAAAAAATCAATACTTAAAAAGGTTTCTTCTCGGAAGTTGATTCTTTAGCAACTTCCTCTCAAGTTCCGCGAAACAGTCCAGATGTTATGAGATAACTATGGTTCTACTTGAGTAGACTGCGTTACTCGTTATGAGATCATGGCTACTCCAACTCTGGCTTCTAATAACCGATATCGTTCCAGTGGCTCAATAATCATAAACCTGGCGACTCGGTTGTCTCCCTCTAGGTGTTCATGGCATAAATAAAATGAATTAGCCTTATATTATTGAACTGACATTAATCTTAACGACTATAACTCACTACTCACCTGACCCAACCAACCTAACCAATATAAACCTAACATGAAGGCCCTTTACCAATGAACCTAACCGATTCGGGCAAATTGAACCTACCGAACACAACCAAGCTTTATTTAATCGAACTGACAGATTTAACTTACCTTCATTGTTGATCTAAAGTTAACCCGTCTTGATTTTACTCGGCCTGATAATGGACAATATTCACTGTACAATTGCTATGATACATCAGTGATCCTTCTATGGAACCTTGACCGAATTCCAACTGCTCGGCCGTTTTGTTTCCTGATAAAATTTTAATGTTAACCCATTTTTTATTAGAGGTTTAGATTTTCTAAGGTTATCAGTTTTCTACGAATTATTTGCGAAAGTTCTGAGAACTTTTACCAAATTTACGGAAGTACCAAACTTGCGATTAAACGGACTCTTACTGAAGTTTGAGGAGATGCCTCTCAATATTGCGAGTTGTGGTTTTGAGGACAAAATAAAGATTACAAAAATTTATAAATTTTACAAAATAGCTATTAAGGGAGATTCGACCCATCAAATCTCACAAAATTTACGGGGAAAAAGATTTGCTGCTGCAGTGAAGAACTTTGTTGTGACAACGAACATTTTTGTAACCGTAGCTATTTATTTGCTGCAGTAGAGCCTCAGTAACTTATGACCTGCAGCCGCAGCAGTGCAACGAGGCCATCAAATTTCAAGTTTGCCATAAAGAAATACAATGTTTCATTTTTTTAAAATTAGAAAACTCGTTTTTGTACAGTTAATTTTGCGGAGAATCAGAACATATTTTTGAAATGGTTATTTCTATATTTGTGAGCAAAATTTAGGAGAGCAAAGATTTGATTTTGGAAGGTTTTAGGATTGCAGAGAATCATAGTTTGAATTAGAGGTCTCAGTACGCATCAACGAATGGAGATTCCGCTTACAGAATCGAAAAGCGAGACGAAACATCTTAATATCCACTTGTTTCGTTAATTTCTAAAATAAACCAATATTTTTTTGTGACAAGGGAAACACTTACCATCTCAATTCAACATCATCTCCCCGTTAATTTGATCGAGTGTTCAGTGACTAGAGTGCATTTGTCAATCTATCAGAGGTACATGTGTTTATCATGTCAATAGGCTGTTAGTTCTTGTTGTGCTAATGGCGATGGCGCCAGAGGCAATGCCGCTAGAGGTGATGCCGCCGTAGGCGATGCCGCAGCGCAGAATCAAATAGTTGTAAGTGCTACAGGATTCAGTGGTAAGATAATCTATTGGCACGTTTTGTATTGTGTCTCCAACTCACGCGACTTTGCAAAATGTGGCATACAAATAATGGACTTTTGCACGTACTGAGGTAGCACTTGTACTGCTACGCCGCAGGAATATCTGGAGAACGGCTCCAACGTTAGCTTTTAGTAAAAGCTGCAAGGCCTACGATAGTAATATTCCCTCTGTGCACTGCAAATTTAAAAGTGAAATTTAAATCATCGTAGTATAGGCTACTTTTCCGTTGGTTCAAGAATCAGTTGACAGAATTCCACATAGCATGTACCGCTACCTACACGTATCTATCCAAAATAATTCCTAGGTGTCTTAATTCGATGGCTTCAAATCAAGCTGCACTCGTTGAAAATGCTATTTTAAAACTGTACTACTCGCAATATATAACCATAGGAATTAGTACATTCATGAACGAGCATTTTCAACTGGTACAGTTTCATCTGAAGCTATCGAATTAACGATACTGACGAAATAGCTGTATCAAAACATGTTGTTATATATGGGGCCTACATTTTTACAAATGGCTATCTCTAAATTGTTGCGTAAAACTTCTTAAATATCTTTTAATATCCATCGGAATATACCTTAAATACACATGGAAATACGAAAGTTACTTATACATTGTCCTTGTTATGGTCATGAGCATTAAGAAAATGCGCTGAACAGAATGTTAAGTCTTACGGTAGGTAAGTGAGATAAAGCCGAAGGGTAGGAGCTCATATAACAGGAGTAAATACACTGCGTAATGGATAGCGTAATATTAAAGGTAGTAGCGGCATATACGATATGATAGGAACGCGATAGCAAGTGCATTAAAGTACGTTAGTAGATGCGTAATAGCTTTGACAGTTAGTTGATCTATTAGCCGCTGTTGTATCGTAACACTGATGGTGTAAAATGGTACACAAAGTAGCAGCGGCGGCAAGCGTTATAGTTACGTTTATTTTGATGTGGCGTAGTAAACATACCTCCATAATACTTTATAATTACCATTTTAATCGGTGCACTAGCCGTTCACAGTCTCAAAGTAAACACTTTCAAATTTTGATGATTTCGTCCTCACGGGTGAGAGTCTTTCTCTACTGCCATGTGGGGCGACACGCCATGCACTCTCATTAGATTAGAGATAAAGATTCACCTGGGTTTCCTTCTGTAACTGCATTTATTTTACAAAAATGTTGCAAATTCGTCCATTCAAGTCCTTGCAGGAAACCTTGCAACTGTGGGCGTATTATCAGAGATCCATGCCAAATTCTCAGAGGGGTTTTGGAACTATATACAATGGTTCTCAGAAGTGGAGGCCCCGTTGAGACATAGAGAAAAATTTGCAGGAGCCTATAGAAGGCGTTTTGATATGCCTAGGACATGCGGGATTCGGTGTGGTGGAGGCTGCCCTGGAGGTTGACGTGGACGTGCTGGTTGTGTCCGGGCGGGACGGCCCTCGAGGCGAAGCTGAGTCGCGCGCGGTGCTCCGGGAAGAAGGCCACGGTGGGCATGACGGGGGGATAGGCCTGCGGCTTGGGGGCGGCGGCCGCGGCGACGGCGGCCACGGCGGGGGCGGGCTGCGACGCGCCCATGGCCACCGACATCCCCCCTGCCGTCGACAAGCTCTTCTCCGGGAGCAGCTTGTACACGGTGTGGGTGTGCGTCATGGCCTTGATGTGATACGGCACCTCAATCACGATGCGCCTTGCGCTGAGAACAAAACCCAGACATTTCGAGTCACACATAACTCTACATCGAAACAGTGCATAGTTAAAATTAAACACCCGTTTTAGGGAGTTCTATACATGTTTTGGGTGTGAAACTAAAACGGGGATAGTGCGTATTCTGGTAGTTTTTCAAGATAGACCTATGTTCAGCAATGGAAAGCTCTCGCCGAGACCTTTTGAATGATATGGCTGAACATAAGTCTATCTTGAAAAATAACCAAAATACGTTGCCACCCCCGTTTTGGTTTCACACCGGAAACACGTATAGAACTTCCTGAAACGGGTGTTTACTTTTCTTTGCATGTTATAAATCTTTCTCTTCATTCAACCTTCATAACTTTTTTTGAATGTATCAGTTTTAAAGTTAAATTTATTATATCAGTTTTAAAGTGAAATTTATGAATGCCCTGGCTGAGTTTCTAAAAAAATCGAGGAAAATCATTATTTTTAAAGAACAAATTTTTAGCCAATTATTTCAAAAAGAGGCTGTTGAAAGGTGGGATTTCACACCTCATAATTTTCCACCTTCTCACGCTTCCGAGCAGTAAGCTCGCTTAGCGTGCGCCATGCCTGATGTACGCATAGTACCTCTCGGTGGAAACAACTACCTCATCCGAAGGGACAGGAAGAATATGCGTGATGTAATTTTTACACGATTGTTACTCGAAAACGGTTACAGATAACCTAGTACATCGACCTATTTTTGGAAGCGCGAGCAGCTGGCAGTTCCAAAAATAGGTCAATGTGCAATCTTATCCTTAACCGTTTTCGAGTAAAAAAATGTGTAAGAACTACGTCACGCATATTCATTAGATGCTGGAAATTGTCCGACACGGAAGTTGTCCGACACGGAAGTTGTCCGACAAAACCCAACCTAACGACACCCGACTTTGTCGGAGAACTTCCGTGTCGGACAAATTCAGTGTCGGACAAATTCCGCCTTCCGATATTCATCCTGTCCCTGCTCATCCGAGAATTCGGAAGCGACTTGGAGACAGTCGATCAGAGCGGATGCGAAGCGATGTCAACGTGGCCTACACGTTAATCGTCTTAATATAATGAATGATTAAGCCAGAGTAGAACATGGGAGGAGAAAACTTTCACCTTTTCTCTTTACCTAAACGAAGAAAAAGTTTTATCAGCGCAATATTGGCACAGTAATGTTTAGAAGTCATTCCCAGCAGAGGTCGTTAGCCTCGTATTGTAAACATCAGAGTCCTTGAATAAGGCTGCGTTTTGGCACGGTCCCGCTGGGCTCGCCACGGCCCGGCCGAGGGCAGGCGGCCTGGCGCTCTTCGCGGCCAATTACCGCATAGGCGCCGCCAAGCGCCGCAAAGCGCCTTGCGCCGGTGGCTCGGCCGGCCAGCGCCTCGCAGACTTGCACTTTTCGATCCGTTACTCAGCTGTTCATATTTTTTTTTGAAATGCCGCGCCTTAACGGATCGTAATCAGTTTAATATCGTAGGGAAAGCTATTATTAAGAGCTCGTATTTCGTTGACATGGGAGCGAGATTAAAAACTGTTTCGTTTGTATTGAGAACTAGGCGGAAGTGCGCGCCAAACTTACTCGAGATGATGATGTAAGAATCAGAGCTGTTTAAGGGAGAAACTGTTTTAGGGAGCTCTTGCCTGTTTTGGGTGTGAAACCAAAACGGGTAAGAAGGATTTTGGCAATTTTTTTTAGAAAAAATGAATTTATGGGCAGCCACATAAATCGAAAGCTCTCTCCAATATGTACCTTTTCAATAATAGGGCTGAATGTAGGTCTTTCTTTAAAAAAATAATCGAACATTTCATTTCCACATTCAAAACGGGTCAAAACTTCTATTTCATATCTTCCCTTTTTACTGTGAGCCTTCGTGTTTAGAAGAACATTAAAAAAACGATGAAAAAATATGACGAATTCGATTAAAAAATGAAAAAAAAGATGCTTACATCAAAGTTGTAATACTACACAGTAATAAAACCGGAACACCTGTACCAGGGAGTTCTATACCTGTTTTGGGTGTGAAAATAAAACGGGGTAGTACGTACTTTGCTGTTGGTTTTCAAGATAGGCCTAAAATCAACCATATCATTCAAAAGATATCGGCGAGACCTTTCCATTCATGTAGCTGAACATAAGTCTATGTTGAAAAATTATCAAAATACTTAGTACCCCCGTTTTAGTTTCACGTCAAAAATAGGTATAGCTTTACCTGAAACGGGAGTTTGTTTTTACTGTGTAGTGCTTGTAACAAAATTAATATACGTTTTTATGCTGTAAAACCGAAATATTAGCATATTCTAAGATTCGCTAGATCTGAAAGACACCCTGGGAATGTACCGCCCCTTCGATTTCGTTTATACTTGATGAAGTTGCCGTTACTTAAATAAACCCCCATTGCCTGGTCACTTTCAGGCGATTTTCTTAAATCTGAGTTGCTGTTCGAAGTCGTTTTTATCACATAGAAATCTGTATTTATTTACTCCAAAAGCTGAAAAATTATATTTATTTTTAGCCGGACATGCAAAACGGCCCATTAATCACGGTAAGAAAGAAGAAACTTTTTTCCTCCGAAAAAAAGCAAGTAACCAAATATAAACGCAATCGGAAAGCTGTGTCCCCCCCCCCTAAGTATTTATGGTGACCCGTCAGTAATTTTGTTGGGTGAAGTCGAGTGGGATCTGCCTGCGTGAAGAAGGCTCCAAAAAATTCGTATCGTCTCCCTCTTCCAAAGTGTCATTTTCTACCTCTATGTTGTACTGTTCATCATGACGCGAAGCGGAGTGCCAAAGTATAGTAAGACAGACACAAGGCACATATATAAACTTAACCTATATCTTTAACGTCGATTTTATGTCATAATTGCACATAAATACACCATAAAATAAGAACCATCAGGGAATCCGGCTACTCGCACTTTGCCTCAATCTACTTTTACTCCAGCGGCTTGGCGATAAAAGGTGGAACTTCAGAAGTTGGAAAAGTATGAGAAATTCGTTTCGGAGACACCCTAAAAGCGCTTATTATTTAGCTAATAAACTATTTAGTCCGGTAGCTCTCTTTTAGACATCTGAATTTCTCATTTTGACCAAACCGTGATAATGTATAATTAGGGTCCTAGAAATTATGAGTATCGCCGCTTCTAGAGCTTGAGTGAGCAGGTTCCTTGAAATTTGGTAAATGCCTGCCAGAGACTCATCCGTAATCATTTTAAAAGAGAAAACCGTAAATATTCATCAGAAAATCCTCGAGGAAACAGTTTTTACGTTGTGGAGGGAGTTTAATTAAAGTAAAATATACTTGGTGCCGTGTACTTCTGGTGGGAGAAAGGCCATGAACAAGACGCCTCGCTTCGAACACAGGCCAGGGATCATAGGTCATAGGTAACCAGACCAATGTGTGAAAGGGTTAGCTCGCTTGTTCCGCAAACTTTAATTGTGGTCTGATCACTGAATTGGATTGCGACCTGACTAACACCCTCAGTTCTGAGTTATCTACCCTTTTCGATTTGAATGAAGGAGGAATGTTATACTCTTCATAATAAAAACGAAACATCTGCTTTAGAGAGTTTTCATGTGTTTCGGTTATGAAAGCAAAGCAGGAGTTTGACTTATTTTGCCTACTTTTTCAAAATTCATTACAGGGGTTGAATTTTTCCTCGAATCAATATCATCTCGAGCCATGAAGTATTATTTCAAATTAAGGTTGTCAGGCTGGACGATTTTTTAGGTTAGGTTAATGGGTAGGTTCTGCGCTCTGCTGTTGCTCAGTTTGACATGATGACGAAATAAGGTGGATTAAAGGCGTGGAATCCAACAATTTCAATTTAAATGAGATAGGCCTATTTTAGTTCTAAGACCCTGCATCATCAATTCTAGTTTGAATTGGTTTGACCTGCCGGAGTTAACAATTCTGCCTTATATGGAACAGTCTTCCTTACCTTCGGTGCAGATATAACTCCACACACTTTTACTCATCTCGACAAGTTCCCATAGGTACGTTTCTGTAGTGAGTTGAAAGAAAGTAAGTTCAAGGTCTTTTACTGAAGTTTATATTAGGATAGTTATCTTGGCTTTATGAAACTTCCTAGCACAGACGTGATGTCATTTGGGCAATCACGATAAGGACAAACATAGATTTGGACAAAGATTTGTGTGATATAGTTACTGTATTGACTAGAATTGGTCTCACCTTACAGCAGAACTGGACACGATCATTAGAATAATGGCCACGACACCCTGTAAAATGAAAACAAAGGGGAACATTTATTTTTGACGTCGATCTTCAGGTCATTTATATCAGACTGCTCTGTTTAAATTTTATTTTTTAAAGAATTCGCAAGCCCTAAAAAATCTAAAATCTTTCAAAGCGATATTCCAGTACCCGTAAATTTAGGCAATTTCGTAACGTCGATCGGCGGAACGGAAGACCGACGATATTTGAGATTCCATCTTTCAAATTGACGATGCACATTTTCCTCAAAAAAGAAAAAAAAAGAGAAAAAAATATGAAAGTTTGTGTCATTTAATCAACATTTTCAACGCGAAAACGCGAACGTCGAAAATACGCCAATCCATTTTTGCATATTTTAAGAAATGTATACTATTATTTTTATTACTTTTAGTTTCAATGCGACAAAATAAAGTTGTGCAATACAAACTCGTAGCGCTATTTACTGTTAGAGAATTTCCCGTTTTAACTGCCGTGTTTTCTAAAGCTTCTTTTATTTTCCGCGCGGACGGCTACTTTCAATAGTTTATTTCATGAGATTGATGTGCATAGAGTCCCAAGCTTGAGTGATGTCTTATTTTTTGTATTTTTTTATGCAACCGTCTTACGGAGTCGATGTAATACCCCCTCATATTGTTGCCATGATTCGTTATAAAGTACACTGCGGTTATTCAGCGACTTTTGGAAACAAAAAAAGCAAGCAGCGTGAAAGCCGAACCGATTCATATTTGGAAACAAAAGCCTTTCATAATTGCGTCCTGACAAACCTATTTCTTTCCACAGCAATTAGCTTCGCTTTTTTGTCTAACACTTCTCTCAGTTGCGTCATTTTAATTGTGAGGTCAGGTTTCACGAAAAATTACTTTTAAATACTGTATGTCTTATCGAGGTGAGACTCGAGGTTTACTGCTGCTAAGTATTCTCACAATCAGAAACCAGAACTCCTGAAATTGAAGGAATAGTAATTTTCGTGCTCAAGAAGTGCTCTAAAAGCTTTTTTCTCATGAGGATATTAACGTCGAAATTTGGAGGATTTTTGGTAAACCTTTGTGGCCTTCTTTATTTTTTATTTTGTTTTTTCCTTTTTTTTACAAAAGATTCCGCTTTATTGCGCTTCAACCATCAGAAAAAGAATCTCATTTAACCATAGACTTCTATGAAACAAAAGCGGGTTACAATATTGATTTGATTTTTTTTAAAAAAACAAATGTGTAGTCTCATTTGTTTGAGAATGAAGATTTAGCTGCTACAAGTCGTACTTTGTTTAGTTGTACAATTAAACTGTGCAAATTCTGTAGTAATAGGAACATCTAGCCGAGCCCTTTCGTCTGATCTGGCAATGAAAATGTCTCTTAATGGATAGGTGGACACTTCCATATCGTAAAAACTTTTCAACAGAGCCCTCACCGAAAGTTCCTCAAGACTTGATAATCTCAGAAACTGTGAATTTGAAAGCTTGAAGTTTCTTTTAGTGACCCACCTTTGGTCATCAAGAGCGGAGTGAGGCACGAGGTACCTAAAGTTAGTAAACCTTAGCCTGACAGTCGCCAGACCTTATGCCGCGCTCTCTTCGGCAGTAACTGTCGCAGGATAAGTGCTGTTAATCTTGGAGACAGCCGAGTGAAGCGGTAACGGAGTCAGGCACTTGTGCTTCCGATTGAAGCTACAGCGGAGCGATATCG
>Ga0058701_10003041_pt1 | contig 13084 bp, 5 predicted proteins | sample AgamicOrMae_FD_97039 | JGI IMG/M metagenome (GOLD analysis project Ga0058701, IMG submission 97039) | Agave microbial communities from Guanajuato, Mexico - Or.Ma.e | ecosystem: Host-associated > Plants > Phyllosphere > Phylloplane/Leaf | place: Guanajuato, Mexico | collected 2012-06-04
GGGCAAAGGGGGGGAGAGGATATTTGGAGGCGCCACAAATGGCTGAAATTAAGAACACGCAGGATTAAGGAACTCACCGCAGTCACGAAGCTATATCCACGGATAAAAAAGTTTGCCGCTTGGAACATTTGTCTTTAGTAGTTTTTGAAATTTTTCCTCGAAATGTTTTCTGACTCTTGACCTAGAGGTGAACTTACTTGTTAGCCACTAACAGATAATTCGTTCGAAGAAAAACGCTCCAAAAATTTTAATTTAATAGAATTAGCCCAAAAAAAGAACTAATAAACTTGCAAAATAGTTTTTTTTTTGAGAATGATTTTTTTTTTCAAGGAAAGTGGAGACCTTTAATTATTGAAAATACACCCGGAAAGATTGATGTAACTGACTTATGAATTAAAATTCGCAAAGGCTCCAAAAACATCCAATTTTGACAAAATGGAATCAACAAATACCTTCCATAGGGACTCCATGAAGTAAGACACAATTATGGAAGATGCATCACAAAACGGATGCGTTTCGAAATCAACAATCGGTATTAATATCTGGATGCGTCGATATTTACTTGATCTTTAGGGTTTAGATGAGAATTCCGCGAGAAAAGTTATATTTGCAAAAATGAAAATTCAATCATAATATTACTGCTAATTAGGGAGTCTACCAGGCAATACATAAACACTCATCATTTTCTATCTGCATAAATATGAAATAAATTACTTAAACTCTTTTCCTAATTTCCCTTTTTGCAGTTCCTGGCCTGGAGGCTTATGGATACAGTTCCAAACTTCTGGTTGTTAAACTCATTAGCAGTTCTTTTACAAAGAGACAGATAAATCAAAGTAATAACCATATAATATGACTGATTTATAGATGTAATATTATTTCAGACATGTAAGTGTCTTTTGCCAGGAAAAAGAAGTTTGGCATTTCGGTATTGCTTATGCATTTAGCATGAAAAGGGGAGTGGAGGGTTGCTCCGTAAATTGCAACAATGTACCATGCAAATGAAGCGGGCGGAGAGGGTAGGCGGGGCCGACAATAAATGCGCAGAGATTCTTAATGCTTCTCTCGCGACGCACTGTACGACTCCGCAAAATGTTATGATATTGGGAACGATGGATTTTACCGGCAGAAATACTTGCGAGTTTCGGCAAAGGATTTTATTGACAAGGAAATTGGGCCCGGTTCAAAAGGTCATTGCTTCCATCTCGTTAACACTTGTTTCTCGCCGACTCCGACCTTTCACTCGTTTTATACTTTTCGACATCAGGTCACTTCTCGGTGAATGCGTTTACGAATTTGTGCCGCGGAACCGTTTAAAATATCTTCGTTCACGAAAAAAAGTTTTTTATACTAACAAAATCATTTGTTAAAATAGGGATGGCAAAAACATTATGTTACAACAACAAAATGTTTAGTTCCATCAACAAAACGTTCAGTAGCTGCAGCAAAATTTTTGGTTGCAGCAACAAAATTTTATTTGTTGTCCCTAATTTTGTTGCCCAACCAAAACCATTTTTTCCCGTGTTCAAAAGAAGTATAACCAAATTTGAGGTTGAGAAAATTTGGGTATTTTACAACAGTTGATTAAATTCGGCCAGGTTAAAATGATATATGATTTTGAAGATGCTTGTTAGGATAAAAAATTATTAAATAATTAATTTTTTTAAAGAAAATAAGAAGATTCAAATTATCCTAATTTCTCCAACCTCTAAATCAGGCACTTCAGCTAACCTAGCTTAACCTAAACAAACTAGATGCCGCTTTCTCCTCGGTAGCACTACCGCCGAGGAGACAACGGCAAGGTGAACTTTGAGCTGAGTACCTTACGTCTCGCTCCGCTGTGTATCAGCTCGGCGTGGCGAACAGAGGAAGTGGAGAAAAGGTGGAAAATCAGCCTTGAAAATTTACAGTGAGGTTGATTGCTAAGTGGATTTCTAGGGGGGGGGGGTCAACCGCCCGTTTTCGCCTTGACGTTTATGTATGGCTGTTGAGCAGTTACCAAGTTAATTCATTTATTGGTCGCGACGCGTTAAGGTGATTTATGCTGCCGAAGAATTTGTTTTGGGGGCTTATTCATTTCCATTTTGCCGGCAATGAACTGCAACTTGGGCGAGCGAGGCGATATGTGGGCTCCAACGATTATCCATTCTGCTTAAAAGCCCACCTTTGAAGAAAAGCCGACTGGTAATCTTGCTTTTGTAACTCATTAGGCTCCCGGATTCTCAAAATGAAAAGTTCCCTTAAAACGTCAAAATTTTTAAAACTCATAAAAACACCGTTGAAAATCGGCAAAAAACGCATCGCAGCGGAAGAAGGATCCTAAAAAAAAAAGTTAAATGTAATGGAATATCAACTGAAAATCACTGGAGAGGCAATCAAAAAGTCCACAATTTGAGTTTTAATGATTGGTATTTTACTGATGCAGCAAATATTTTTCACTGACTTCAACTTCTTGAGGAGAATAGCTTTAGTGATAGTCTTGACTTGTACAGTTCAGCTGGAAAGGTTCAGCTTGGTTATGTTAACCCATAACAGCCCAAAGTATTTAGAGTGAAATTTAGTCTCAGAGATTGATACGATTTTTTTCCACTAAAATACGCAATTTTAAGCTTTTGAAAATGCCTAAATAATTCAATTTCAGGGTTCCAGAGGGGAGAGATTATTTAAATTGCGACAATAGTGAACTGAGAAGATCCTCTAAAATATTTTTTTTCTGTTTCCAATCGCTGGGCGGTAGTGGGTTAAGATAACCAAGGTAGAGTTAGGTTAACCCCATCCTCATGGAAGATTCTAAGCGTTATCAGGCTTGTGGTTAAGGTTAACCTAGGTTAGGTAACGTGCTTGCACCTCGCGCCGTTGGGAATCCGCTCCGGTTCACATCTTAGGGTTGACACAAGCATCTAAAATTCACTATATGCAGCGGCGCCAATCGGCCCGAGTAGATGTCATTAAGTCACTTGAGCAGTTCGGAAACGGCGAAGAATTCGCCGCAACTGGAATTAGTTTGGTTGGAGCGGTCCAGCTATGATGTGTGGGGCTGCTCATTGTCAAATGGCCTCCTCGGCAGCGCCATTCGACTCGAGGCGAGCGGAATCCGCTCGGAGCGCGGTGTCGACGCCAATGCATTCCCGGGACGCTTTAACTGCGCTTAATGACCAAAGGTCGGCTAACCCTCGACCTTCCCCCTCCCCCTGGCCCTCCCCTGGTCATCCCCAGCATGAGGGATGTCTTCAAGATGCTCCTAATTGCGGAAATGCGGGTCTCCTTTATGATGGCCTTTATGACCAACTCGTGTCCGAAGCTGGCTGGACCCATTACTTCAAACAAAACTATGCAATATAGGCTCCACAACTCGGGGGACTACGCGACGTGGCTATTTCCTATGACTTAATCAATGCTGCCCGGTGCGCGCCCCCGCCCCCGCCCCTGCTCGATCAAGGCGTAGGTAATTTCGACGCTTCGTCATGGAGCTATTTAAGAAAATCGAAAGGGTTGGTTAGGAAATAGCTAACCATACTTTTTCGAACCAATATGCAACCAATTGTCAGCTGATTTTTTACCGTTTGCCTCCACCCCCCGCTTTTTTTCTTCATTTTTTTCTTTTTGCACAAGATTTTTTTTTTATTTTTTTTTATTCCGAACATTCCAAGGAAAACAAATCTTTTAAGAAACGTTTTTCACGGCAAAACTCTTTCGTTCCACGCCCCCCCCTCCTTTCTTTGTGAGCTTTCTTTTTCTTCCCCCCCCCCCTTAAAATAAGTCGGGGGGGGGGGGATCTGATTCTTTTTTTTTTTTTAAACAGATCCTTAGTCACCAAGAAATTTTTCGTGTGAATAATTAATAAGCTGAAGCTCTGTTGAACCGGAAATACTTAATGTCAACTAAATATTTACCGTAATTAAGAACTGACGAATACCTGCAAAGCAACGGAGAGAATATCTCCATTTCAAAAACCTTGTTAATGCAAATCTTTCTGAAGGAATAATGCCGCAAAAAAATCGTAATATCGTGTCCGTATTTTTACTCCCTTCTCAAGCTGTTAATCTCCGGGAAAGAAATAATACTTTGTTGTGATTCGAAATATTTAAATTGCTCTGTTTTAGCATTCGCCGACTTATCTGCAACTCTACTTGAGTGTTGAATTGTCAAAACCCGCCTCGGGAGTTACAACATTGCATGGTACCAACTTGCTAATAAAGCACTAGATTAGTTTTTAAGCGGTCGCTCTACCTGGACGGAGACTATCAACAAAAATAAAATGGAAATTTTATAACCTTTCTTGACTATGGCGCGAATGTTCCTTGGAATTTAGATGGGTACTAACTTTCCGGAGAAATAAAACTGCAGCAGACTTCGTTCTGAGAGCACCGAGTAACCTAATTTCGGTCGACCACTTGAAATTACAAGTACCGTTATCGTCAACCTAAAAATAATCAAAGAGCAAATACAAAAAAAAAAAAACAAGAGGCTACCCAGCTACGCCTCGTGCCTAAAAATGGTTTCAATCGACATTTCTCATACCCGATTTTAAGATAATATAGACCAAAAACCTATTGCTTCGAAAAAAGTGGTTTGGAAGAAACAATTAGTTTGCAATGGTTCGACGAAACTTTAAAATACATTTCAATTTATCCCATATACAGTACCATTAAGACATATCTCCCCTTTGAGATCATTTGAATACTCAAATAAAAGACAAAAAATAAATACATGAAAGCATTGTCGAAAAAGAAAAAAAAACGAAAGGAAATTTTTCTTTTTGTTAACTAAATAAAAATAGCAAGTTTTAAATAAAAACGTCCAAACACGACATACACTAAGCAGTGGTCATTTCTAAGGAGAAATAATGGCTAAGTAACTAATTGGAGATAGGAACTACAGAACGGTCACATTTCTAAGGAATGCTACAGACGAGCCCTTAGGGAGAAATAGCTGTCTGTCCATAAATTCCTTCTGATGGCGAAAAAAGAGAAGATTTTAAGACAGATTGTGTGTTTGGCAGCGTCGTTTGATTTGCAAATGGGTCGCCGTGCTTGTGTCAATAAAGCCAAGCGGACGACTTTCCTGAAACCACGATTGTTTCTCTGATACGAACTACAAGAATTAACTTTGTTTCGCCATAAACAACGTAAATAGGGCAAGCACAAAAATATCACTGCAACATACTATGCTAACAACGACGTCCAGTGAATGTTCTTCCGTTTTTTCTATCCGCGATTTTCTAGCGAAATTTTTGGTTCAAACTTCTAACCCCTCCTCGCCTCCTTCAAAGCATATGAAAAACTTGCAGAAACCGCCTTGTAGACTAATTTTAAGTTCCAGCCAAGCGCTCCACATACATGAGTTTTTCGCCCCCGAGGCAGAAAGGCGCTTTAGCGTATCAAGAGCCAAAGAGCTAAGGCACTTACCATTAGCCGCACATTGTTTCTCACCCCTGGCACCCCCTCACTGATAATTATTCATATAGTTAATTATTGCCTTCGGCATCCGCGGAGCTGCGGTCACCGACGCATGTGCATATACCACGATTGAACAAGGCTATTAAGGAATGCTACAAAAGCTCAACTTTCATGAAACTTGCGCAACTATTTCCACCGAAAATCGAGGCAAATAAGAAACTTACAAGGAATAGAGAGGTATAGAGCACGAGGAGTGCTAAACCAACCTTTATCTGGCAAGATACGTACTACCAACAGGGGTATCAGAATAGTTGGGATAATCTGTACAGCTATGTCCCTGGATACCCCCCTTAGCTCAAGGTAAGACGCCCTGTATCTTCGAAGGACTAAGTCCCTCAGACGGAATTTTCCCCGTATCAAATCAACACGCTCCGTCACATAAAAAAAAAATAGGTGAAACCTGGGGAAAAAATGGTTTTGCTACGGTAACACAATTAAGGACAAGAAATGATTTTTTTTTTGCTTCAACCAAAAATTTTGCTGCAGCAACCAAACGTTTTGTTGATAGAACTAAACATTTCGTTGTTGTAACAAGATATTTTTGCTATCCCTCTTTTAACAAATGACTTTGTTGGTATAACAAAACCTTTTTTTCCGTGGCTTTTTACGCAAATGCATTCCATTTTTCGTTGACCATAAACGGTGTAGAGAGAAATTTCGTTCAAAGGATAATAGGAGCCTATTTTCCGTGTAGTGTCCGGAGCAAAACGAATCGGCAGCCGGAAAAAAAATGTCCCATTCATAAAGAGTTGACGGAGGGAGAAGTGAAGGTTCCAAGGCCTCTACAGGTTGTGGGAGGCGGGAGACGCAACCACCACCGCCGCCGCCGCAGCTATGTGACGCGTCGCGGCGCTGGCGAAGTGGAGGCCACTGCTGGTCATTCCCGTTCACGTTATTGACACCCAAGGTGCTTTCCTCCTTTTATTAACTGGAAATTTCACTGCATTTTCCGCTTTTGGTGTTTCTCCTTTCGGTGACTGGTCGAGCGGAGCGACAGGGGAGCGAGGCACAAGGCCCTTATCAAAAACCGATTGGTTTACCTTAAATAATTCCAACCATCAAACGTTGAAAATTCAACCAAAAAAATCGACTGAATTTTTTTTAAGCAAGGGACCCCTAGTTTCTTTCTTTCAATTTTTTTGGTTCATTTTTTTTAATCTATTGCTTTTGAAGATTGGATCTGATGGAGGGACATTAAAAATGTTAGAACCGATGCATATTGCCCCATCCGTCGACAAGAAAGTGACCGGGAGGAAGAGTTCGGGGGAGGAAGGTTGGACTAGAAGGCGTAATTTTCAAATTCCATTCCTGCAGCGATAAATCGACGAAATGAGCAACCGACGACGGTAAACATCATTTTTAGTTCCCCCTAAACAATTCCAACTATCAAACATTAAAAAATCAACAAAAAGTTTTTGGCTCAAAATTTGAAAAAAAGCAAGGGGTACCCCTAGGTTTTTTTTCAATTTTTCGGTCCAAATATTTTTTTGGAATCTATGACTTTTGAAGATTGGACCTGATTGAGGGACACTAAAAATGGTTAGAACCGATGCGTGTTGCTTAATTTGTCGATTTTAAACGGACCGGAAAGGGGGGGCAGTTCACAGCCGGGAGGTTGGTGGGGAAGGCGTAAGCTGAAATGCTCTTATGCGCGAGGGCAAGCCGCGAATCAGCGAGTAAAATTTACGGAAAAGTGACAAAAAGTGATACAAGTGACTCACTGGTGGTCCTTATATATTATTATGAAGATATTTCTTAAGTCCCATCACCACATTTCCCATTCACGTCGTCATTTCAGCAGCGCGTAGCACGCATGTGATTTTTTCCGCAGGTGCACTGCAGCTTGACCTATACTTTAAAGACCTTTGTATAAACAAGGCCGGAGGTGAATGAAAGCCGAAAGAATGAATGAAATGATGGGATGACGGTGCGAGTAGCGGAGCTGCGTGGCCACGTCGCCTCGCCGCTCTCCGCTCGCTCTCTTCGGCTCTCCTCGGCTCTCGGAGCGGATGCTCCACGCTTTGACAGTAATAAGGTAGCACTCCAATCTTCACATACTGCCTCGCTAGACATTCATAATTATCGATTTCCGCTCTACACTTCCTCTAAAGGAGAGAGAATAAAGTCGTCACGAAAATATACATACACCCTGTCTAGCGCAGTTGAAATCAAGAGTCGAACCACCCTTTGTACAGGGAGGTCATGTTGAAAAGGAGCAAGGTTGTCAAATTTCATAAACAGGGTTTTCTACTTCTCTGTGTTTTATACTTTTCTTAACAGGAGTGAAGTAGAAAGCACCTAAAGCCTTCTTGTATGGTGATACCACTGAGAAGAGACAGTTGATATCAGCTTCAAATCTTCATTCGTTATTTTACAAAGGTCTTTTTCAAACATAAAAAAACTTTTCTAAATTAAAGAATATTCAAATATTTTGTCTCTAATCTGAAAATACAAACCCTCTAAAAAGAAAAGTCTCTTACTACATTTGAAATTATTTTTTCTTTATTTTAAGATTTTCCCTCATTTCTTGTTTTATCATCCTCATTTCAACATTTTTTACTACACACGCCAAAATTTGGCGGTAAATAAGCTGTTTTTTTTTAATTCGACAAAAAGCGTGAATTCTCACTGAACGCCAAGTAGGCTTCCACACATAATTCGCGATGTTTACTTTACAGAGCGTGAAATTACTGCTGCGTGCTCTCACTCAACTTTCTGATTGAGTCCTAAACGTATACATAAGGACGGATATTCACTTATAACGATTGAAATTTGCCCAGCTATCACTCCATAAAACTTGATCGCGTATTATTAAATAGGCTCCTCGTGAAAAAAAAACCGACGGCACATTGCGCCACTACCATTTTTTCCAAGAAAATCCGTGCGTATAAAATAAACATAAAAACGGCCAAAATAGTCACGCGTACATGCTCCTGTACGTACAGTACTTACGCAATCGGACAGTAAGGCTACTGGGACAAGGATAACACGGAAAAAATGAGAGCCAGGGTAAAACACCTCTTGGGTTAAAGTTGCTAATGGAGTACGAATTCGCTTCCAGAAAAAATACTTTTGATACCGTTAGAGTGAAATCCTTCACAAGGCCCACACATCGTTTCGACCCACATTACAAAAAATAAGTAAATAACTTATGATCTGTACATGACTTCTTTTTCGTGAATTTCCTCGATATTTGCCGGACCCCACACGAAGTTATTTGCTCGGCTGTTAGTGTGTCATCGAGTCCGTCTGTTCGCGGCTCCTGCGTTTGGCTCGGCTCGGCTCTTGGCGTGGGCGGCCGACATTGGAACGCACTAGTGCGTCTCTCTCTAATCGATGTCGTCTCACTCTAATCGATATAATAAGTTCTGATTTGACAAAAATGAGAATCGACTTCGGGAGAATAAACACCGATATGGTGATACACAACTACGCACCACAAACTAACAAAACGATTCAATCAAGGAAATATCAGAACGTATTACTTCAACGAATATTACTTTCTGATGTTTGATTATCAGCTTCAAATATTTGTTTGTCATAACTACAACCTTTAAAAGTAACTTTTTTTCGGGTTTATAGTAACCCGCGAGGGTACCAATAAAGATGCGACGACAGCTTTTCAACAGGGTTAAACAATGGTCAAGCTAAGTAAATTTAAATCGGGGCGTTACGGAAGCACGTGAACCGAAATGCACTATATCGTTCATCTTTAACGGATTTGCTTGTACATCCGCCGTTTTTCAGAGTTGTGTTTTCGTTGGTAATTGCAGCTTTGTCTATTCCATGATATATTAAAGACGGTACTGTCCATTCCATTCCACACACACCACAACACACAGCACCGTCGAAAATAACATGCCATCACTCCATTATACTCCAAGCAATTACCATATTAGATTAACGCTGCCCCAAAGCAAAATACACTCGTCATGTAATGTGGCAAATTTCCCAATTAATGTCAATTTTCGTGGAGGTTCAATTACACTATAAATGAAACAATTGCGGCCAATTTTCCGCATAGAGTACGTCTTGTACGACAATTGCTGCACACGCGTGCAGGTAAACCTCCTATTCGTTGTTTTAGATTTCTCTCAGGAGACAGTTAGGCCCCTAAAACGACACAAAGGCACGTATTAGCCACGGAATGGCTTCTCACAATATATTCATTCTTTAATGACAGCCTGCGAAATCTTCTACAAAGGTTTAACTACACTCAGTTTAGTTGACGAGATTGAATTGTTACGGCATGAATTGCGGTTAGAGAAAATATGCTCCAGACAGAAACGATCCTCTTGGAGACTTATTTAAAAATACGGTTGAAAAGTGAGGTTATCCTCGAGAAATTGAGATACCCATATCAAAAAGAGATAACTCACGAATAATTATTTTCTTAAGAGTTAGCATATCATAAAAATGAAATTTTCATTGAAAAGTCTCTGCGGAGCGGAATTCAAGAAAAGGCGACAGAGTGGAGTAAATCTGGAGGAGATTCTCTCTCTAATAATAAATAAAAATGATAAAAGATGATAATTTCAATGATAAAAAATAAGATGTTTGGTGTTAGATTTACGAAACTGACTTTAGGACTATAATATCCGGTTTAAATTATTACTTCATAAAATATTTTTCTTTGAAGAGAATATGAATATGCTGAATTCGCCTAGAACAATCAGGATAAGCTGAAAATATGAAAATAAATTTACAATGATAAATATGTCTCTAATCAAGGTCTTGTCTCAACAAAGTCAAAAATAGGTGAAACGTGTTTCAAGAAGTAAGAAGGTCTTATTTTGATAGTTATGGCCGTGGCTCGTGAAAATTTGTGTTTCCAATCGAAGTTTATATGGATGATGTCTTTGTATTTACATGAAAATCCCGTATAATAAAGCCTAACCTGGTGTATAACTGCGTGTGTGTCATTTTACTGAGCCTTCCCGGTTGGATACTCAGAGAGAGGTCACTATACTATAGTGAAACTAATATCTTATGTAGCCATTTTTATTTTGGTTTTCCATTCGAGCTAATATAGGAACGCGCGGCTGCTTTCTAAAGAAGCACAAAAAGGGTTAAAATTTCGTCGGAAAAACTATGTGAGTCCTTATTGACGAAGGAAGGTCTCTTGGAGAAGCCTGAGGGTCGCAGGTCGCCTTCGCGCGTGAACATGAAATCACAGTCGTCACCAGCAAGCTGTCACCTCAGAGAGACGCAAGGGGAAAAAAACTCCGCCTCCACTGCGCTGCGTTTATTTGGTGAGCGGAGATGAGTTATGGGTACTTGGCGTCGCGGTGATATATGTACCTGCTAATTAGTTTACGAGGGCGGGTACCAAATACTCGCCTCGAGCACCATTTTGCTTTCCAAAGGTGCTCCTTCGCATGAAATATAGTACCGATTCTTAACGCTTCTATTTTTTAAAAACTTATGCGATTTGCGATTTCTTTGTCATTATAATAACGCCGCTTGAATGACGATAACTCAAAATTGTAAAAAGAGGGCACATATTCCACGTTATTGTCAAATTTAACCATGATTAACTTGAGGTAAACTTATTTCTTACGAAATGAATCGCTCTATGTTAATTAAACAAAATTAAGAGAGGTCGTGTCAATTCAAAACAAGCGCTTCTTGTGGACATTCGTAATCTGTTTGTGAAAACAATTCAGCGTATTTTAAGTACCAATATTCCGCGCTGAGACTCGTCACTTATACTAATCCTACTTAAGAAGCTAAAAAATGTGTTTCACCTTGCGGATAATTGTAGCGACCATCCCAGGATGCGGAGAGCGCGAAGGACATAAGTATTGGGGCCTTCGAGCACCCCCCTCCCCCCCTTACCCTGATCCTCTCTCTTCCCAGAAATTTATTTTCATGAAGCTATTGCCACTGAAAATGTGCCCTTATACTGGTCACACTTTGACTAGCTTCGTTCCGTCCGGCGATGGGGGGGATAAGAAAATAATCCAATCACTAGTGGAAAAGGCTGCTTAGGCATGGCAAAAGGGATATGACGGCCGTACTGGCGCAAAGGGGGGGAGGGGGCGATTTAGGGGGGAATCGAAGCAGAACAGGCAGGCGTCATCGTTGGCCAGACAATGCACTGGAAGACACCAGATGGCGCTGCGCGGCGGCGGAGGATAAGTGTGAAAAATCTGGCGCCAGCGCCTCAAATCGGCGATATTTGGAATTATCGCTTCGGTGCGATGGATAGCTGGTTTCTCGTGGGAACTTCTCCAAAAAAATGCTATATCAGACGAAATGCTATTACTATCTAGCCCAACCAAATTTGAGACTTAAAGTACCTTGCTGAACCATACTGATATTTTTTTTAATTTTATTTTTTAGTTAACGTTGAACATTACAAAATAACATTGCCTTACAAAGTTGATTCCTTCGTAAGTCAACCGTGCTTGAGAAAAATTTAGAAAGCCTTTACATTATCGCCACGACCAAACCTCTGCTCGAAGGCGTTGTATATCTTACAGCTTTGTGGTATAGAGCCTCACCAAACCTAACCTAACCTTTCACATATTGGTTATGATTATAGCTAAAACACAATAAGGGGATGTCAACACGTCAGGGAAGTTGGCGGGCTATACTGATTAACCGCTTGTACTAATCGAGGAATATATTCGGATTACAGCTGCCATAGCAGAGGAATATATTTTCCCAACACTACAATGCACCTCTGCGTCAGCAAAGTAAATCACCAAATCACCTGACTTCTCACGTTGAGTGATAAATATAAGTAACGTTGTTAGCGCAAGAATTGATCTAGATTTTAAATTAGCTGAAGTAATTCTGTCGTAAATACTGGTCCGCCTGATTGGATGGGCAGAGGCTGGTCGGGCCCCACGACAAGACAACATGAAATGACTCATATGTTTTAATAGACGACGGTGAAAAAAAAGAGATGAAATTCAATCAAGCCTTGAGTCAAACCGTCAAATCTTCGTGTTAAATTCACTCTGCTAAAATCGCAACAAAAGGAATCAATTCTAGAAAAATTGAGTAATTATCTAATCAGGATAAATAATTATCGTTTATATGTAATTCATAAACTGTGAAAGTCACGCCTTGATAGCTTGGGGAAAATCACCGTATTCAAAGGAGATTTTTTCCCTGATTTTAATTTTTTTTTCATTTTCTTCCAAAATTTACGTTTGCTAGTTATTTGATGATTAAAATATCCATAATAATTTACAAAGACTTTTCTTAAAGAGGTCACACTTATAAGATTTATTCATTCATTTTATTTCTATAATGTCGAGCAAGATAGGCCATCTCTTAATGGCGTACAATGTAGGCCACCTTTGCTGAAAACTTTTTTTTCCATATTAAGGGAAATATTTTGCAAATCCGAAATTGGCAAAGGTTAAAAGCGTCTCTTCAACAAATTCACCACCAGTATTTCGGACTCAAAAATTAAAACTAAGTTTCAAAGCCATTTCTCTGGATTCCTACAAAATCGACCCGTTTTCGAGGAAATACTTTCCACATAACCCGGTGTCGGCGGAACACGTTACCCCCCTGAGAAGTGTACCCCCCCGGTACACCATGCCTAGGCACGGTGTACCGGGGGTACACGGTGCCTAGGCATTGAGTACCCCCCTAATGGGGGTACA
>Ga0058701_10003042_pt1 | contig 13080 bp, 2 predicted proteins | sample AgamicOrMae_FD_97039 | JGI IMG/M metagenome (GOLD analysis project Ga0058701, IMG submission 97039) | Agave microbial communities from Guanajuato, Mexico - Or.Ma.e | ecosystem: Host-associated > Plants > Phyllosphere > Phylloplane/Leaf | place: Guanajuato, Mexico | collected 2012-06-04
GAAAGATCCTTCATTTCACTACAATTGGAACCTCACTGACCTTCTCGGGCAGTTACTCTAAGCTGAGGTCTTTCTCAATGAAATACCAAAGCACTAATAGACTCGTTCGTTCCTCTCCCGTTGGTCGAGTGGCTTTCGCTCCTCTCCCTAAGTTAGGAAGAGTGGCTTTCGCTCCTCTCCCTAAGTTAGGAAGAGTGGCTAAAGCTCCTTAAAGGGTGGTGTGGAGGGATCCAGTACGAACCCATTACTTCGAAAGTTACCTATAAACAATTATTCCAAGTGAAAAGAGAAAGAAGCATGTTGGATGAACCACCTTATCTTACCAAACATTGATGTCTGCCCAAGACTCCAGATCTCTGCTATAACGATTAGAATTCGTTCTTGCTTCGGCCCCTTTTCGGGGCACTAAACTGAAGTTTGACAGCGCTTTATCGACCTCTTAACAATAGAAACGAATATTCTACAGCTAAAGCCATTCTTCTATTCAGCGTGGACTACTATCCCCGCACTCCCGCACTCAAGAGATGCTATTGGAAAATAGGTTCAATAGGCTCTTTGTCCTTCTTTATACATCGAAAAGAGGACTTTCTTCACCCTAACCCTATATGATATGGGTCGAATGTTTAATATTTCTCTAAGCTGTGAAAGCCCTACGGATGTCGTATCCCAGCCAGCTACACCATTTTTATTTCCAGTGCATCTCTGGGCGGTACGATACAAACAACTAACAAAAGACAAAAGAGCAGAGTCAAAGCAAAGGGCGGATGGATTCATTTCATCCTTAAGGAAAGGAGGTGAGGAGAAGTAAGCAACTTTGGGAACTCAGAAGCAGAGCAGCATTATAGGTGGATCCGGGTTCCGATGAACCAAGGGAGAGAGAAAAAGTGGTTTTTTGTATTTTCATCTCTGCTCTGCTGCCAAACTCTATTCTATAGAAAGCATGTGAACTAAACTTTCTATCGAAATCTGCTTCACAAGAGGAAGCAAGCAAAGGTGATGAAAAACTGGAAAATTGGCAAGGAAGGAGAGCACGAAAACAAGTGGAAAGGGAGAGAAATCGGTTTTATAGCAGCTAAACCCTATCGGAAAGAAAAGGAGTACGATATCCAATTTTGAGCCTTGTGCCTATTGGGACAGTTGCTTGTAGCTTCTATTCTGATTTTCCCCGGGCTTCAAACAGCAGATGGAATTCCTCAGTTTTGACGTCTCCCCTTCTATGATTACGTACTCAATTCCGTGGCACCTGCCTGAACAGACAGATCGTCAAATGGCAACGTATAGAAAGAAGTGGCCGCTTCCTCAAAAACTGAATTGCTTTCTCGAGTTGCTGTTGCCGAAGCTGAGCTTGAAGTGAAGAGCTTGTTCTCTCCACTCTTGTTGCTTTCTTTGCTATATTTTCTCTGATAGTCATAGAATTTACTTTTAGGTAGGGAGTTGTTTTCATTTTAAGGGTCATGGAAGTTGGAAAGACTCACTCGAGATTCCATCGGGTGACAGAAGTGTTTAAGTAGAGATAGATAAGGTTACTTAAAGCCTGCTGTATTGAGGAAAGTCGGGGCTTGCTCTTTTTTCATGTATTTGTTCGATTACCTGATTGCTATGGCTATGAGACTAGTGCACAGAAGTAAGAATCAGTCAAATCTGTTAATAAAATATCTTTCTCGCCCTTATATCAAATATCAAACAGGCGCCTAAGTACCTACCCTTTCGATTATTATTAGCTTATTCTCTAGCATCCGATTGTGGGCATCAATCTCAGCTCATTTCAGTCCTTGCTTTGGCTCTTTCTCTAAGACCGTGGTTAAGAAGTTCCGTCGCACTAAAGGGAAAGCTCAATAGAGCGGAGAGGGGGAGCTTTCTTATATATTTTCTATTTGGAGTTAGAATAAATGAATTACAAGCTGCGAGCTCTTTTTCCTCTCCTACGAAAACTGCAAGACCAGGATTCAGGATTAGAGTGGTGTTCAGCCGAATTTCAGTCAAAACGCGTGTGGGTCGCGTCTACTTTGGTTCAGGCCAAGGCCAGGGAATGAAAGCAGCCCATCTGGTGACCTCTTATTAAAAGAGTAAAGGAAAGCCCTCCCCAGACTGATTCTAAGGGAAAGATAAAGGTTTTAGCTACTAGCCAACTAACCAAACCTCAAAGAGAATTTCCGCCTTAAAGTCAAGCCCAAACAAAGGCATTCAGATGAAAGAAAAGGTTGACTCTCCAGCTGGGAAAAACCTGGATTCATTCATTTATCGATCAGACAGTCTATCATTTCGCTTTCAAAACTATTTGGTGCAGCTCAAAACAAAAGACTTCGTTTAAATATAAAAAAAGGAGTGCAGCGGGAGTATTCAAAATAAAAAGAACTTCCTCTATCTTTCACTTCTTTCAGCTGATCGTATCCCACCCATTCATTACATTCAGCCTATGAAAGAAGCTTCTAATTATCTTGCAAGATTCCCGCCATTCTCTTTCTTTCCTTTCTGATTCACGTGAACAAGCCAGCCATTCTTGAAGAGCATTTTTTAAGATAGCCATTTTCTTTATTGTTATTGTATTGTGCTGAGAGAAAAAGTTCTATATTTTTTCATGATAAGTTAGGCGCTTGTGCTTCTCTAAAGCTAAGTGCCGATGAAACTGAAATTCATTATTTATTATAGATATAGAAAGCATAAAGCTCTCCAATTATAGGTATATATTCTACAGCGCCATGATGCGTATGATCAAAAAAAGCGGTTAGTAGTCCTTTCAATTCTTGTGTAAACTTCCGAGATGTGTCCAAAAGATGAAGAATAGAAAGAAAGTATAGGCGCTAAAGCTAAAGCCCTGATGCCTTTGTGGTTGGAAGCCTCTTGTATGTTGTATGCAATGACGTGCACCTTTCCTGAAAAAAGGCCCAGGCTAACTCTGATAGCTAGAAAATAGGTAGGAAGTCTGCAATTCCTTTCACTCCTACAGAAGTGGAGGACTTAGAAGAAGGTGATGCTGGAGTTCCAGTCTTACAATATATAAAAATAAAATATAAATATATAAAGAAGGTTGGTTCTATCCATGGTTCTACTAGTGATTACCTATTCATATGAATACTCCATTTCGCCACGAAAAAGCTTTAGTACAGAAAGGTTCGCAAGTAAGATATATAAGAAACAGAAACAAGACGAATTACCAGGCCAGCAAATGTCAAACTAGCCATTCTTGTTCACGAATCTCCTGCGTCGAGAAGAAGCTGTTTTCGCACCTGAATCAGAATACGCTGCTTGGATCTTTGCACGACTAGGCTCTTGGCCTTCTGCCTGTACTTTTGATTATGCCTTTTTGCCGTCGATTACGGGATTTCCTGCTTGACTGCGTCGACTCTATGCCTTCCCGGCTTGCTTTCTTGGTGACTCTAACCCGGAGACTTTTTACCTTGACTCTTTCGGTATCGGTATGCCTTCGATGATTACTGCTTTAATGAATACCGTCTCTTCGGCAAGTTAGGAAGCGACGAACTCTTCCCTCACCCGAAGGCGAGCGAGTGCACTACATTGAGTAGGAATTCGGAATAGAATAAGCTGTTGGGAAGAGAATACCACGAATACGCTATTTTGAGGATAAGGATTCGCATGCGGACAATTCGATGAGGACGATTTCTTGCAGAAAGAGAAAAGGGATACCAGACCAAAAAGGGAGGAGAACTAACCAATATCAATCTTCATGTACCGACGGGTGCTGTCAGTCTAGCTCAACCAGGCGTATGATTCATCCTAGTTCAAGCTGTCTTATTCACACTGGTGCGTTCACTCTCCTCTCTTTCAAACACACCTTGCCTGCTGTCAGTCGTATGTCAGCCTTTCAACAATCAAATGTCAAATGCGTCAAACATACCACTCGAACCTCGATCGAAGGCATACCGAGCATAGGCAGAGATAAAGCAAAAAGAACGAAACCGAGCCTCGCAGCCCTCTTGATGCGATGAGCAAATGGCTAGTATTCAAGGCTAGTCCCAAGAAACCAAGCAAAACGGCTATCCCGATAAGAAGAAGAAAGGGCTAGTCTGAAAGGAAAGGCGGATCACAAGATTCACAAAAAAAGGGTTATTTCGACAAGAACTCAAAAAGGTGATTCCGAATAGTCCTCATAAAAGAAGGGAGGTCCATTCCTACTGCTTGCTAGTCTAAGCATTTGTACAAACCCTATAGTCTAATACCAAGCAGTGGTCCAATCACAAAACATTCTCAAAGAAAGCATTAGGTCTCCCATTCTTTAGGGCAAGCATCGATAGCAGCTCGACCTTATTAAGAAGAAGAAGCCTGATCGGGCGGCCGGTACATGAGAAGCACTTTACAAACTGTCATCGCACTGTCCACAAGAAGAAAAGAAGATCAGCAGGGTCAAAGTGAATTTCGTTACTTTGCTTCTCTTGTTTTGAATGGAAAAAGGAGAAGTGACCAATAGGCAGCATAGCCATAGCTTGATTCACATTTTTCTTTTTTTTATTATAGAGGCGTCTCGGCATTGGAAGAGAAGGCTCCAGGCCAAAAATGAAAGCAATCGAAGGAACGGGTAGAACATGTTCTATTTTCCGATCTTTCAAGATGAAAATGGAGGGATTGGCTTAACTTCCTCTATGCGGTTGCATACTGCTTTGCTTGAGTAACGAGTAGGCCATTACAGATAGGCTGCTTTTGCTATTACTGAAGCTTTTAAGAAAAAAGACCTTTCCTTTATGATATTAAGGATTTTTCCAATCATTAGAGTGGCGTCATCCCCTTTCATTCATGTCTTTTGGATAAAAGTCCGTAGGCCTAACAGTCGATTAGGTCAGTAGCGGAATGCCATTTGACCTACCTGAGAGGTTAAATAGCGCGTTCAGGCACTCGGGAGAGGAGGAATCGAATCCCTATTGGAGTCCCACCCCATAGAAAGGGCTAACCTCCTCGTTAGCCTATGAATACGAGAATCTTAGTTATGTTCAAGCACTCTTTCGGGCGAGTGAGTCACGTGCGTTCAAGTCAAACCAAAACAAGAGAAAGTAACTCGACCTTAGGCAGAGGTTTTCAAACCATTTCATTGGGAGTCCCATCATTCAGACGGACAAGACAGATGCCGAGGCAAGAAGCCCCGCAAACGCAATTCAAGAGGGAAGTGCGCCTTCCACCTTATTCGAGTTTCAGATCTTGATGTTACGGCCAGTGCCACGAGAGTTGAGTTGAGAAAGGCAATGAAGCGGAAAGGGACCGAACGTGTCCTATTGAGAAATGAAAGAATATGAGCTCAAACCCGCACTAGAACGACAAGGAGAAGTCGGAGCTCCCTAAACCCAAACTCGGTCGGTAGGTATAAGATGAGCTGGTAGACTGAAAATCTTACCCGACATCAGCTATTTGAAGATTTGTTTGTTAAACTGTTGAGGGAAGGTCTGATGCAACGAGTGAACCAGATCGACCTGAGAGGGAGTCCCAGGAAAGGGTAGACGAAAGAAGGTCTCCGATACGGGGATGGAGTGTGAAGACATCGGTTGAAGTGCTTAGTTTCCAGACTCAGTTAGTTAAAATAATCTGGGACTAAGATAAGAAGATCAGTTTCTCTTAATCACATCACGGGGCGCATTCGTCTCGTCTATCGGTCCTTAGTCTTAGATAAATTGGTGGTAGCCACTACGTCAAGAGCAAATAGAATCGAAAGAGAAGATTTTCCTCGATGAGTTGAAGGTTTGTGACTCCTTCGCTTCGACCGTACCTTCTTTCTTTAGTAGCGAGTATAACTTTACAGATATCATTGATTTTAACCATGACCAGCCCTGACTTGACTGGTGGGAGAGAAAGTCTCAGCGCTAACTCACTAGACGGACAATCGACCCTAGGGAGAGACCCGATTCAGCCTGGGAACATCACTTCCTATAGTGGCAGGTAATTATGGGTTCTGCCGCACCTGATTCCCCAGAAACGAGAAACCATCACATCAATGAAGGAATGCAAGTGTAGTTTTCACCAGATCTAATGTCTGATTTCGACCTTGATCTATTTGAAACGAACTGCCCTACGTTCAATAAAAAGAAAGACTGTCTGGCTGTAGCCATGCCGAATGGAGAAGGAGGGGCAAGGGCAGACCGCTGCTGGTAGCCGTAATTGGGTGCCGCGCTATAGATCGCATCCTAAGTAGCTATAGGATGAACCCTGGAAGACGGCCCTACCGGAGGAAGCGGGTAGGGTGAATCTCCGTAACGATTCTAACGACCTAGCTAATCGTTGATTCAATGTCCTCTTAATCGGGGCACCGGTTTTTTTCTTGTTTTCAACTAGGTCTTTTCCCCTCGTGGTTAAACATGAGTTTGGAAATGCTCATTCTGTACATCTCCTCGTCAATCTGTGCATGAGCTTCTGGGCTATGTCTCGCTTACCCTCTTTAGTAGAGATCAACTGCTTATACTGGAATTAAGATCTGTTATCCAAGCCTCGGGCTTAATCCGTATAATGGTTATTACTGGCATTGTGGGGTAAGATTTCTTTGACATAGAAGGATGTCCCTCGGAAGGTTTAGCTACGTCCTGTAAGAACTTGCTACAAGCAGGCAACTTACTACCTCTCTGTCTCCTCTTCTTATATAGTTGATGGACTTAGTTTCATCGTATAAGAGACGGGTCGGTGGGCAAGTGAGCGGATCTCGCCTTTGTTGATCCGCTTGAAGAGAGTTATCACGACCCTGCTACATCGCGATCGTTTATTCCCAAGCGATAGAGAATACAAAGCACACAAGGCGCATGATGAACAAGAGTAGCTTCCCGTCCCTTACTCCATTTCTTGTCTTAAATAGAACAAAATAGTGGGCTTCCTTCTTCTATGAGTCGAAGACAGCCTCGAAGCGCCAAACGAACTGACCCTACCCAAGCCTTTTCCAGGCAAGATCTCAGCCAAATGAGCCTGATCGTAACAAGCTTTAATTAAATCAATGGGACCGGCTTAAAATAAAAAGATGGAGATTTTCTCTCTACTAGCTGCCCCGCTCATAGAATGGATCGCTCAAGAAGAGCACTTTTCGGGCATAAGATAGCGAAGTTTTATACTCTCATGAGGGGTCCAGAAATGGAATGAAACTCGTGATTTGATGATTAAAGATCAACCTAGCCAACGTGGCCTATGAAACCGGTTTCATATCTTAAGTAAGAAAGGTGAGAAAAGGTTTTCTTTTCTCGTGCCTTTGACGCAGGTGCCAAAACCAAAGCATACGAATTTCAGTTCTTATGAGCCGGGACACCCAACTTCTCCTTCTCCCGAACAGGCACAAGCTGAGTCAACAATGGAGAGAGACAAGGGAGAGCAACTCTTCCTACTTTATCAATTATACTAAAAGAAAGTCACTGCCCAAGGTCTGAAACATGCTTTGTACTCAACCCGATGATCCACACTGACGGGCCGAACCCACAAAGATGTCACTTTCAACTTGCGACAGTTCTTCGAGGTCAAACCTTCAATCTTAGGGCAATTTTCAATTGAACCCAGACAACTTTGAAGCTTTTCACAGAAGGAATTAGGCATACTCAATTGTAGTCCCCTAGCTTTGTGGTACCATATCTTGTCTATACCTAAGAGGGACTTCTCGAATGAGAATTCATACCCGAACTAGGAGATCCAGCTTGCCTTGAAGTAGCCTTGTGGCATAGATAGCGAGTCCTACAGAGAGAGGGCGTTTGGTTCAGTTTCACTCTGAACAATGTCCTTTTATGTTCCTATTCAATTCTTCCTATCCTAACTTTGGCAAGGAAAGAAAGCTCTTAGCGCACAAAGCAAGCAGCGAAGGAACGGCTTCTTTTCTTTCAATACTAGCTACTAGTGAACACTCTTCTTGTTCACCTTTCAGGCATAGTTGAAATCATGTAAGTTAGTTAGCCTTAGCCTCTCTGTTCTCCTTTCTTTACAGAAGCAGATTAGAAAGCGCATTAAAAGCTGCTTAAACAAAGCGTAAACGCACAATCAAAGGAAGGCTTCCTTGAAACCACCTTTCCTTCGTTCACTCCTGACCTGACAGAAGCTATGAAACCATCCATAGGGTAGGGGTGACTAAGCCCGCGAATCGAATGGTTAAAAAGCCGATTCTGTATACTGACTGCATTGCTCCCTCTTGACAGCTTGCTTATGTTAGAGCTATTGTGTCACTGTCCTTCTCTACTTTCTCTGCCGATACCGAACACGGTAACTAACCTCTTGACTAACGGCTTGTTTTGTTGACAGAGTGGCTCCGAGTGACAACTAAACTTGTCAACTAGTAACGGAAAGAAGCTCTTAAACTATAGGGAAAGCTATTCTCCCTAAGTCGAATCGGTGGAATGCCCTGCTTCCGGCTAAGTATACAGAGTTGGGCCTACCGTTCGTTCAACCTTAACGGCCTCCATTCTGATCTCTCTTTTCTCCTTTGTTTGCTTCCTTGTCTCGTCTGTCCTTCTCTGCCCTCAGCCTGTCTTTGAGCTCTATCCCGCCCTTCCTTTGGCTTGCTAGCTAGAAGGCGAAGAGCGCACAGCGCAATAAGGTAAGGTATAGGAACGGTTGACGCCGAGAAAGACTAAAGACGGGAGAGCACGCACAGACATCCTCGGGAAAGCACTAATGAACTACGCCATCCCTGACACTTATGCGGTGAGATACCAACCATCCGATATCGCCCACAAAGCTAAGAGGCCACTGGCATCTGATGCCATCCGATAAGGGAGAACTCTTTCGGCAAAGAATTTTACCAAAAAGCCCGATTCGAATCATTATGCTCGATAAAAGGAAAAAGGGAAACTCAAATAGAAAAGAGCACTACTGCTAGTAAGATAGCGATCCAGGCAAGCGCCAAAGAAAGAAGCATTTAGACTTCTGTCCCTCCTTCTGCCATAACCCCAAACTCCAAGCAAACAACCGACCTTAGGCAATGGGTTACCGGCCTACGGCTCATGGGGCATTGCTTTCTGGGTCCAAGGCTGCTTGGTCTCAGAGTGTGAATTTATTTTAGTAAAAGTTCACTTCAGGATATAAATATTGGGTCTTGTATAACTGCTATAAAGGTTTGAAGTAAGAGTTAACTGCACTGCCGAAGAAATCCCCGTAGGCAAAGTCTTCCATTGTGTTGTGTTACTCCCCGGCTGAAAGGAACTTAACTCAGGACTCGGGGAAAAGAGATTTAGACAACCTGCCAAATAGAGAGTTTACGGCTGGAGCAGAATAAACTCAGGACTTGGGAACTCATAACCTCATGGCTACAGAGTTACGGCCTTAAGATTCTTCCTTCGGACAGTAATGAAATTGTCAACTTTCGGAAAAGGGGGACACAAGGCCTTAACACAATTGTCCTCTGGCTGTCCCTTAGAGAAGTGGAAAAAAGAAAAGGCATAAGTCTCGGGAAGATAATTGCCTTAGTGCTCATAGGGGAAATCAATACATGAAACTTAACCGCAGGAGTTGTCTTCATTCAGGGATTCGGGTTTAATACAGCCATTTCATTGTTAGGCCGTAGGTGATTAAATGCCTTGTTTTTGTCTTACTTCTTCCCTGAGAACAGATTTCAGTTAAAAGATGGAAGAGAGTCATATGACTACTCCTAACGGTTAGTTCCTGTTCTTTCCTCGCCAGAGTTAACTCGTTAATAAGGCAAGGGAAAAGCATAAGGGAAATTAAGAGGTAGTAAGAAAGTCCTAAGGAAAGTCCTGTAGGGTAGTTCTTAGGCAGTTCTTAGATCTATTAACTTATAGACCTGTAGGTTCTTTATTTTTCATTTCTTACCGCAGTTATCAATTAACCAAGACTTTTCTCATGAAGACAATCGCCTATTAAGATAAGACTCCTATGGGCCTGTTAATATGCCTTTGATTAATCGCGTTCTTTAATAACGATCTTTAAGTGAATGGAATCACTATCTGCCGTAGGTTCATTGTGAATCTATTCACTCGGGTCGGGGATCAAAGCGAAAGGGTGGACAAGGCCGAGCGCGTTCAAACGTTGCTCCATAGTGCCCTCCTGGGGAGCAACCGAGAACAAGGGCGGTGGATGGGACATTGATCCAAAGGTCGAGTACGGTACGAAGAAGCCCATTTCCTTGAAAGGCAGTTTAACGCAATGATAAGCCCCGCCTATTTATTTGCATAGTTGAAAGTCAAACGAAAGATGCGAGGTGACAAATCAAATCAACAGGAGAGGAGCTAGAAGCCTTAAGCGCTAGGCCTGACCGATTCCCTTTCGTCTCTGCAAACATGGGCGCTGAGAGGGGAAGGATAAGAATTGGTTCGCCCGGTCGGACCATCCCCATGATACGGAATCTTCTTTTCTTCTTCGAATTAGCCTCAAAGGGAGCTCAGAAGACCCCGTCTATTGTGGTTTATACATATATAACCTATGGGCTGGCCGGCCTTCTGTTTCGAAGAATGGAATCTTAGTTAGGAGAACAAGACCGGAGACAAACCCTTCCAACATAAGTTATTAAAACCTTTTTCGATATGACCATCAACAGCAAAGCGTGGCTTCTTGCCCCGGGGCACTAGGGCCTTATCATCTTTATGGCTATAAATCCGCCTTCACAGTGATCTGCTTCTTGATCTGAGTGGAAAGAGGAGTATTCCCAGATGTGATTAGAGAATAGCCCAAAAGAGGCATGTCGGCATCAGCTGAGGAAAGGGTTGGCTGGGGTGGGGAAGATGCCAAAAGCAAGAATGTAGTTTTTCCAGCGAGGAGGTAGTCCCCAGTCACTCGACTTAGAAAGAAGGTTCTCCCGAGAAGGAATCACTCCTAGGCAAAAAAAAAGTGTACCCGCAGTAACTCGAGGAGGCACCCCTCCATTCACGTTTCGTTCCCATATGCATCGGCTTATTCTAAATCGACATATCCAGGTACAGTATTCGCCAAATAAAAAAAGGATTTCTAAGTCCTCGCACCATAGAATGAAGAAAAGTTTTCCTAACCGTTCCCGAATATTCAGATAGATGGGGCAGGGAACGAATCATTGAACTTTGCAAACAACCTTACAGGCATTTGAATAGTGAATAGAAAGAAGGTTCGAAAGAAAAAAATGGAATAGGGATTATATCCTTATCCTTATATAGATTCAAGAAGCTTTCGCTTCCTGCTAGGGATCCATACATAGCCATGGGGCCTTGAGAAGACCGACTTCTACGCAAAGCCTAACTACTTTGGAGCGTGAGACACGTAGGAGTTTGTTCTATTCGCTTGGGATTCTCAAAGGTCTTTTGTGTGTTCCCAGATTCGATCTTTTGGACTAGAAAGGAGCAGGTGAATCAGTCACGGTTCTTGCTCTGGTCTCGGGCGAGGGAAGCGAAGGATAAGGCGAGAGTGAAACGAAGTAGTTCATTGTTAACCACTTCTTGGAACTAGATAGCCATAAATAGGCATGCAGGCAGGCTTAAGCTCTAGTTTTTCCTCTTATGCCATGGCAGTTTACTCACTTTGGACGAAAGACAGATCTCATATAGATATTAGATATAGATCTCCTATATATCTCCAGCCGGATGAAATGAATCAGATGGGATCTCACTAGCCGAATGAAACTCATTGCATCATCAGCAGCACCGACGAAGAAGTGGTTGAATCCGACCTTTTTCTCTCTATGGATTCCATCAGTGTTCATTTATGGGGAGAAGCGAGTCAGCCTGAAAAGGAAACCCCCTAAATCTGAAGAGGGCGATAGGATCAATCAGCATTCCATTTTTCATTTCAAAAGCGGAAGGGTAGACGTGAGTTGAGGATTTGATCGATGCAATTGAGTCTGGAGTCTTCTTTACAGTATTGTAAAAAAAAAATCTTGTTTGGTTTTGTTCATGCTTGGTGCCGGGTTGGATGCAGCACCACCTCTTTAAGTCTCACCTCTTTGCGGTGTGTGCGATACCAAGATTCAATCTTCCCACTTTTCTCTCTATCTAGCTGTGAGCCAGGTTTTTCAATATCTGGTTCGAAAGGACCAGGAAGGGGGCTAAGTAAACATCTTGAAAAGAAGGAATGAAGGCGCTATCGGGCAAAGAAATGCTCTAGTCAAGCTCAATCTCTCCTAAGCCGGGACGGAGTGAGGAAAGCGAGTCAGGTCAAGTATATCGATAGGTTTGTTTGAAATCTGACCTGTGGGTTGAGCCAGATAAGGTTCAATGAAATTGACTTGAAACAGTGTGTGTATCTACCGTCCTTTAGAATGTAACGAATATAGGAAGTTCAGGTGAAATCCTGGACGTAACTCTTATAGGATAGTCGTTCGATAAGTTCAATCCTGGAGATTGAAGATGGAAGCTTGCTCGTGCGGCACTCTTATAGGAAGTTCAGGAGAAACTGCTTGTTCTTGTTATAGGATAGCGAGCCACGAAATTTATCATATCAGGCCACGTGATAAGCTAATCAACTCATTTGTGAACGAGAAATTGGTTCCGTATCGATAGTGGAAGGTTCTTTCTTTAGGAAGGAGATGGGCTTTCTTTTCTAGTCAGGGTAGCCCTCTTATGCTTGCACGGATTAGTTCATCTTTCCGTTCAGTGGGGCTTTCAAGCCCTGCCCGTGTGCTTTACCCGTAGGTCAATGAAATCTTCATTCTTAGCTTTCTTCTACGCCCTGGAATTCACTTCTAATAGAGTTCATATTCTAGTAGCTCACTTCCTGGAGTGAGGAGTGAATTAGCTCATGAAGAATGAGGAGTAGCGATTTTAGCTCATCTCGATTGGAGTGAGGAGTTCATGATCAAGTGAAAATCGAACGGGCCCTTTGTTAGAAGTCTCAGGCTAAGTCCGAAAGTGGCGAGATAGCTCAAGTAGAAAGAATAGAGAGTACGGTTTAGTCAAGCTCATGAACTATTTAATCCGATTCACAATCCATTCCAATCTAAGTTCTGTGGGCTAGTGAGCCAGTTTAGGTTCGAAGACAGGTAACTCAATCTCCGTAGTGGAATAGGGGGTTGCTTGCATACTTTGTTCAGACAGCACAGAATCAGAAGGGCACTGAATCAGAATCTAAGTCTTTATCCTCCACTCCAAACAAACCTGCCAATCCGATCAAAAACAAGCCCAAAACACGGGGGTTGGGGATTTTTATCACATTGAGATGCTGCCTTAGGAAGAGAAATCCGAAAACAAGCAATTTTCCCGGTAA
>Ga0058701_10003043_pt1 | contig 13080 bp, 5 predicted proteins | sample AgamicOrMae_FD_97039 | JGI IMG/M metagenome (GOLD analysis project Ga0058701, IMG submission 97039) | Agave microbial communities from Guanajuato, Mexico - Or.Ma.e | ecosystem: Host-associated > Plants > Phyllosphere > Phylloplane/Leaf | place: Guanajuato, Mexico | collected 2012-06-04
ATAAATAATTGTTTTTTTAAATGTTGAACCGCTCTGTAAAACCAAATCATCTATTTTTCAAATCAGGATGAAATCAGGATCAAATGAAGATGTAGTCACTTCTGCAGGACCTCGAACGAATATATCTTCAGGAAAGTTGCACAGTTATTTTTTTTAATCATTTTTTTAATTATTTTACGTGAGATTAGTTTGATGTTACCGTAGTTAGGTCATTCGAAATGGTTCATCCATAGAATTGCAGGGAGTGACTTTGCGTTCAACTTTTGTCCACACTTCTATATGCTCTTTACATGTTGCTGCTGAGCAATTCAATTTCCGTGCGTCGCAGAAAACTTTTCCTCAGTACTTCATTTCTAAGTATTCAAATTACGCGTTTTGTTACCAACAAATTTGCGAAATATGTTTAGATTCTGAAGCATAAGTGATCCCAGGAAAAGGTTTGAAGAAAAAGTGCTTTGACCTTACAGTGAGGTTCTTTTTTGAACTCTCTCTAAACTTAACAGAATCTGCTTACATTTTGTCGGAAGTTTGCAACAATTTTTCACCGTCCAAAAACAATCGTTTTCACTCGTGATGATAACATAATTCGAATTTCGCGTCAAAACGCGTTCAAGATGAGAATAATCACAATCCAATGAGAATCACAAAATGGCTCAAAACAAAAAGTTTTACATACACGCTCTTTGCGCGTATTGTTTCACATATCGTTTTACATCAAGCAAAATGCGACGATCATTGTTCTTGTTACAAACTCGCACGCGCTCGTTGACATGAACGGGCTTAGAAGATATGAGCGAAACAATTGCCTAATAGATTATGTAAATTTATTATTCGTACGAACCGTAAAAAATTAAACAACCATTTTAAACAGCTTCATGTTTGAACACAGTTACCCATAGTCAAGCTATTTTCATTATCCATTTTTCAAAATATGAAGTGTTAATAGGGTATGGGAATGCTTTGAAATCTCTAACCGTGACTCTGGCGCCATCTAGCGGCAGCAACCTGAACTGACTGCCATACGATATAGAGAGCGTCTGCAGTTTGGGCTGCTGTCGCTAGGTGACGCCAAAGTCAGGGTTTTGGTCTCATTTTTTCCCATACCCTATCGCCGTTTTCCCATTCTGACATTCTCTACTAAAATACGTCTCTTTCCCCAAAATTTAACAAACTACAAAAAGTATTTAGTAGTTAAAAGATAGCTTATATATCTTTTCTAGTATTGTCATCAGATGAAAATTTGCACTTTATTCGTAGATATGGCATCACGAGTGAATATTAGAAAGCGAAGCGTTTCAAATTTGGAATATTCCAAAGTATTCCTATATTCTATAAGCTTATTGTCTTTGAATGGAAGAACTCTGTAATTTGAAGGCTTCATGAGAGATTAATTACAAAATTGTAAAGAGTACTTGTCAACTAGAATCTATACATAAATGTTTCCAAAACGTGGAAAGTGGTGTGTAAAGGGTTAAGGTGCCATATCGGGCATGTGAAACGTCGCTCTAACGAAGCATTGAGTGCATCGGAGTGCATGAACGCATGGTCCTTACACCACCTTACAGCTTGGGGTCTGCTTTAAATCTAATGAGCCTACTGTCTTCACATTGATGCTAAATTAACAGTCACCACCAAAAGTTTATTCCAAGACAACTTGGCAATACTTTTAGGAGAGACTGTTCACGTGGATCTTAAGAAAAAGAGAGGTGGGACGAAGCGATGCGAGGGGAGAAGAACTGCTAACACAGTGGCCGTACAGCTGGAACTAGTGGACAATTCCAAACAAATCTAAAATGCCTCATGTAAGAATTCACTATATTGTCAATCTGAAATCAGTTCGGATACGCGGATCTGTTCCTAATACAAAAGATAACGTTTAATTTGACACGATTTAACAATTAATATTTTAGGGACTACTTTGATCTTTACAGAGTGACGTGGTCCTGGAAATAAAATAGGATTTTGCCCAGGAGAAAATATCGGATGCCAGAATGTTTTGCCAGAATATTGTGATCTTTATGGATATTAATGGGTTTCCTATCGAGTCCTTTCAATGTCCAAAGGTTTTGCAAGAAGATGAATAGAGATAATTCGATATGAAGTGGTCACCCTGATAAATGAAAAAAATCGGTAGCTTGCTTGACCCGCCGGTTAGTAATTTTGCGATTTTATTGTCCTGTGGTATAGTGTAGAGATTTGAACTGCTGCTTAGCGTGCTTTGGCTCATATGAATGATTTTACACCCGTATTGTCTGTGCTAAAGATCGCATTTAAAGAAAAATATATATTTTTATATAAAAAGTTGTTTAAAACAATTAATAATTGTATGAACGTTTAAGAAATTCGTCTGCATAAACTTAAAAAAGCAATGAATTGAAAAGAAAAATTCGTGACTACAATAACTTCAAACAAAGAGATCGACTACTAAGTATATGCGTCTAGAAAGTTTTACAATATTTTTATTAGCGAGAAATAATGAGTTTTATGAATTTTCGATTTTTGTATTGAAAATGATCTCGACTCTGTCTTGACGGTATCATACTTTGTTCTGCAAATAAATATCAACCGATAATTCAACTCCTTCCAAAATAACTTAAAAAAATAAATAAATGGAATACTTCCTTTGCTATGGAAAGCTCGAGGAAATGATTATGAGACAATTTGAGTTTTGATCATGTGATGAATTTCGTATCGTCACTTATTCTGTATATGCTAGGATTTTGCGTTAAAATGAAACGAAGCAGCAGGTGTTATGCCGTTTAAAAACTTGTCAGCTGTCTCTACACAAGCAAGTCAGTCACTAATTTTACAGAAACATTGGCATTGTGACAACAATTTCGGAATTCGCGCATCCGATCAGCAAATTTGAAATAGGAAAGTGTAATGGAAAAAAATGCGTTTGGATGTTATTTTCGTGCCACTTTTGTCCCTACGCGTAAAGCGATAGGTTATCCTGAACAAGTATGTCGTAGGGGGATTTTAATAATATTCTTGTGTCTACAGGGTCATAATCATTAATTACGCGAGTTGGTGGTTTTTGGCCTCGTTTCGTTTAGGTCTGTACAACTAACATAAATACCCAAGGAAAGTAATTGACTAACGGTTACTGTACATTAGGGAAAAAAATACGTTCTGTAGGCTTTCCACGCGCATTTTGAAATGATACATCTCACAAGAATGCGAATTAAGGAGCCCAGCCGAGGTTGCCTGACAAGAGCCGGCAATGGTTTGGCTACCCCCACTCCACTCCATCGGGGATCCCGAAAAAGCGCGGGAAATCTGTCCACCCTTAGAATTAGTTGACGCTGAACAACCATTTTCTCGAAATGGAGGAGAGAAAGTTGGAAGTACTTGATGCGCAAGTATGCCTTCAATAGCGCCCAACTTATAATCTTAAAAAATTGATAGAAAAATGGAGGTTATACTAAAATGTACCCGATAAAAACTAGGTTCTGTTTCGGTAATACATGCGATATCCTAGGTAAATTTTCTAGTCTGTTATGTTTGGTTTCAAGCCTTAGCTGTTTGATATATATACGGGATATGTACCTTTGAAAATGTTTGTTCTTTCTTTTTTTGGGATTTTTCCGTATTTTTATTCGATGTTGCAGAGTTATCAGCATGTACCATACTGTATACATAGAGAGGCTTTGTATACTCGGCTGTTTTCCAATACAAGTAGTCTAAGGCATTAAGTACATAAAATGTTTTCGATTTTCGGAATCAGCTTTGTCTTGAGCAAATTTAGTGACACTGCAGCTATAGATTGTAAGGACTTTTCTAGGCTTTCGCCTATCAAGTCTGTCATTATAGCTACTCGCCTCGCCGCTTTAAGATTTGACTCCAAAGCGCAAATTTCTCTCCCACTTCATGCCCGCGGGAAAAAAATGGTATCGTCACAGTAACAAATTTAGGGACAAATTTTTGTCGCTGCAACGGGAAAAATAATTGTTGTATCAACTAGACATCTTGATGTAACAACTGAATGTTTTGTAGCTGTTACAAAATTAGTTTTCCCCCCTCATTATTTAAATTTTAGGGTATCAAATATTTTTAATTACTTTTTCAAGTACATCGTGGAATTTAAGGTAGCTTGAGGGGGGATTAAAAAACCCGTTATACTTGATGTCGTCTTTGAATTGTCGGTTTTCCACAAGGGAAATTCAATATGTAAGTGACATAAAATTCATTTGTACATTTACAAAATGGCCTTATCGCATGGAGTATGAGACTTGGTTGTAGATAGTGAGGCTTAAGTTCGATTTTATACATTTTATTCAGTATTGCGTAATTGAAAAAAAAATAGAGGAACTTGAAAGGTGCCGGCAAGCAAAATTTAAAGTTCGGAAGAGTTTCAGTTTTTGATATTACGGTAATTCTGGGGTCAAGAAGGCTTGCAAAATATCCTCGTGTACTTTTTGGTGTTATACGCTTTTGGAGTGATATGTGTCCGATATATCCAAGCTTCATTATTATTATTATTATTTTAAGTGCGACAAGATATATGTCAATTCTGATATCAAAGGAGATATGTCTACTAGCTGCAGTGTCATCTAGATGTACATGAACTTCATCAAGGAGATCTTCGCCAAAACCGGTCTAGACGTGTCCCACTTTAAACCCGTTCTGGCGAATATCGACTTTTTAGTTGGCTCTCCGTCAACCCACAGATTGCACCCCAATAGTTTGTGCTTTCATACTTTCTGGACATTTCTTAAATTATTGTCGTATAATGTTTTAAAAACCGGAACATTTTTCCGCCTTATTGGCCGAACTTTCGTTGGTCTGGTGACTGATTTTAGCAACGAGAGTAACGAGGTAAAACCATGTACACTTTTCAACAAGTGCCCAAATACTATTCTGTGATCTGTACTTGTAAAATTAAGACAGTACCGGTACTGTCGTATCGTCTTTTGTGTAGCTTACTCCATGTATGACTTAATGTCGATACCATTGAAAGAGACTTTGAATTTGCTGGATTACCTTATCCCGCTCTTTACAAGGCGACCACAAGTGTCCGCATCCGATTTGATTAAAATGTTTTGGATTTTAAAGGGGATGGCGGCGAAGGATTCTTAAGCTAAAAATTACCTGTCGTGATTCGTTTTTCGTAGATCGAAAATATCGTTTAAATTGACTTTTTTCGTTTACCCTTAAAAATAGGCAACTTTTATGGAAAATCAAAAAATGAAATCTCTTCAGGTCAAAAATTTTAAAGATTCTGTATTCAACCGCTTTTGAATTCAGTCCGTTTTGTAGAATTGAGCGTGTTGTGAAGAAGTATTTTTCGTGATTTATACTATTTTTCATTGAGGCGTTAAAAACTGTTATTTTTTGTTTTGTTTTTTTAACAATGCAGAAAACGCGTTTTTAAAGAAGGGGAAAAAAGCTCCTACTGTATCTCGTTGGTATCGTTGCTAAAATTCAGCCGCTGTTAGCCCTTGGTCATTATTGTCATCAATCTGCCGGACTTATTGGAAGACTGAAAGTAGTGTTGGAATTTCAGAAAACCGACAATGATTGCGGCCAACTTTAGGCGGGCTAAGAAAACATTTCCTGTGTTTTGCTTAGTAAAATAATCATCACAATCGTCCTATGAGCTTGGCTAAACGTAGAGGATGAAGAAGGTTAGCCCTCGAAAGCGTTCGACTGAACCAGTCCGTGAGCAACGCTAGTAAATTGATATTGATTGTCGACTAAACATTTTTTTTTTTCATTTTTTTGCGATTTATCCGCTTAGAGCTTCAAGTGATTAAAAAAGGTTTACAATCATGACTTCTTTTAACAGCTGTACTTTGTTCCTCTGATTCGTTGCCGCCATACTGCTGGAATGACGTGAGCTGTAGCATGATAACCTTTGCTAGATTTGCCGGAAGGCTTTATTGCCGTCGAATTAAGCAAACTAACAGGCGTTTGAGAACTTCAACGATGCGAAAGCATGTTTTATAAGAGTTTAATAAATCGCGCCTTTTTTGTTTAACATAGCTTAAGTGCGTGTATTGAGTACGATATTCTCTCAAAGTGGCCGGGCTGAATGCGGATTGCTTCAAAGGACCGTGATGCTGCAGAGGTGTGTGGAGTTGAGCGAATCGGCGAACAAGCGAACCGGCTAACTGACGACCATAGATATATCCCTAAGACCATGGGTTTTATCGAAACATTGTTTTACAAGGACATCTGTCATCTCATCTTATGATAAAGAAAAGATATCATTGGTATTACAATTGAAGAAACAAGTTAGGCAAAGGGTAATATTTTGACGAAAGTGACGAACGCTGGAATATATCTATGACCTTTAGTTTGCCAATTAGCCGATTTTCCTAACTTGATACACCTCAAAAATTTTAGTTCAAATGAATTACGACAGTATTTAGATTAATGATTTCCAAATGGATATTATAAAACTGATTAATTTATTGGTTTGGAAAAAGTCAACGTTGCATTCTTAAGTTGAAAAAAAAGAGGAAAAAAGAACGCCAAGTTTTTTTTGTCGTTGAGTACATAATTGCGTTGGGTCGAACAGTCCTTTGAGATGAAGCGGATGTAATATTCACACGTTCTTTTTGACGGAGAATGGTTTTCTATTCCGGACAATGTTTTGTTGGAAATCTGTACTCAAGCTCATTGTGTGTTCAAATTACTTCATGTTTTGGCAAAACTTGCGGCTCAACCGCTGAGTTAAAGTTGCCGAATAATTCACACTTCCCTCCAAGACGGCCAATCAGAAAGCAGAATCAAAGTTGCTGTCCATCAACGAGTAAGCGCGGATGTTAGAAAGCGTATAAGGTTATGTAAAAATCTACGATATCTAATATCATTAGGAAGGGAAAAGAAAAATGAGAATCGACTGGTCATCGCGAGTACCAACATCAGGAACCTGACAAGAATTCTTTCAATACTTATTGTCAAAGTCTGCTTAAAAAACGCGATAAATTCCTTAAAAGAATAGCGAAAATCGTTCGAAATACATAAAATAACGCCATAGAACGGCGTAAAAGATGATATCACTCGAAATCCAGTTACTGGAAGCGTAGTGCCTTTGTCATCGTTCTTACAGATTTTGCTATGTTGGATGTCTCTCGCCAGTCCATCGTTATTGTCAAGAGTAAAGTATATATTGTCTATGCAGGGACCGGCGAATCTCTTGGAATGGCGGCAAATTTCAATCTCTTATCATTTGAATCGTAGAAAATAGCATCTTATCGTAGCGCCAGCGCTTGTTTTACGAATATTTAATCGTAACGTGTCGAAATCGGCCAGTCCCATTGTCTATTTCTAACTAGAGATTTAAAAAAATCCTCCGGCCCGGATCGACCGATGATATTGATCACTTTGTTCTAGCCGTTGCGTTGCTTTTTCCTGGGAGGTCCTGAGTCCGCTCAATGAATTGCTACCCTGAAAAATCATTGTCCTCACTAAAGAGGAGTCGGCGCCTAATGGCAGAATCCCTTTCTTATTTTCAGACAAAGCTTAAAGTGCTGCTTCTCATATCCTGACTGAAAACAAAACGCGCTCGCTTGTATCGAGTCGAATGGAAGCGCGAAGCGATCGCGTCCCACATTCTCGGTCATGTTCCAGAATCCCCGGTGCAAGGAAGAGAACACATAGAGTTGCAAAGCGTGATCGTTTCTGCTACGAATCTTTAAAAGCCTCTCTCATGCGATACCGAGGATTCACGAACATACGGCGCGAACGTTCGCTTCGCTGGCACTCCGCCGAAGCGTCCCCCCTCTCTGTTTCCGGACGTTCGGGAATGTTCGGGCTCCCGACCTTGAAGCCAGCGTCACCCGAAGCGTCAGCGAATTCAGAGTAGGGGGGCTCAGCGGTCGCTGTGTGCTTTCATTCGACTTTCGTAAAACACGTAGAAACGTCGACGATCGATAATTTTCAAGGCTGTATTGGATACGCAGCTTAGAAGCAGTTTGAAAAGGCACAAACTGACATGAGATTTAGACGAGCACTTCTCTCGGCCGCCTAGTCCTGCCCGCCACCGCGGATGCCGCCGCTGCCGCGAGACCCGCATGGCCCATCGGCGGCGCCTGGGGCACCTCTCTCGGAGGCGGGACCTCTAGTTATGCCGCCGGGCACCTGGGCGGGCTCATCTCGTCCAGATCACAACCCTTCGTCTCCGGGACGAAGCACACCACGAAACACAGGCCTGCGACGGAAAAGGCCGCGTACAGCCAGAAGGCGCCGTGCAGACCCAGAGCCTGCTCGAAGTCCACGAACGTCTTTACTCCGACGAATGCGCACGCGTAGCTGAAGCTGGTGGCGAGCGAGTAGCCCGCGCCACGGAACCTCAGCGGGAACAGCTCGGAGATGAGGAGCCAGGAGATGGGACTGATGCCCAGGCTGAAGGCCACGGTGAACACGAGCACACAGAGCAACGGTATCCAGTCCATGGCGCTGCCCAGGCGTTCGCCTTGGGCCTCCTTGTAGTAGGAGAAGGAGCCGAAGGCGGCCAGTGCCATGGACATGAACACGCTGCTGGCGATGAGCAAGGGCAGGCGGCCCACGGTGTCGATCAGTAGGCCCGACAGCATCGAGGCTAGGAGCTGGACCACAGCTGCGGCGATGGCTCCTCCGTGAGCGCTCGTTCCTAAAAACGATCAGCAGGATTACTAATGAGAAAACTGAGAAATCCAAAACGCTGACTTTGGAGCCATCTAGTGGCAGAAGCCCGAAGTAATCGCCATACGGTCTGGATAGGATCGACAGTTTGAGCTGTTGCCGCTAGATGGTGCCAAAGTCAGGGTATTGTATGTGTGGACGATTTGATACGACAGGGGCGGTCCATGGAGGTTACTTTACATCGGGGCTATGACCTAGTGTGTCCGAGACCTACGGGTTCTTGGTTTTTGCTAGACAGTTAGCAAGGAGAAAAGTCTTACCTCCAAGTGTCTGTCTGAAAATAGATACCGCGTAAAACTGGAACGAGTTCGCCCCGGAGAACCGTTGGAATAGCATGAGGCCACAGGTGGTGAGCGCGGGCCGGATCATAGCCGCGTGCTCCATCGAGGACGCCTTCCGGACTTTGAGCCTGCGGACGTTGGCCCGCAAGACGGCGAGCTCCGTTGCGACGTCCGCCGTCGGGCCTCGCAGCCAGCGCAGCGCCCGCGCCGCCTCGTCGTCCTTCCCCGCCAGCACCAGGTAGGAGGGCGTCTCGGGAACGTAGAGAACGCCGATGAAGAGGGCCACGGGAGCTGCAGCTACGACCAGCGCTAGCTGACGGAAGTCCAGATAAGCGCCCCCGATGAAGCTGAGGAGCACGCCAGCATGCCCCACGACTTTGAGGAGCCCCGATAAACAGCCCCGGACATCTGGGCCAGCGATCTCACTTACGTACACCTGCAACGAAAGAAAATCAATCTTATAACCCATAACAGCCCAAAGTATTTGAAATGAAATCTGGCTTCCGAGAAATTTAAGGATTTTTCCCTTAACCCATAACAGCCCGAAGTATTTGGAGTGAAATTCAGCTTAAGAGAGATTGAAAGATTTTTTCCCATTGAAATATGCAATTTTAAGCTTTGGAAAATGCTTAAATATTCAGGTTTCTAGAGGAGTGATATTTTTTTAACTTTGACAATATTAAACTGGAAAGAACCTCTGAAATATTTTTTTTCTGTTTCCGAACGGCATCGCTGGGTGGTAGAGGCTTAAAAACACACAATATTAAGCTTTGAAAAACGCCTAAATAATTAAATTTCAGGTTTCCAGAGGGGTGATATTTTTTTTAAATGTGACAATATTGAGCTGAAACGACCTCTAAAATTTGTTTTTCTGTTTCCGAACGCCATCGCTGGGCGGTAGAGGCTTAAAAACACACATTATTAAACTTTGAAAAACGCCTAAATAAATTTCAGGTTTCAAGAGGGGCGATATTTTTTAAAATGTGAAAATATTAAACTGGAAAGACCTCTAAAATATTTTTTTCTGTTGCCGAACGGTATCTCTGGGCAGTAGTCGGTGAAAAAACAAATGTCCCAAAGCGCACTGTCCGATACTTCTCTTTTTACGTGCTAGAAGAAAATCTTTTTCAATCTATCCTGAAGGAAATCATTAGGAGTGTATCAAAGCAATGTTTCTTGTAACTTTTCGACGTAGTAATGGGTGTAAACGGCAAAGCTAACCTGTGTTACGAGCAATACAAGAGAGCAGCAGAGCCCCCCCACGAAGGAAGTAAGGAACATCATCTCTACGCTGTTGGCGAAGACAGTGAGCAGCCAGGAGGCGCTGAGGGGCGGCGCAGCAACCAGCAGGACCCGGCGGCGGCCGAACTTCATGGCCACGCCGCCCAGCAGGCCGCCGCACAGCGCCCCCAGCAGGGACAGCGACGCCACCCACGACTCCTGCTGGGGGCTGACGGCGAAGCCCGCCGCCCCTCCCGGCGGTGGCGCCGGCGGCGGCGGCTGCGGGGCGGGTGGCGAGCCGTGGCTGGTGCGCCGGCTGGCCGGCTGCTCCTGCAGGGACGCGATGGCCGGCGAGCTGTAGCCTTTCCCCAGCCCGGCGGCGAACGGGCCCAGTGACACAACCAGAGCGGCCATTACCTGCAAAAGCGAAGCAATGGGGGCTAAGCTCAAGACTGACACAGTTCGCGTTTAAAGTTAAGCCGTGATTAACCCATAACATCCCAAAGTATTTGGAGTGAAATGTAGCTTTAGAGAAATTGGAACAGGTTTTTTTTTCCACTACAATACGCAGTTTTAAGATTTGGAGAATGCCTAAATTATTAAATTTTAGGTTTCCAGAGGGGTGATAATTTTTAAATTGTGACACTACTGAACTGACAAGATCTTTGAATATTATTTTTTCTGATTTCGAACGGCATCGCTGGGCGGTAGTGTGTTAACTCGATAACCATCAGAGGTAACCCAACATGTATGTATGTATTGGATTGCCCTCGAGCTGAGGAATCTAAAAATGGGGTTGGTCATAAGATTATCTTTACCGGTTAAACCGTAACTGCCCAAAGTATTTTGAGTGAAATTCAGCTTAAGAGAAATTGGGAAGACTTTTTCTATTAAACTACGCAATTTTAAGCTTTGAAAAATGCCTAAATTTTTCATTTTCAGGTTTTCAGAGGTGTGATATTTTTTAAATTGTAAAAATATTAAACTGAAAAGGTAATCTATTTTTTTTTCCGTTTCCGAACGGCGTCGCTGGGCGGGTGTAGGTTTGAAAAGCGAACTGCGTTTGAAATTGCCCGGGTCGCGAAATCTGTCAACACTGTAGTTTCTTACTGGGCCAGTAATTTCCGTAAATTTTAAAAGCCGCTAACTTTATACTTGTTATGAAACTTGTTGATCAGAATCATCTTTGGATTTCTTAGCTCGAGAACTATTCAAAACATACCCGACATGGTATATTTCATTTGGTTTTCTAGTTACCAGCGGTTAAAATAAACGAATCGAAACTTTGCAACTCTGCTTTAGGCAAACTTTTGATACCGCTGAGAACGCCATATTTAAAATAGTTTATGGTTTCATGGGAAATGCAAAGGAAAGCTCAAACTTTACTACTCTTTCTAAACTTTAGGCATTAGCGTCGAAGCGCCCATCACAAGTTGAGTTCTAGTTGATGTTTTACCTTGGCTTACAAAGTATGATTAATGCTTTAGTTTCCGTTGCAGGCAAGAGAAGTCGAATTTCGTTGAGGTGTTTTTAATAGTTCGTGTTCCGTAGACAGCTGTTCTACACGGTGCTTTGATTTCCATCTCTGCTCTCCTTTCCTCGCCAAACAGAGCGAGGTTCGGTGCATCCAACCTAACCCATCTTTTTCAAGCTTCATCCCTCGACGACCAGTTCACACGTCTTGCCGCTCTCCTCGGCTGTCGCCAAGCCTGATGCCGCTTACTTGCAGCAACTGTCGCCGAGAAATAAGCTGCATCAGGATTACCGACCGTAAGGTCTCCTTAACCCATGAAAGCCCAAAGTATTTGGAGTGAAATTTAGGTTAAGAGAAATTGGAAGGATTTTTTCCGCTAAAATACGCCATTTTAAGCTTTGGAAAATGCCTAAAATAGTCAAGTTCAGGTTTTCAGAGGGGTGATATTTTTTTAAATTGTGACAATACAGAACTAAAAAGATCCTCTAAAATATTTTTTTCTGTTTCCGAACGGCAACGCCGGGCGGTAGTGGGTTAACCATAGCTTACAAACGTGCCCTTTGCCTTTCTCTTCTATCACTTCACTCAACTTGGAAACGAAACTTAGAACGAAGTTAAATAATGCTACCTCAAACTTTACAAAATCTTATAGAGAATAAGTTCCGATTCGACTGAACTCACTGAAGTTGAAAAGCAACATCTGTTCGGAAGAGAATATCTGCAAAGCGTAGACTGCCCCGGGATAGAATAAAACCGGGACCAAAGGGGAGATAATGACAAACAAAACGATACGACAAGAGTGACTGTTTCACACATTCCCTAGTTTACTCAGGATTCATGGCTTGAAGGTTTGAAATAAAGCCCAATCTGCTCGGAGCTTGCGGGGATTTCTCTGCTTATTTCTTTACTGTTTCTTTCTTTTCATACACGCATATAGTGTTGTTCAGACCAAATGGTGATTTACAGATTTAGGTTTCTTTTATCTTTGTTTTTTTTTCCTATTTGTCGCTGGACCAAGCGAAATCTAAATATTTATGGAGCTTGCTGTCAAACTGGTGGGACCAACTGTTGGTCTCATAGCTGCGGACTTTTATGTTTGAAATAGCTGCTTGCAGTCTCTTATCTTTACTCATCGAGTGTTTGGAAATATGTGCGATCCTTTGGAACCTTAAAAAATAAGTTTCAATCTTATTTTGTAGGTCTATTCGCACGCCCATGTTAATTCAAGGATGACTTGAACGCAACTAAACCAACCTAATGCAGGCTATCCAAACTAACCTAAAGAGCTATACTAACTCATCCCAGCGGACTATTCTCAACTCCATGCAAATATTTTTATAACTTCAAAAAATTTAGCTTAATTTTATGAACATAAACATAATTTTAATAACGCCTTTATTAAAAATTGAATTAATTTTAAAACTATCATTTTGCCATATTTTAGCCTGTTTTATTTATTTTTTAAACCTATAT
>Ga0058701_10003044_pt1 | contig 13075 bp, 5 predicted proteins | sample AgamicOrMae_FD_97039 | JGI IMG/M metagenome (GOLD analysis project Ga0058701, IMG submission 97039) | Agave microbial communities from Guanajuato, Mexico - Or.Ma.e | ecosystem: Host-associated > Plants > Phyllosphere > Phylloplane/Leaf | place: Guanajuato, Mexico | collected 2012-06-04
AGGCTTGGCGACAGCCGAGCGGAGCGAGGCACAAGGCACTATACCAAAACTTGGTTTACGGCAAGAGGCTTGCTTATGATATAGGTTGGGCTAGGTTGGATGCCTTTTGCCTTGTTCCGCTATATCTCCGCTCGGCTTGACGATGGAGGGTAGCACCAAATTTAAACCAAAAGGTTGAAAATGCTACCTTAAAAAATTACAGTGTATTTCAATTAAAGCCCGCGACCTTGCAACTTCGCAAGATCAAAGAATCGATCTATCAGAAAATATCTTTTTGCGAATTCATACCAGATAGCCTTGATAAATCCTCTAAATAAGTTTCTCAATTATTCTGGGACATCCATCATCATCGTGGTCCAGATAAAGACCTAGTTTTCCACCAATGTGATGGAAGCTGGGGCGGAAAAAGTGGCGATAGACTGTTGTTCCTCAGTGGCGGCCAAGCATCTGTTGTTTTCCACGTGTCTTCATTTTAGGCAAAGTGACGCCTCCCTCCCCTCTCTATTTTACGGCTGTGTTCACAAGATTAACCAACTAGGCCATCATTCTGCGTCATCATGCGAACAGAATACAACTCCCTCTCCATGCACGCTATAATTTTAAAGCTGCGTTTTCTACCTGCTCTGAATTTCTACCTTCACCTTCACCCAGTTGGGCGGAGCTAACAAGAGGGCACCTAACGTCACCGATAATAATGCCCAGCGAAGCAGGAACAAGAAGCTTAGCTTGTTGGTATATATTGTCGCAAAGAGTGTTGCCTACCTCCACTCACAAAAACAAACGTAAACATGCGCCTTTCTCTTGCTAAGTCTATCTTCTGCAACGATACTATGTACAGTGATGTCCATAAGTGATGAGCCAAACAAAATCTAGTAACTTTTTTGTAAACTAATGTGTTGGCAGCAGCGCGTGGGGTGGGTCGAGGAAGGTTCCGGGGGAAAGGCAGGCACCTCCCCTTACCTCCCCACCCTCCCACTGCTCTCCCTAGGCAATGTTACGAACACACATAGTTCACAAAAAAAAGTCACTAGATTTTGTTTGGCTCATCACTTATGGACATCACTGTACACATATCGTCAATTTGAAGGCGTTTCTAGGTGTTCATAGGATTGGGCCGAGCTGAATGCGTGGTTGTGGGTGTGGAGGAGATCGTAAAGTCGTCTCGCATACAAATCGAATGACTTTTATTGTTTCGAAATTTGTGTTAGTAATACTTATGTATTTAAATACGGAGGACATAGTATTCCGTCTGGTCAGTTGAATGGTGTATTCCCATAAACAAATATTCCCCATATTTCAATGCGACACGACTTAGGATCTGCACTGTGTAAGATCGTGATGTTGATCCAGGGGAACATCTCAACCAAAACACCAAGGTTCGCAAGTCTTCCTTCCCATCTTCTCCCCGCGAGAGTAAACACGATACGTTTGGTTGCCTTTCCGATCGGTCATGGCCGCCTTTCCTGTAAGTTTAGACCAACTCCTTCAGTTCAACCAACTCCTTAACAGCCTAGAAATGATACCCCGACACAACTGAAAACTTCACCTCAAGACTTAATTGTCACCAATGTCAGGACTCTGGCGTATTTTCATGATTTGAGTTGCACAGAATCCAAAAAGGCGTGTTTTGTGAAGTTACTTGAAGGTGCTCTGTGAATTATACCAATGGTGTTCTACAGTAACTTTCGTGGCGAAGACATGCGAAGCGAAGTTCAAGGCACTGAAACTAACCTACCCTAGCGTAAGTTCAGTTGGGTTAACCGGTTAATCTGACGACGCTTTCTTCTGAACGGCAGCAGCCTACATGCAGCCGGCAGTGAAGGCGCGTCAAGCTTGGCAGTGCCGAGCGGAGAGGCAGCGAAGTGTGGCACAAGGAACCTGATATGAGTACCCAGCTCACGAGGATTGGCTATGATGGGTTAGGTTAGGTTCAACGCCGTGTGCCTCTCTCGACTGTCACTATACTCTCGGCATAGCGACGAAAAAGTACCACAGGAGAGGTGTTCAAAAATGCAGCTTTCGAAATTCAAAGTAAAAAAAAATGAGTTTGATTTCTCAGACTCATGAATGTTTCCGCACTGCAAGATATTCTTTCGAGTACTTGCGATTAGTTTAGAAACCCTTTAGTCCTCGGAAAAGATCTTGGTACTCAGGCTGATTCTAAGAAATTCATATTGATCTCTGAGAAGATTCTTGAAAAAGTAAGGATTATCGATGGTGGAACCAACTTGAACCAAACAACGTTCGAATTTTCAGGAGTTCCTGAACGCGCTCGGAGCTGATAAGTTTCGGAGTTAAGAGACATTAAGATTCCGGAAATGATTACAAAAGTTTCTTTTAATGGAAGAGTAGATTGTTTTTTGAATTGCGTGGAATAGCCCTTGCGTGTGTTTCGTAAGGACGTGTGCACTAGGCATAAACGATGTCGCACTGTGAGATGTCCGTAACGCAATAATTGGCTTTTCCATTGATATAAATCGCAAACTCACCCGCACAAGCCCGTAGCTCCCGCCGTTTCTCAGTTGTCTCCATTTTGTAGAGAACACTCGTAAGACTAGAGCAAAGGTACTTTGATTAGGTTGGGTTAACCTATGTTATGCTTGGTCACGTGCATTGCACCTCTTTTAGCTACCTGGTGAAGATGACTTTGTTAATACAGCGTATCTGCAAATTGAGGATTGTTTTGGCGACAATTTGAACGTTTCTGAAACAATATGAAGTATTACCACAACAATTAGCTATCAAACGCCCCCCCCCCATCAATTACAGTTTGTTGTCGTGGTAAAAATTGAAATTGTCATCAAAACAATTCTGGTTTGCTGAGGCTATATCACCTAGCCGTTTTTAAAGAACAAAAGTCATTTTCTCCGTGTGCCGCTTACTTCTCACATGCAGTCAGATGCAGTACACTCTAATTTTTTAAGGTAGCAATTTTAACCTTTTGGTTCAACCTCTCGTCGTCAAATCGAGCGGAACGAGAGCGGAGCGATGCAAGAGGCATATAATCTAACTTAACCTATAATAACCAAGCCCCTTGCCGTTTACAAAGATAAGTTAAAGTCACTTGTGCCTCGCTTCGCTATCGCTCCGCTCGGCTGTCGCCAAGCCTGATGCAGCTTACTTCTCGGCGGCCCTATTTCGGCCCCCGAGAAGTAAGCGGGATCAGGCTTGGCGACCTTTTAATGAGGTAACCCTAGGTTAATTTAGGTTAGGTTATGTGGCTTGTGCCTCGCCCCGCTATCGTTCCGCTCGGCTTAACGTTGTAGGGGTTGACCCAAAAGGTTTAAAATGCAACCTTAAAAATTAGAGTGTAGCTGCTCAAGCGGTGTCAGGATTTCATGACTGTTTAGGTTAAGTTAACCTTGATTAGGTGCTTTGTGGTCCGCTCCACTGTGCTTCGCGATGAAAGGTAAAGCACATGAGCAATCTTCCAAATGACCAACCTGGGTTGGGTCGTCGTCTCGGGCGCGCTCGGTTGGCTAGAGCACGGCTGCTTCGTCTTGGACGTGAAAGCGGCCTTGAGGAGGCAGCCCTGTGATCACCGACTGACCCCGGCCGCGGCTCTGACCGTTAAGGAACTGTACACTGTACGCATGTAATAGGACGTTGGCATAGCTGTCCTAAGCGCCAAAAAGCACCAGCGCCAACGCTGCAAGCGCCAATCCGTAACCGCCAAACGAGAAAAGTCGCAAACGCCAAAGTTCATAACCGCCATACAAACCTCACCTAACTTAACCTAACCTAACCCAACTTAGCCTAACCTATAAAATGCTAGGACTACCTATCATTAGGCGGTTACGAACTTTGGCGTTTGCGGCGTTGGCGCTTGCGGTTTTTGGCGCTATCAATGCCCCCCATAGAACGTTACTCCCCCCTTCTGAAACTGACATACAATAAAATTGGCAGCAATGCGAAACTATCTCCACAGTGAGTTTTACGTTAACCTTAGCTTAAGTCAGGATAACCTGTTAAGTCAGGTTAACTTAGGTCAAGTTAGATCAATCTAGGTTAAGTTAGCTAACGTCGTATAGTTTAATGTTAACCTACTTTCAGGTAAACCAAGGTAAAGTTAGGTAAAACAAGGTTAGGTAAGGTTAACCAAGGTTAGTTTCGTCTCTAGATTATGCGTGAAGGTTTTGTGCCCTGTGCCTTGCTTTGCACGGCTTCGCGATACAAGTGTAAACTCGTGAATTCTGCCATTCAAATTTACAGAATACGTGCTAAACTAACGGTATATCTCCATATTTCTAACAGGCAATGCAGAAAAGTTTTGTTTTTTAATCAGTATAAGAAAAGAGGCCTGTTTTATCCTATTTAAACCATGCCCTCATGAAAGTGAACAAGTAGATCATGATTTCAAACACTGTCGATGAAGAGCTTGAAATAAATGTGCGGTGAATTAGAACTAATGAAGTGCTAATTCCGATTTGTTCAAGATTTGGATGTAGCTTAAGTTGACCTACTTTTTGAAATCCAAGCTAAGTTAAGCGCAGAAGAGACCGCGAGAGGGAAGTCAGCTGATTGTGGAACCATTGGCGTGGCGTAATTTATAGAACGTTTTTCTTGTCGACCGACCGCCCGACCGCGGCACAACGCTCGCGTTTTTCATAGAATCAAAATACTTGACTCAAGAAAACCCAGTTGTAACAAGTTTTGTTCTGATGAACTTTACTCTCTGAGCAAAGCAAGTTCCAGTGAAATATCACGGAATCGATTGTCTCCAAGGCCGCCGCCCTACCGACTACAATATTACAGAAAAACTTGAGATATTTATTTCGCCTAAAAAGCTACACTTGGAAAAACTTACAAGGGTTTTGCAAAAACTTTTTTTAAATTATTTTACTGGCTTTTAGAAAACTTTATTTTTTTCAGTTGTGTACTCGTATCTATTTCTCATGTGTTTCAAAGGGACTTGCTATGAGTGTAGTTTTGATTGGGCTTTTGGTCCCCGATTACCGCCGCAAAATTCAAATATTGCATATTACAGTTCACGTATTCGCATAATTGCGTTGTAAATAGATGCATCAATCAAGTCCTCTTCATTGTTTTTTCCAGGGAGGAAGTACTTCCTCCCTGTTTTTTCTCAAGAAACTTTTGCTTATGAAAAGAGAAGGGAACAAACTTGCTAAAAACACACCATTTTGGAAATTTGTCTTGATATTCTATGTCAAGGTTTCCTACTATTCAAAATTGTATTTTTTATATTTTTTTTAATCCACGAAAAAAGAATGCGTAGCCGTATGTCACAGCACGCGCACGTCCTACCATAGTTATCACTTTAACATTTTCATTTTTATTTATCTTTTCATAACCCAACAATAACTTAAAATCGTAAATCAACTTTCTTTGGGCACTTACATTAAAAAAATAAATAAATATGTTGCCCAAAAAGATTGCCATTTTCTTTTAAAACAATAAAAAAAAATTACAGGCATTCCCTTAAGCACATTTGCGAAAAACGCAGTCTTTTGTAGAATTAACCCATGCGATGACGTATTCTCAGGTTCGATAACAAAAACACTCCTTGATTACATCTTCAGTGTATACGGTGAAGACGTGCCAGGCAACGTCGTCATGATTTACGAATAAATTGTTATGCCTAGGCTCTCTTCACGAGAGAACAACAGGCCCTGTTAAAACGAGTTTCATTATCCGCTGGGCGGGAAAATGAGTTTCAGGATGCAACGGAACACGAATCGTGTCTGGGTTCTAGTATCTCCAAAATACTTTGACTTGGAGGCGTGTACGGTGTGAAGAATGGCCGGCAACGCGGCCTAATTGACTCCTCCAGCAGAAAACAGACTTTACCGGCATTCAGCCGATGAAGTATTCAGCCGCAATGCCAAGCCCACCTTCCTATAGGGGCCAAAGTAAACAAAGATGCGCAAAGGTCGTCGAGCTCTGTGATTGGCTGACTGATTGGATTGCATCCTAAATTAATTTAGACATGTTTTAAACGGCAAACATGAAGCACTACCCACTTAAGAGGCGTAGAATTTTCTAATCTTTACCTAGGCCTATTTGCCAGCTAATGCTGCTTGCAATGGTCAAAAATTTACAATCTTATAAGAGTGCCAGTCTGCGTATGCGCGCAGAAGATGCAAGAGATTAAAAACCTCCTAAAATGAAAGATTTGCAGTATTAATCAAATAATATTTGCTTATTTTGGTTCATTTCTAGCCGATGCAACCCTATATATCCTACATACTTACAAATATGGCTATTTTCAATGTCTTTAAATCCGAAATTCGGGTTGCATCCTTAATGATTCCTCTTATAGCAAAGAGGTTGCGAATGTTTGATTTCTTACAGGCTCTTTAGGAGAGCTCATTCCCGGAGGGGAAGACGTGTATACGTGACCAGTCGCCATTCAAGGGTCCCCCTTCCCCTCCGGTAGAGGTCTTCTCTAAAGGGCCTGTAAGAAATCAAAGATTCGCAACCTTTCTGCTATGGGAGGAATTAAGGATGTAACCCGAATTCAGGATTTAACCATTAAAAATAGCCATATTCGTAATTATGTAGGATAGGGTTGCATCGACTAGAAATGAACCAAAATAAGCAATTATTAAATGATTAACACTGCAAATATTTTATTTTAGGAGGTTTCTAACCTCTTGCATCTTCTGCGCATGCGCAGACTGGCCATCTTATAACATTGTAAATTTTTGCTTTTTATTGACAATTGCAAGCAGCCTTAACTTTATGGCAAAGGAGTAAAGATTAGAAAATTCAAAGCCTCTTAATCCAATCAGCCAGCCAATCACAGAGCTCGACGACCTTTGCGCATCTTCGTTTACTTATAGGGTCTTTAGTCTTCTCCGGAGAGGCGAATGCGCGTCGAATAAGCATGCGCCGCCGCCGAATGCATCGTCGGCTGGACGTTCGTAGGACCATGACGAAAAACCTGGAAGAGGGGTTGACGGTTTCTGGTCATCGAATGATGCTTTTAGAACGTTTGGATGAAAGGGTTCTGTTATTGCTAAACCTTGAAAGGTTATTCTTGCGATCCTAAGCGGTTATTGGTGTGTGTGCGTGGATATTGTTGTGTCGAAAATTATTTCCACTTAAAAGCAGGACTAGCGTTTTAATCGAGAGCCTCTTTACTCTCTTCTTCTCTACGCCCGTGGTACATGAGTTTATCCCTTACCCAGGGGGGGGACATGCATTGAAGTTGTGGTCAAAAACTTTTCGAACTTCCAGGAAAAACGTGTATTTATCTTCTCGAAAACCGTGAAATCTCCGGGAAATCAAAACGAAAACAAGTGGCCACCATGAGTGAAACGCCAGGTACCCCTAAATCGAGTTGCGTTGCGGAAAGGCCATTAAAGAAAACCTTTGATTGTACAAACACTCCATCCTGAGTATCCCCAAGTTGCTTAGGGTAGCAAAGTCTCACAAATACTAGGAAAATCGCACCATAAGGGTCGAGTTCAAGCAAGTTGAGTGGACAATAGATGAGTCCTATAACATTCTTTCCCCAAGATACTCTCTACAATAATATACGTACAATATGTTGGTAGGTAATTATCGAATAAAAAGTTAATCACTACGCCAAAAAAATGACAAAAAATAATGGTATAATTATTCCCAAAAGCAGAAAAAAAAACAGAAAATGCTATTGTTGCGCTGTAAAAATAATTACAAACATCCAAATTGTGTCAAAATCCCCTTCCTGCCCATTCACGTACCACCCAACCTCTGAATCTCCATAAACTAAATCCATATACAATTTTTTTCAGTCTTGAAACGAAAGTAGTTTTTGGTTGAATTATTGCCCATATTTCCAACCTGACGGCATCCGTCTGGCAATGCTCTTTTTCATCATTTTTCGTTATACGGACACCATTTTACATCTTGTAAAAAACAGCCGAAAATTGAAAAGAAAAATCGCCCCAACTTTCAGGTCGAAACTCTTTTCGATCTCGATCCAGCTGTCCACTGAAGTGGCGCTTGTCAGCTGTCGGTAATTTACCGCCAGTATTTAATTTAAATCTTGTCCGCGAACCGAGAAAATAACAAAAACGTGGCCACCAGCTGTGTGGCGGCAGTTGCGGTGGCGGTTGCGGCGGAGCGGCAAAAATAGCCAATGCGCTTCGCGGCTCGCTTTGCGGTTCTCTCCGCGAGCGGAGAATCTGCGCCACCGGAGCGGCCGGATGGCCGGGCCGAGCGGCCGTCGCGTCGCGGCGTTGCCGCGCCAAAATCCTTTCGCAAACTACGCCGCTATCGACTTTTTGATGCGCTTTAAAGTACTGCGACTAAACTACCTATTTATGAAGTCGTTACAGCCATTTTAGGTTAGCTTTCATTTTTCTCACTGGAAAATACTAACTTTCTCGACCAGAAAAACAAATTCTTCTTCTTTTGTTTTACCTACGTAACCTAGCTGACAGTTTACTACTGACTGCAGCTATATCGAGCGACGTCTAGGGGTAGAACCACGGGTAATTATTGAGTATAATGACTTATGTGCCTAACCAGACAATTAAAAATTGGAGAGGAACGAAAATGTTACAGGACGTAAACAGAAATTTGGCAAGGTTTTTTTTATTTTATTTTTATTTTGACTAAACATACCGGCAACCGGGAATTTTTTGCTTTATTTTTGCGCATTATCTCAAGGAAGTGCGTGAGCGGTTCAGGTACGGGCATCAGCGTTGAGATATAGTATACAAATATGTTACTGTTTGATACCCAATACTTGAAATGTACCGTACCCAGAGTTAATATATTCAATGGTGAAATGCATTCATTCACTATCAATTTCTGTACTTTTCCAAAACTTCTATATAGTTGTGCTAACATGCAAGTTTTTTTTTAGCTAGTAAGACGATGAGTAGGTTGGCGGTATACGAAACGTGCCTTGTGCTTCGCTCCTCTGTTTCTCCACTTATCTTAACGATTAAAGGTGAAAAGAAAGCGGTAAGGAATGCAACCTTAGAAACTTACGGTGGTTTACCCTTTTCTGGGTCATGGTGACATTAATTAGCTAGTTTTTGAAAAGGTTTGTAGAGGACTGTTGATAGTGTAAGCAAAGGTGGCTTGCTCTCTTAATGCTCCGACGCTCACGAATGCCGGCCTCATTTCTGCCCACACAAACGTTACATTCATATTTTTGATTGCCCGTCAACCTATGGGGAGAGCTCACTTTTTTAAATATCTTCTTTACAAAGAGATATAAAAATGTCCAGTAAATTATAGGCTACGAATTGGACACATCTGTTCCTATTCCTAGTTTTAAAAGAAAGGACATTTTGTCTATTCTAAACTAAAGGTTCCTCCAATTTGCGTAGAATAACATTAATTAAGTTGACGTCATCCAACCGAATACTGGACTAACCTAAATGTTATTATTTTTCTATCGATCCGAAATATTAAGACTGAAAAAAAAGTTATTTTTACTAACAATTGTTAAGCCAATTTACTGTGCTTACGCAGATGGTTTGTGAAATTACAATCAACAAAGTCACACGGTGTAAAAGGTTTCGTTATACCAACAAAATCATTTGTTAAACTAGGGATAACAACAATATTTTGTTACAACAACAAAATGTTTAGTTCTAACAACAAAACGTTTGGTTGCTGCAGCAAAATTTTGGGTTGCAGCAACAAAAAAAAAATATTTGTTGTCCCTAATTTTGTTGCCGTAACAAAACCATTTTTTTCCGTGCATCCATAATTTTTAACAAAGGTATTTTTTTTCTCTCTCTTGATTTTGATAATGTCGGAGGGTGTTAATGGGCTAAACAAGTCCTTCACGTTCAACATTTTTTTTAGTTTTTTTTCTGTGCTTAAGGCAAAATTTTGACGTGTTTATGGTTGGTTTAGCCACTTTTCAGTTTCCTCGGGAGCATCGAATGGCACATCGCGCTCGTCCGGCAGAACGGCGCGGCGGCCATTAAAGCCGGGGGAAGAGTCGCCAATTCGTATGTTAACCTCACATCTTCCTTGCTTCCTGCGATAAATTGGAATAAATGGGAAACGCTGCCGCCTTTCCCACCTGCACACCATTTAGCATACAACGCACCGCACCGCACCGCCACCGCATACGAATCTCGTCCCACTCCTGCCTCACCCCACCTCACTTCCTCCTCCTCTCCATATCATCCGAAAACATCTAACAAAAATGCGCTGGCCCTCTGCAGGTACAATAACGGAATACCTACTTGATTTAACCATTCGCATCCAAAAATACAGTATGTCATTCTGACCATCAAAAAACATTTAAAAAACGTAGGCCTATGGACTTTTTAAGCCCGTGGTGTCGTTTAAAACAATAAGTAGAGTCTCAGTTAGTTGTAAGTTCCACTCGTTTGTACGTCCAATTAGTGTAGTCTCATCCAGAATACTTCAAATGGCGTTATACGGAATATTATTTTCACTTGTACGTCCCTCTCAGTTCTACGTCCATATTTCTGAGTCCCGGCTTGGACGTATAACCGAGATTACACTGTACTTGTTTTACTTCCACTGTAAGGAAAGACTCGATAAAACTCATATGAAATATCATTGTGGGGTTTCTCCTGCACTTTTGTGAAGTTAAAGGGATTAACTTCGTTTTCGTTAGAGATAACCTTATCAATTCAAACTTCTCGTGAAGCCCTTCCGTTTTGATATGGGCATCGACATATTTATATCGCAATTGAACCAAAACGCGATTTTCACTAGATTTCACATTCAGAGCCAAAACAAGTACAGGACCTTCCAAACGGTTGTTATTTTTATTCATATTTTCTTTAATCAGCGTAGGATCTTAAGGTCAGGTTTTTACACATAGACTGTACATATTTAAAAGAGCCTTGAGAGGGTTCCACGGCCAAAAGTTATTTTTTTCTTTAAATAATCGTGTGCTTGTTTGCGCGTAAAAGCGATAGCGAATACGTTTTGTTTATTCTTTGTTTAGCGGATGAGCGGCGCTCGATCCGAGGCTTCTGCTTCTGCGCCGACCAATGACACGGAAGTTATTACGACTAAAATCGCCGTTGGGGCTTAAAAATACGTTTCCAGGTCAAGGAAACTTTGTGGATAACGCTGACACAGTAGATGTATCGATTGTTCCACAAGCAAGATGTAAAGTGCCGCCAAGATTAGCGCCAGATGCAGTATAGCTTTTCTACCACGAAGCTCAACAGTACTCCACTCTAATTTTTTAAGGTTATGTTTTTAACCTTTTTGTTCAACCCCTACGACGTTAAGCTGAGCGGAGCGAGGCCCATGCCACGTAACCTAACCTAACCTAACTTAGCCTAGGGCTACCTATTTAAACGGTCGCCAAGCCTAATGCCGCTTACTTCTCGGCGGCCGATTTAGGGGCGCCGAAAAGTAAGCGGCATCAGGCTTGGCGACAGCCGAGCGGAGCGATAGCGAAGCGAGGCACAAGTCACTTAACCTAATCTTTAGGGTTACATAATTAAACGGTTGCCTAGCCTGATGTCGCTTACTTCGCTTACTTACGCGGCATCAGGCGTACCGCGTAAGCGGTAAGTAATGTTACTAGTGGGTTAGTATATCTTACCTGCACCTTAACGATTTATTACTAACACCGTGTTAGTCACTTTTACTACAGCACGTGTTGATGACATTTACTAGCCTACTGGTAATATTTCTTAACCAGGTTGTGTGTCCCTTTTTTACTAATTTGTGAGTAGATTTACCCAACCATTTCCCTTCGTGAGACAACCAACATAAGTCGTCTACTTTTATGAATTGATGCACCTATGGACTCGTGAACGTCAAAGCATACTTTAGCGTCTCTGATAAACCTAACACAACATACCCGTTGTTTCTAATCTGAACATTCATCTCATTTACAACCTGTCGATGTATCTCAATTATACTTTGTTGTCATTCAGTGAACTAAACGCGTTGCCAGATTCTTTTGATTTTTCAAAAATCTCATGCGAAGAAAAGTTACAGAACGACTTAACATCACGCCTTTCATGTCGGTGGTCCAGTGAAATACAGGCCTACACGATCCGACCGCGAATGTCCCGGAGCAACTAGTCCCACCAATTTTTTACCTCTATAGTTTACGGTCCTACCAATTTTTCATAGCCCTGAAGTTTACAAGCGAGTCCAGCTTCCTTTGGGGCCCCGCCGCGGGCCTATCGGACGCGCCGTTGCAGGGATGGACGAAGTGACTAGAAATTTGATGAATCGGTTGGTGAACTAACCAATCGGAAGGCGAACTGAATCCACTAAAAGTTATTTTTAAACGGCACATAAAATTCTTATCGGGATACCGAATGATTGCTGCAAAGATTTCAGAGTCAGCGATTTCCGGCTCTTTGACTTCCAAAGATCGGTAGTTACTTTAAAATAAAAGGCGCCTTTGGGAAAAGTAATATTTCAAGGGTTCGAATGAATTGCATTTAGAGGGAAGCAGCACTTGAAATTATAGAAGTTGCACTTTCTTTCTCCTTCGCATTGTCTTTTGTCAAGCTAAGCGGAGCGAGACGTAAGGCTTGTAACTTCATCTCGCAAACGGCATGAAGCTTTCGCGACAATAAGTTAGGTTGCGTGCCTTTTTCCTATCGCCGGCTTTCCTGGAAAAAGGTTTTATTGCACCACCAAAATCACTTGTTGAAAATGGTAAAACAGAAATATTGTGTTACCGCAACAAAATGCTTAGTAGTCTACAGAACGTTTGGTTGCTGCTGCAAAATCCAAATCTTATTGGTCGTTTCTAATTTTGTTGCTGAAACAAAACCGTTTTATTACACAGAGAAATTTACGTTGTTGCCTCAACAAACTTTTTGTTAATATAGCCTAAACAAACCAGAATTGCATCGGTGACAATTTCAGTTGTTACATCAACAATATGATTTGTTGTCACAACAATGGCAGTTGTCGCCGTAACCAGTGAAATTGTTACCACAACAATTCCGATTTGCTGAGGCAACGTTTCGTTGAGGCAACAAAGTGATTTTCTCCGTGTATTATTATTATAATTATCTTTTTATTACTTCCATGTTCGTAGAACGAATGGAAGTATTGGAATACCGTCAAAAATTCGAAGTCGAGCTAAGCACATTTCCTGACTCTACTAACACTAAAACGCCAAGAAAACTGGTTTTTA
>Ga0058701_10003045_pt1 | contig 13072 bp, 6 predicted proteins | sample AgamicOrMae_FD_97039 | JGI IMG/M metagenome (GOLD analysis project Ga0058701, IMG submission 97039) | Agave microbial communities from Guanajuato, Mexico - Or.Ma.e | ecosystem: Host-associated > Plants > Phyllosphere > Phylloplane/Leaf | place: Guanajuato, Mexico | collected 2012-06-04
GCGCATTGTTACCGTAACAATCCTTTTTGTGGTAATGAAGCGGCTAAAGTTGAAAATGCCGCTTTCTCATAACTTTGTTTTATCTCCTTGTCTGAGAAGTATGACATCCCGTGTTCAACTTACGCTATCGATGTTTCTCAGATATTCCTGCCCGCAATCTAGCAAAACAACCGAATTAATCCCACCGCACCGAGCTAAGTATTCGTCTGAAATGTTACCCAACATAATCCTAAACCCCGAAGCGAATCCGCGGGTGTCAAGTATGATAGCAGTGCAGCGGGGATTTAGCGATAAAAATCCAGCTACTACGATCTTTTTAATTCATTTCGATACGCAAACATTTTAAGTTAATTCGATTTGGCAAACAACTTGTCAAGCTAGATTGATGGTTGAAATTGCAAACAAGGGCGAGATCACTCTAACTAATTTCACACTTTTATAATGATGTGTGCACATGAGGCGTGAATGATAACGGCGGCCGCAGCGCCGTAAGCGCAGCTCAACGACACTAGATGCAGCCTATCAGCTCTTAATTAGCGCTTTTTGAAAATGGGGCGGAGAGGAGATGTCACAAACACCGTCTGCAGCGCCGCACCCCCTTCCGAAATGTGCATCTTTGTCTGCGCATTTTCACGAAAATCGATTCTGCGAGTGCTTAAATAAGTCGCGCTCCCTCAAGTAGTTAAGGCTGTAAGGGCACTTCCAAAGTCTATCCCACGAAAGTTGAGGCCGAGCTGCTACACTGTAAATTTGAAACGATGAATTTGCCATTTCTTGTGATCTATATCTTTCGTCGCCAAGTTGAGCGGAGATATAACGAAGGAGACATAAGGCATTTCACTAAATTAACTGCAAGTGAACCTCATGGTCGCGAAACATGCTGCCTTTTTTTTAAAGCGATTGACATAAACACCGCGAAAACACACTGTAAACCCGTGGGGTGAATTTTGTCGCGTGTGAATTTGAACGATGATTTTGTAGGCCTTTACAGATTACTGAATGAAGACCAGAGCCAAGTAGACGCAAATTTAACCTCGTTGGGAGCTACTTTCACCGGTTTTCCCCATTCGGTGAGGTTCACTGCCCTGCAAAATGGTTCAACTAGATGTGGTTGAAAGTCGAATTTGGGGTGAAAAAAGTTGCATATTAAATTCACCCGATATTTGGGGGTTAAATTAACCACAACGACTTAGAGTGCAGGGCTAAGGTTGAGCGCAACAAGACCGGAGCGTACTAAGCCAAATCTGAGTGGGAGTGAGCGGCGCCACAGTGCAATTACAAATCTAACCTAACAGTAACCTACATGGTCACTGACCTATCCAACGAAAGTTTTGAGCTAAAATCGGCAAAAAATACCAGCCATCACCTTAAAAACTAGCCGAACTACAGAACGTATTTGCTATTCCATCGTAAATCTCATACCAGTGAAAAGATATTAGGACTATTCAAAACAGGTATAGGGTTGGTGTTGGGTACTATTGTATCAAAATCAGGTATAAGAATATCCAGAGCTGATTTTCTGGCTTGAGATCTGACTTGAGAGAGACTATAGGCAGAAGCAGCTCAAGTGCAGGATGTATGGAAGGGCAGCATTATCCCTGTAACATTTCCCCTTAAGATTATGATAGCAGGTTGACGTCGCGTCACAAGACTGATTCTGCAGGCGGCGCACGCGGCTTGAAATAAGCCTGTTGTTGCAGATTGGAGGAGAAAAATTGGAAAAGGTAGGGCATCCAGGCGAAGTTATCTATACAGCTTACCCTTATGTCGGTTTCTGGGGAGGGGTTGACGAAGTTTGTTTACTTTAGGACAATCGCAGGGAGCTCGTAGCGGGGGGCTTACGGCAGCCGGCGGCAGGGCCGCCGTTTCCCCGTCCGTCGAGCTGCGCCGAGCTGCGCTCAGCGGCGCAACGCCAGGGATACCAACCTTTGGGATAAGAGTCCATTCCGTGGCCGAGACCCATCCGAGCCACTTGACTCGCTCCTCGCTAAAATCGGCTGCGGGTCCGACGCGACGCACGCGGCTCGGATTTATGCTTGTGGGAATGACACAATCAAACAAGGAGTCATGAAAAAAAAAATCGAAGAAAATTTCCGAAAAAATTTCCGGAAGCCGAATAAGGCTAACTTACTTGAACTAAAATATGAGAAGTAAGCATTTAAGTCTTGAAAAAAATGTAACTCTTCTTTTCTTTTTTTTGTAATGGGCATGTTTTACTTTCCAAAAATTACAAAATGTTGATTTTATGCACAATCTAAACAGTGTTATTTTTTAAAAAATATTGTTAAACAGGAACAAAAAAATCATCCTTTGGAAAATTCAGCTTTTTCTGAACAGTTTTATGAGCGGTACTGGCCGTGAGAAATGCAAGATTTTCATGTGTTCATATATTAAGAAATTGAACAATCAAGTAAGAGGACTTAAAACTTTTTTTTTGGAAATTAAGACCTTTTGATGCTTATACACGAGAGAAAAGTGGCTTTGAACGGAATGGACATGCGCGCTTGCGCATAAAATTTCAAAGTGAAAGGATTTCGGACAGCTGTCAGAATCATTTCTTACAGTTTCTAGATGTCAAATTCCAGCGTAGTTTTCAGAAATTCCGTGGATTTCCTTATTCAAACAGTCAATAACATCATTTGCAATCCACAGTAAGGCGTTCCTCCTTAAATAAAAATGATGCTTTACAACTCTTGAATGTTGATCACTTTCTTTCTCTAACATGAGTGAATAACTGCATAAGCTTGAATATCACACTGATGAATGGTGTGCTGGACTACGTTTCGAAGAAAAGAAGTACTTATTATCCATGCAGTAATTATGAGAAATAAAGCTTCTAAATTGACGGCTCTTGTTGTAAGTTGCTTGTCTAATTTCTCATACGCGACGTAGATGATATCGCACGGCACCGAGGTTAATGTGCTCATTTGTTAACGAAGTACTTAAAGCTCACCGACTCTTAAAAGTGGCGTTTATCTCAAAACAAATCAAGTATAGAATGCCGAAGGATTTTTGAGGGATGATTTAAAAAGCCCGCCATTAGAGCTAGCTCACCGTCAATTAGACTGGAGCAATTACAGTAAATGTTGACTATTGCATGACTAATGTGTCTCACTCGTCGCCAATCACAAATAATGAGGGCTATACTTTGTCCTTTGCACTGAAAATGAATAGTTTTAATGAAGAGCACGGCAAAACCTCGTTATAATCACTTTTAAGGACTTTGAGATGTGTGTAAAATGAAATGCATCCTGAGTAACATCGTTTAAATGTTGTTAAAAACGCTTTTCAATTTTGACGGTTCAGACCTATGAGACAAGCAAACTGCAGCCACCTTACAACTGAAACTCTCAATGAGTTGTTTGATATAACACTCTTCGTGTATCATTACAATATAGGGATACAAAAACAAAAGTTGGATTAGTTTAGCCTACATTCAGGTAATGCTAGTATCAGTCAGGTTAGGTTTTTGGCCTTCGACCTAGCGACGAAAAAAAAGCAGTATCACGAGGTGTGACCACAATTTAGAGGGTATACTGTTCCAAGACGATAGAGCACTTAACCTAACTTTTTAACAGGACGAATTTTCTGCGTCTTAACGCCTCGCCCGCAAAGCTTAAAGCTCAGCTACAGTGTTAAAGTAACGGTGAGTAAACCTCCTTATAGCTTTTACCAGAGGCACTAAAAAAGCCTTAAAAATATCCACACCTTTAAATTACAATAGCCGTTTATGTCGTCTGGCTTCTTTGCACTTCAAGAGGACCCTATTACCCTATTACTTCAGGCCACGAACACTTTATCCTTTTTTCAAAAATCCTAATTCTGTTTGAGCTTAAATTAAACACTGACATTTCCAATCCTTTTTTAAACCATGAATTCGTCAAGGCTCATACCGTATCCCATACTACTACAGTCCCTTCCCAATATGGGACCAATTTATTCGAGCACCGATCCTAATTCGAAAATTGGTCTCGAACCCCTCTCCGGAAAATATTCATGATCCCATTCATCTTGTTTTGTTAAGGTTACCAACAAATTCCCGAACTGTCTCAAATGATGATTTAAATCAGACCAATTTATCATTCCTGTCCACAATTAAAGGAAGAGGAAAAAAATAACATTTTGCGGTGAAAGGAAAGAGAAGGAGCAACCGTCTGACCTCAGGCAAAAAAAAAAGAAAAAAAAGGATCTTTTCATTTAGCCAAACAGCCGACCAAGCAGTCCCTCGGACAGCCGTTGGTGTCGTTGTTAATCGCCCCCCCCCCTCCTGCTATGCAAATTCTCTGCTTTTCCAGTGTCCGCCAGATATACACAGTGTCGAGACAAACCAAAGAAAGATGCGTATCTACAGTGGAAGAGAGACTCCAAGTTTATAAAGTTGAATGTAACACTATTAAGCCTCGCCGCTGAAACAATTCGGAGGAAGTTTGGGACTGGAAAAATGTCAATGGCACCGTCGAATAGGGAAACCATCCTTACTGCCCTCATCATCAGCGATTTAATATTCTGTAATGGACGCCGCTTAGATAAAATGGCTTTCTTAGAACCATGCCATCAAAAACGAAAAATAGGTCGACATTTGTTCAAGTGACGTTCACTCCGAGCTCCTCCAAAATTCCGGCAGAAGGCTTCGAATATCTTCCGTTTACAACATCTTCATCGCATTAACAAAAACCAATAATTAGTTCAACCCTCAACCCTAAATTCTGTAAGGTAGTTTGATTTTCGGTAGGCCAGACTTTTCTTTTAAAGGGCCTATTTTAGTCCTGAATAACGGTTAAAAAAAAGAAAATATTTTTTTAAGTTTGAATAATGATGAAAAAAATAAAATAAAAAAGGAAGACCTCATGAATATAAAAATTACAAGAATCTAAAATGAGAAAGAAAATTGTATTCTTTAAAAAAAATCCTTGAAAAAAAATTCCAAAAATTTGAGATATAATGCACATTGGTTTTTCGATTTCCTAAGTAACGCACTTTCGGGTAAGAAGGGACGGAATGAATCAAATAGCTTTCGTTTCAGTTTAAAACCCAATTTTCTTAGAGGGATTCTATCAAAAACGATTTTAAGACGGAGATTTTGAAGAGGGATGTCAGTGGCATTTGACCGAAATGTGGCGATGACAGGTCGGGGGAGGGGTGAAGGGGATCTGTTTTAAAACAAAGGCGGAACTAGGAGAGTAGGGCGACACGCCGCCATCACCTGATAATTTGTCGGCCCTTGTCCTGCAAAGGATCGGATAAGGGGTCCTGCATTAACCAGCGTCTTAGATAATAACGTTGATACCGACTGGACGGGAGCGAGGAATTAAAGAGGCCCTCACAATCCATTTCATTTTCGACCTAGACACAGGCACCTTCAATATTTCACGGACAACACCGTTCCGTGTAATTTTCGACTTTTCTGGTTTTCTACACTGTAAGCACAGTGACTTTTCGTACCTAAACGACAAGCATCAAACTGTGCAGTCATACTACAACTTATAAAAGGGTTTAAGTTTTAAATAATAAGATGCGAGGTTCTGTAGGTGGATTGACACCGAAAAAACTGTGTGTTTGATTAAAGTATAAGAACATTAAGGATATTTACCTATGCTTAAATTATGATATGCTTGAATCAAGCCCACTGTACGTTCGATTCAAGCATACGCATGCTCAAGTAATACGAATGCTTGAATGAAACGTAAAGGAGGCTTGATTCAAGCATAAGGTACTTTATTCAGATTAAGATTAAGGGGGGGGGGGCACTGCTACATGGACGTTAAGTCCTTTAAGCATAATATATCCCCAATGCTCTTATGCTTGAAACAGATTTACAGTTTTTTCGGTGTCGGCATAATACTAGGGTTGAGTTAAACTAGGTTAGGTTACCGTTTGCTTAGTTCCACTGTCGCTACGCTGGACTTCGGGACAAAAGGTGGAATGAAAAAAGGCAGAAAATGCTAGCAAACATTTAGAAATAACAGTGCTGAAATCAGTCGGCCGCTCCGAACACGTTAAAAAGGCGTTTGAGTTGTTAATACCGCGTCGTTAGTGCACTGATTAGTCCGTAACAGCAGTTTCGGGAGTAGGCAGTAAACAGGCACTAATGAGGCGGTAGAACCCAAGCGGGCGGATGGCCATCCGGGCACCCGATGACGCAATCGGTGCGACGCGAGCGCCCTCTGCTTTCGCCAACACAACACAACAAAGATCGAACCTGACTTCACCTCAGCTCGGCTCGCGACGCCGTTCCGCCACATCGCCTGCCCCGTGATTTATTCCTTGTCGCGAGCGAGATAACGCGTGCCTCACGAACCCCGACGTAACGTAACGTAACGCAGCCGAGTTCGAAACGTGAGGTATCGGTGATCCATCGAGAGGTCGGCCATGGGCCGATCGGCCATGGGCCGGCCATGGGGGATCACCTTACACCTGTGAAGTGTCCCCACCGACGCCTCGCGAATCGACGCTTATCTTATACCGGTAATACTTTCCAAGTATTCCGCTTAGATTTCTCGAGTGAATATTTGCAAGGTACACAGTACTCGTATTTGCTGCGAAGGGGTTTTTTGATACAACACATTGTCAGTAACCTTACGAAATTTGTCTTCAGAAAGCTAATCATCCAGAAGCTATAGGCTTGCGAAAACAACCCTCAGATAAGCTAGCCTTCGAAAAGCTAACGTAAAAAGCTAGCCTCTGGAAATCTAAATTCTGGAAATAAGCTAGCCTAAAGAAAGCTGTTAGAAATAAATAAAGCTAACCTTAGGAAATCTAGCCTTCGGAAATCTAACGTGGGAAAAGCTAATCTCTAGAAAGCTAGGCTAAAGAAAGCTGACCTCAGACAAGCAAGCCTTAGGAAAGCTACCCATAGAAAAGCTAGCCTTCGAAAAGCTAACAAGGAAGAAGCTAACCTCTGGAAAGCTAGCCTATAAAGAAGGCTGCTTTAAATAAGGACAGCTAACCTTAGAAAAGCATAAGCATTAGGAAAGCTAACCTTAGGAAAGCTAACCTTTAAAGGTTAGCTCAACTAATTAGTAATGCCAATCTAAGAGGGATATAACCTCACTGAACCAAACCTCATTCTACTACACCTTGCTGTGCCTAAGAAGTAAGCTTTGCTGAACATAACTTCACTGGAGTCGAAAGCCCTAATTTGATATTCGGATTCGGTTGTTGCAAAGGGAAATTCGTGCTTGGAAGACTTCTGACGACGTTGGACACGAAATTTACCGTAAGCTCGTACGTCATAAGAGACTCGGGCAACTGGATAAATAAAAGACCCTTTGGGTCAGAAGAACTCGCATCTCTTGTGAGATGGGACCTCCCGGGCCCCGAACAGGCCCCCCCGCCGGGCCCCCAACTCGCAAACAGGTCAGGTGCGCTCAAGGGAAAGGAAAGCCTGCCTAGAGTCATCGGATGCCCAATACACAAGTTTTCGAGACACTAATTAAAAAGCCTCTTGCTTTCGTCTCTTCTGACTACTATACGTCTTCTTTAACAAGAGAGATTATCGAAAATCGACAGAGTAGCTTCAAGTAAGGAAGACTGATAAACGAAACTAGAAATTCTACACAATCCTGCGTGCCCACCTGAGCATAAAAAAGCATTCACTTCCAAAATCTCATGTCCTCAAAGTACCTGATCTAACGAATACAATACTTCACCCAAGCGATTAGTTGGAATGCTGTTGATAGCCAACGTTTAAGCTAATAAGCAATCATTTAAAGTAAGCAGAGGTCTCTCGGTTTGTGAGCGGCGGTGGGCCTGGCCCACAGAGGTGAGGCCGCCGTCAGGCAACCTGGCCGCGGGCCAAAGTATCCCGTGGTCTCTACGTTAAAATCGATTCATTTCCAAGTCTCAATTCTACGATTTTGGTTAAATTTAATTAAGTGCGTTAATGTTAATTAAGCAGGTCTTATTGACAATCGTTTTAGGGACACATCTATTATGGACGAGCGTCTGTGTATGTCTCAAGGCTGTGCGTCGCTCTGCGCTGATGGACTTTGCTTTGTTCGACACACTTGGTTAATATTTAATCGTGCTCTGCTCCTCGCACAGACCACACTTTCACACATTTTACTTTGAAAACAAATCGTCAACTTTAGGGCTAACCCAGTTCATTCTCTTGAGATTTTAAACTCAACATAGGTCTCTACAACATGTGGCTTAAATGACAAAGGGAGTTTTTTTATTTACGGAACTCTCTCGTAAATTCAAACTAGCGCAAGTGAATTTCGGAGCAAATTTTTTGGGTGCCTTTTGTCAGGCTTCGTTCAATACTTCGCTCGGCTACGTGAAAGCAGTTTGACCTTCAGTTTAGCTAAAGTAGGTAAGGTTAAGTTAGGTTACGTTACGTAATGGTAAGTAATGTTCAGTTACGATACGTTAGGATACGTTAGGTTATAGATTAAGTTAGGTTACGAGATTAAGTTATTTTAAATTAGGTTAGGTAACATTAGGTTAAGTTAGGTTAGGTTAAGTAGGGTTAAGTAGAATTAGGATCCTACTTAACCTTACTTAACCTTGCGGTAGGGTAAGTGTCTTGGGCCGTGCTAGGCTAGCGACGAAATATATTACACGATTCAACCTTCAAAATTGATCAGTTTTACCAGCAGCCGATTCAGAACTGCCGAAAATTAGTGGCACAGCCGTGGGATCCCTCTGGACTAGATTAAAAGACAAGTAGGACATTTATAAGCGGAATACAGATAGAAAATAGTGAAAGGTGAATAACATTTAATTTTGATTCCGAAGTTAAGGACGCGGATTAGCGGTATCGAAGGACGAGCCGATCCAGTCTGACCCGATCCGATCAAGTCCGCTCCGGTCCGCTCCGGGCAAAGGGTTGCACGAGTTGCTAAGGTCTTATTGCGGTTCAGATACATTAACTGATGGGATTAGCCTGGATGTTGCACGTACAAACCTAACCCTAATTGGAGACTGCAGCGGGGGTGCGGGAAGTTAGCCTACCAAATATTCTACAATCGGTTGGATTATATGGAAATCAGGGGATCAAAAACTTTGCTAGGATTTGAAACAAGTCAGCCTCACTTCAGAGCTATAATACACTGACGCAAAGTTAAGCACTTCCTATCAGTCTGGGAGGTGGCATTTTCTACCTTAATTCCACCTCGACCTTTCGTCCACATTATGCGAGTAGGTTAAGAATACATAGTTTACATTTCGTCTAATACCTGCTTGTATCACGACCGCTCTGTTCGGCTGTTGCACGGAAAAAAATGGTTTTGTTACGGCAACAATAAAATTAGGGACAACAAATGAATTTTTTGCTGCTTCAACCAAAAATATTGCTGCAGCAACCAAACGTTTTGTTGATAGAACTAAAAATGTTGTTGTTGTAACAAAATATTTTTGTTATCCCTATTTTAAAAAATGACTTTGTTGGTATAAAAAAAATCCTTTTTTCCGTGTGCACCTAACCTAACGCCGCTTCGGTGGCAATGACTACCGCCGTTAAGCTAAGTTAACTTTGGTTAGGTTATGGGCCTTATTCCTTGCTCTAGTCGGTTTTCCGAAGCAAGGTGGAACATTGGAGGTGGAAAACTCTTACCTTCCAAGTGGAAAAGATGAATGATTTTCTAGTTTGAGTAGCGAGTTAGGTGGCGTACTCACGCCCACTGAACAATACCATCATAAAGGCAATTTAAGGTTGAAGCTTTCAAGTAAAAAGAAAAAAAGAAGGCGCCTCGTCGCGTGCAGTGATGGATTGAAAATTGCCCGAAGCGTTCCCCTCGTGTCTGACTCTCGTCCTCTCGAGCAATACTCGATTAAGTGTCGGATTTAAATCGGACGTACATTTTTACACTAATGGATGACGAGCAAAACAAGGTGTTGACTTTTATCGATGCGTTCGTATCGAGGCTTATCGCTTAATGCAACTAAAAATCGCAATTCACTTAGCACTTCTCAGAAATCGCCTCGCTGCTAAGTGTGGCGCGAAATCTTCCAGCGTGCACGGAAGTTAGCAGAACCACCTCCATCTGAATTCGTTTGTAGATGTTTGCGTGGGAAATATTGTTACGCAGAAAAGAAAGGTAAAATTCGCCGATTTTTGTGTTTTGACTTTTGTTTCGAAATCGAGCGGAGCGACAGAGGAGTGTGGCACCATGCACACAACCTAACTTAACCTAGGTTAGTCAATCGCAACATCTGATGCCTAGAATTTATCGGTGACAAGTAGCTAACGACCCACGGAAAAGGAAGCGGCATCAGGCTTGTCGACAGCTAAGCGTAGCGATGCATAAGGCACCAAACCTAACCTGATCCGAATAATTCAAGAAAATGTCGAACCAGGGTGAAACACAAGACGTGGGATGTGCCTAACCTCTAAAACTGCGATTTTAGGTATTCTCAAATTTTATAGGTGTCCTCAGATTTTAGGGACTCAGATTTTAGGTATTCTGAGATTTTAGTTATTTTGATATTTGAAGTGTATTCTTTACATAAGAGATTGCGGCTAATGAAGGTTTTCAGATTTCAGATTTCGCCATCACAAGAAAGAGTATTGGGAAAACCACGCAAGCTACCCGTTTTTATGCATAAAACGCTGGGAGGAGATTTCGGGGACGATATCTTTGGACAAGGCGCGCTGGGATTAAAGTTTGTTGTTTGTATCGGGTCACAAAAACACTTGCGTTTCGCAGCCGACGAAAATGGGGTAAAAAGCCGTGGACTTTGTATTCTCTCTGCACTAAAACAAGTTGAACAAGTTGAACAGCGCGGTGCCGATCATCTGTCTTCGTTCAGGAGCCACGAAAGGCGCTGCCTTCTCTCTTCCTCTTAACGAAAATATTAGCTTTGTAAGAAAGCGCCCATCTTGTTCATTCAAGCATTCTGCTTTCTTTACCTGGCAGCATCTGCACTGTTTATGTTCTTAAAATCAGGCATAAGTACAGCGCGTCAGTGTGCGCTTTCAATTGATGTTGGTTCGGCCAACTTTGGATTGTTTTTGTGTTCCGGAAGCCGCTCCGATTCCCAGAACACGACAAAATTAGCGCCGTAATTTGAATTCCTTCTGCGCAGTTTAATATCGCATCGCGGCTTGTGTTGAGTTTAAGTTCGGTCTGTAACCACAAAAGAACAATTTTCAAGGTGCTTTTCACTAAAGAAATCGACTCGTGTACATCGATCTGTTAATTATTAAGTTTCATAAACAGTCTGTAGTAATCATCTTGAAGTTTGATAGTTTAAGGTTTGAAATAAAAGTTACTTTAGGTTCCTTTGGATTGTCATGTCAGTTAAATTGGTTTAATGTAAGTTACTTCCGGTCGTTAGCTTGTCAGTTTTAGGTAACAGGTTAAGTTAAAGCTAAGTTTAAGTTGTTTGTCAGTTTTTTTTTGGAGAAGTTACCTTGTTATATTAAAATGGATTTAACTAATTGTTACGTTAGGTTACTTTGAGTTGTTAGCTTAGGTCACATTAAATTTGGTTAAGTCAGGATGGTTCCTTCCAGTCTAATTAGTTCGGTCAAGTAAGAAGAGATCAAGGTAGAGTAACTTATGAAGGTTAACGTATATGGTTAGGTTAAGATTAGGTCGAGCTGAGATGGGTTAGGTTGACGTATAGTTAAATTAAATGAGCGGTATAGCCTACCTAATACGTTGTATTTATTAAAATTGTAATATATTATAAACATGACGTCCTGCAAGGTACCTTATAACCACGACCGAATAAATTAATATATAACAAAAAAAAGAAAGAAAAAAAACGATACATCTCGAAAATATGACTGGCAGAGGCACAGGAACATTCCTAGCGTCTAGATTCGTCATTTCCCATTGTGTCGTTGGCTTGTTCCCATCGTTTTACTACAAATATGGAAGTCGGCATTCCCCGCTGTCCGCATGCACTTATGAAATGCCACGCAAAACCAGATCATCATTACGGCAGGTACCTGAGTCTGGGTACCGTTAACACTCAACATTGCTTTTTAACCGTAACTGTTCTTACAATACTTTTTTTTTGCGCTCAGAAAACTTGACATGATTTCAAGAACGTTAGCAAAACTACAAGAGTACCTTTTAAGTTGTTCGTAGTGTAGCCCCCTCGAGGGAACCTTTAGCACACTTCAAACTATACCTCTGCTTTTGCTGTCATTCTCGCTCGCCGTTTTGTTCGTGGTGAATTTTAGAATTTGTTATTTCAACCGCTTGTTCCATCTTCCGTCGTCAAGCTATTAACGGAGCAAGGCATAAGGTATGAAATCTAACTTAAGTTAACCTAACCTAAGGCGGCTATAATTTTGGTCGTTAATCCTCACAATAATCAGGGTTGAACACAAGATAATAAAGATTCCACGTTTGATAATTTCAGTGTTTAAATACAGCCTAACACGATAAATTCACCTTCATAATTCACTTTGAAATATATCTCACGCTAAAAGCATTACTTTCACACATTAGTGCCCAAATTCTTTACGAATCTTCGATGAGTGATGAGACTGGGAGATGATGTGTAAAGGCTTGAGCTATACATTTAGAAAATACGATGAAAGGAGGCTTTTCGTATTGAATTTCTTCAACTCGCCCAACAAAGAGACTGATACATAAATTTGCAAATTAACGTTAACTTTTTCTAAGATTAACAACCTAGTCTAGAAAAACCTGAAGCACTGCTTGAGACGACATTTCCCTCACTCTTAGAAATGCATGCAGAAAGGTGTTTGACTATCAAACACCTTTTCCATAAAATAACTGACTTTTGAAGTCAAACATTTTTTATGCTTGAAATATAACTGATTATCAGTTACTTATAAAATCCGACACTTTTTAATGACTGACTGTACGACAGTTTGGCTGTACGACGTTTTTAAGTAACTGACTGCCAAACGTTTCTGGAAAACCAAGATACTTTTCCCTAGTTAGACAGTTTAAAAAATAACTGACTTTTAGAGTCAAACATTTTTCTTCCGTGAAAGGTGACTGATAATCAGTCATTAAAAGTTAAACACTTATAAGTGACTGGCTGTAAGACATTTTTAACGTACGACATTAAAAAGTAACTGAATATCCGACGTTTTTGAAAATGTTAGACACTTTTACAAGTCCGACATATTTAAAACTTAGGA
>Ga0058701_10003046_pt1 | contig 13071 bp, 8 predicted proteins | sample AgamicOrMae_FD_97039 | JGI IMG/M metagenome (GOLD analysis project Ga0058701, IMG submission 97039) | Agave microbial communities from Guanajuato, Mexico - Or.Ma.e | ecosystem: Host-associated > Plants > Phyllosphere > Phylloplane/Leaf | place: Guanajuato, Mexico | collected 2012-06-04
AACTTAACCTAACCTATAAAATGATAGGCCTATCTATCATTTGGCGGTTGCGAACTTTGGCGTTTGCGGCGTTGGCGCTTGCGATTTTTGGCGTTATCGAATGCCCCCCTACTATTGTCACGATTTAAAAAATATCACCCTACTGGAAACCTACGATTTAATAATTTAGGCATTTTCAAAGTCTTAAAATTGCGTACTTTAATGAATAAAAATCCTTCCAATTTCTCTTAAGCTAAATTTTACTCCAAATACTTGGGCTGTCATGGGGTAAATATCATAAATGAAAACATAAGAGCTAACATCGGCACGCACAAGGACATCCAGAACAAAGTGGACATTTTTGGCGGTTGACTTTGGCAAGAGAAAAGAAGGGAGGCGGTGCGGTCAGGCATTAGTGCCGTCCACAGTGTCAGGCATTAGAGCGGGAGGATTGACATTGTTTTGTCGGCTGCTTTGAGAAATTATTCGGACGCTCGCAAAAGTGGCTGGTAAAAGTGGCCCGCAGGTACAAGATTCACCGAACTGCGGCGAATTCCAAAGTCAGCTAGGTTCGGGAACTCCTAAGAATATTTCCTTTCACTCTGCCCTGCTGTTCTATGTGCGGCTAAAAGTAATTAACGAGCCGACTACAAAGCTACCGGCTTTTTGTTTTCTGATCTGTGGAGCGCCACCTGATCAGACCTCGTTTTGAACATGAGGTCCATCTTTGGAGTGTTTTTAGGCGTGGAATCCCGTCTTTAGAGTGACTAACTCCAATCTGTGATTTTTACTGCAAAAAAAAAAGATAGAACCGACTTTAGTATTCATCTTAATATTCACTCCTGCTTGATGTCAAAATGCATTCCAAAGAGGTGATTTCACACCTAAAATCTTTATAGCGAGAGGGCATATCTTGTGGGATTTAGGATGTTTGAGCGATTTGAACGAAGATCGCGTCACAAATTAATCAGAAGAAGGGTATTTATAGAGCTGTATTTAGTTGTTAAAAAAAGAAGAAAAAATCGGGTATTCCTGTAGGGGTCGTAAGTAAATTACGTAAATGATGCACTGACAGTGAGGTGAACAATAGCTAATATTTGTCCCAAAGACCCGACCCGGCGCTACATTTCAAGTTGAGTGGACAAGATAGTTGAGACAGGGAAACTGCTGTCTGCCTCTAGAATTTCGCTTGTTAAGTGCGGAATCGCATTTGGTCACTTTCACATATTCGAGAGTGGAAAAAAAAAGCTTCGATAAACAGAAATTCTGGAAAATATCAATGCCAGTGAAAAAGGCTTCTTCTTGTTCCTGATATAGGCTAAAGTGCTTTTTTTCCAGAAAGTCCCATAGCCGCAATATACATCAAAGTAAAAAAAAAAATAAAAAAAAAGATATGTATTTTTGGAAGACGTTCTTTACTTGCCAAAGTGCACTTCAGGACATAAGCCGGTACTTCGAGACTCGGGGCATTGTCAGGTAAAGAACTTATTAAAAATCTGCAACCTCAACTAACCTAAACCTGATCTAACACCACTATATCTAGCCTTAATTAAGAGCTTTAACCCAGCCCAACGTAGTCTCATTAAACCATAACTCTTTTAACCTCACATGGCTTAATCAACCATTTTTTTCTCCTTTTCTCCTTTTTTTTAAGTATGCATTTTAACTGAAGGGTAACAACTTCTCTATCAGAAGGCATCGTCTTACCGAAGCTTTTTTTGAGGGCCAAGGTACAAAATTTTCGATTGCTTCGGAAAACTTACCTCGCCTCTTATTGCAAATGCTTCACGGGTACATCTGAAAAAAATCAAAGCTGAATTAAATTGAGCTAGTTCCATCTCTTGAGAAAGAGAAGTCTGCGCGCACGCTCAGACTCACAAAACTCTGCGCCTTGTAAAACTACAACCAGGCTACGAGCAATGCGAGTTCATCTCCAAGGAAACAATGAAAAGCGGTGATTGTGCGATCATCAATTAATTAACGGGAATGATGGCACAAGCAGAGAGCTCAAGTCAGCAAACGAAATTTCTGCTGCCAAACGGTAAGCTGCTTTTATTTCGCTATTATTTTGCGATTAAAGGACTGACGCAATGACAACCGCACCTCAGTTTTAGCATCATAATTTTAATCGTAAATCAAATAAATAATAAAGTAAAATTATGTTGTACAAAGTTTCATCTAAAACCAGCTTTTTCAACTTGCTTTTTTTTATTTTTTGTCTTACGAATTTACAGTAAAATAGCGTTTAGCAGATTAACAACCTAAAGAAAAAAAGGGTTCCTCTAACAAAACAGAAAAATCTAAACCGGGTTTTCGCGCCGTTCTAGGAAGGAGAGAAACAGTTGCCTGTGGTCTACCGCCCTTTAGAAAACTGCGTTATCCGATTTGCAAGTGGTGCAGTGCAGTCGTATTGTTTTGCTGCACTTGCTGAAGTGGCGCCCGGCTCCACTGCAGGGCTGTTGCTTTTTGGCGGCGCGGCGCGGTGCCACAGGCCGGCGGCGGGCGGCTTTTTGCCCTCCCGACAAGAGACAAGGAAACATCCCTGCTGCACCACTACCATTTGTGAGTCGGTTTATTAACTGTTAGTGACACTTCCCACAAAACTAGTTTCGACCTACAAAGTCTTAAAAAATAAAAAAAAAAATGACGAAGTGACTGTTCACACGCTGCTGCATTTAAAATGCATTAGGTTGGTCTCCGGGCGTTCAAATCTCCCTTGTATTAACGTGGGCGTGCGAACAAAACTGATAAAATAATCACTCTAACAAGGTAAGTGTGGAATAGTGAAATTCTACGAATCATTAGCGCTGATTGGGCAGCAAACAAATAAGTAGAATTTATTACTTTAAATAGTCAACTTTGCCTTTTTAAAGTTAATTTTAACTTGAATATAGTAAAATTTGACTAATTTAGAGCAACAACTTATTTATTAGGTGCTTAATCAACGCTAATGATAATCAAAATTTCACTATTACACAATTAGTGAGAGATACTAAGCGGCACAGCTAGCGGATTTTGTCATATGAACAAAAATTGCAACTAAGTTTCTAGTCCTTTCTGGAAAGGTGAATTATTGGGGGAAATCTTTTCTTAAATGCATAACACATGACAATTCTCACATTTGTGAAGGTAAGCTTATTTCTTATCAAACGTGGATTAAGTTGGTCTGCAATGACAGAACTTCAGTTGCTTACGGTAGTCTTGTATCTGTTGTGGAATTATGACGTTGAAACGGATAGTATATACTATCTCCACTGTCACCATTTTCACCTTAAAAAATAATGACGTCACACAGCCTTGGGGTATTCCTTAAGATTCACTACCCTCAGGTTTTTCAAGGTTCACTGGGCTATAACAAGGTTACCCGCGCTACTTCTGCATTCCACGCACGCGAAACCGTGTTGGGACAGATTAAGAGGCTTTAGGTGAAATCCGAAAATTTTCTACAAGTTATCGCTTTAGGCCTTCAGTTCTCTGCCAGCATTAAAGTCACTCATTGTGAATACATTGCGTGCGAATAATACATTTTATAATAACACCAACCGGTTAGGAACCGTACTCGATTTCCAAGTGACGCGAGCGGAACAAGTGGGTGATTCACCGTCGCGGAGAGATCTTACTAGTTTCTTCCGGCGAAGTTTTTCGCTAATTTATTCTGTAGGAATGTCGTGAAAGTTATCCTAGAAATTATCAACAAATTTTTACTGGCCTACAATTGCAATAAAAAAAAGGGAACTGCAATTTCGAAATGATTCTGAGAATAACTTTACTCAATGTTTGTCCTACAAAGAACCCAATTTTTTAGTATTACTGGGACCCGCTAAGGGACTTCAGCTCGGACTTCAGCCATCTCCAAGAAAGGACTTTACGTCCACGTAGCGGTGCGCCCCCTTCTTAATCTTAGTCTCTTCACTTCATCTGTCACAAAAAGATATTCTCTGAAAGATATTTTTGAAGTTCCTCGATAATGCCAGGAGATTTGCACGATTCTTCGGACGGCACGAACGGGTGTCCTTCATTAAATTCTTCTTTGAAACTTAAGTTGAACTCTGCGAATGTGATGATGTGGAATTTTCCATATGTTATGTTGTTCCATCTTTTGTCTCCCAGCCAATTGGAGCAACAGTGTATCAAGGGGTAAGGTATTTTTACTAATCTAGGTGAATCGAATCTTTGATATTACCGAGAGGTCGTGTACTATTGGCATTTTACGGTTTACAAGATAGGACTGGTCTTCACGAATATCTTAATCTCAACTCAAGACACAGATCAAGCCATTATTTTATGATTTGTGCACTGTTTTTGATTGCAGAAGGCTTTTTTGAACTCTCGGCCATGGAAGCATTGGCCCTCCACGCGTTAAAATCACCAGCTTGATACGTCGGTGCACTCTAAGCTTTGAAGGTTGAATTTTTGTTTGTGATGCGCTCAGGTTCAATGTTCAATCTTTATCACGTTATGAGGATTCACGGCAAACAACCGCGGTTGATAGATCAGCTTAAGTTTCACACAGGAAAAGATGATAGGATGGAATGGAAAATATTCTTAAAATTACGCTTTAATTTTTTTTAAAGGCATCAAAGGAATTTTTTTCAAACTCTGAAATTTTCTATCTAAAGAGGAGGGATTACTTCGACGAGGAGTATATTTCCTTCTGGATCAAAAGCATTCCGTCTCATTCTCAGATAATTTTTTTCTCATTTTAAGAATATTTCCTTTCATTTTGATGCCAAAAAAAGTCTCCATTTTCATTTTTTTTTCTGGGCGTACATTAACAGCTTATGTGCCGAGCACCACAAGGGCATAATGCCTATCGCCACGATTCCGCTGTCGTCAACTTCTTGCCGCTTAATTCTCGACAGTATTTACTGCCAGAGAAGTAAGCGGCCTCATGTCTCTTACTCGGCAGTAACGTCTGCCGAGAAGTAAGAAGCGTAAGGATTGTTGACCGTTTTTGTCGGTCAGGGTGGCCTGCTCCCATGCCCGTTACCACACTCATCTGACGCTCTGCTCGGCCTGGCGACCCGGTGTGGACCACAAGAGGTGAAAAATTCGACCTTTTAAAGTTACAGTGAGGCCCACCGCGTGCTCGATTTATGGTACACGCATATCCCACTGAGGACAAACAAATTCCCCTCGTCCGCAATAACAAGAAACAACAAAAATGAAAATCGATAGCGAGGACTGCGACGCCTTTGTGTTTATCGATTTCTCGTCCAAAGTGCGGACTGCCCGCAATCCAACAAGTTGCTACATGTTTGTTATTCAGTTTCAAATTGGTCGTAGCAGACCGCGTGTTCAGGGAACTTCTGGGAGACTTTGTAAACTTTTATTTGGTTGATTATCCGTCGTTAAATGGTTTTCACCTTAGCTTGTTAGTTGCCTGAGCCAAGGTCAGATGGTCCCTACTTTTTCATATAACAGTTTAATTGCGGAGAATTTGATTTAATAATCCATACTAGCTCACGCACCGCGGTTGAGAGACCAGGGGAGATCAGGTTTCTGTTTTGAAATATTCTACACTCTTTCTTTCAGCACTCCGTGCAACTGTAAGCCCAACTCTACTCAAAATACGGTTAAAAAAAGGTCAGTTCTATTCGCACGCCTATGTTAATACAAGTGATACCTGAACGCACGGAACTAACCTCATGCATTTTAAATGGGAGGTGACTATTGAACACACGGTAACAAACCTAGTATATTAGGGCAGCGTGTGAAATGACACTTCGTTTAAAAAAGGTTAATTTTGAAATGACGATGCAACTTTCTTGACAGGACTGCCGTGCACATTGCCTACGACGGAAGGAATCCATAGCATTTCAGCCCGCAGTAGGCAATACGTACAGTTCTCATGTCGAGCGGGTTGCATCAGTATCTCCGAATATATTCGGGTGCTCGTAACTCGCTCTGTGCGTACATTGTAAGGGCCGTCCAGTAATATTTTACCACTTGGGAACCTCTACCTCCCTTGGTTCAAAATTTTCGTAAAACCAAATTATTGACGGTCACGCTTCGAGTTTCCCCCCGCTCTCCTCAAGATTGTAGCGTACTTACTGATCGGCCCCTCGAGCTTAAGCTACCAACATAGGAGAGTACTATGAAGTTTGCCATATAAAGAAATCCTCCATCCTTACGAAGAAATATAAACAGAAAAGTAGGAACAATTGTCTTCACATATGGCCTTTTTTTTTCAATCTGAAAGGAGCGAAACATCCCTGCAGCGCCTGCGGTTGAGTACAAATAACATTTGGGGTATATGGAATGCCTGTTGGGTAGTCCTATAATTGTTTTATGACTTACATGTATATTTTTTATTTTGTCTAATTTTCACCATGATATTATTTTTCATATCTAATGCAATTTGGCACAGCTACCGTGTTGCAGGTTAACCTCATTTAAATTATGAACAAGTATACCTCCAAATCTAACCAAATTTCTTATCCGCAACATGTAGCCTATTTTTCACTGAATTACAGCTGCACTTAAGCTAAAATAATTCAAATTTCTTTTTAGTTGCGACGATAGTTTTTTTTGGCAAGTATTCAGTCGTAACTGTGCTCCGCGACAGTCTACCTCTTTGGCAGAGTGCAAAGCAAGAGGACTGGGTACTCGCTTTGTCACCTGACAGAACAAAAAAGCTCCTTGGTGCTAACCCAATTGTTCCGTCCACATTTTGTGTTTAGCCCAGTTTGTGTCAGCTATACAGAGTTGCTGAGGGTTCGTTTCAGACAATAGGGGTGCCGGCGGTATACCTGGAGGGCCCCGGCAATCCTGGAAAACAAATATGACCCTTTTGTGTCCAATGCACTTCCTATAAGCAGGCGCAGGTAGGCCGTTTCAAAGACACCCGAAGAAAACTTTCCTTTTCGTGAAACATCCAGCGACCGACCGACAGGTTAACAAAAATTAGGCGTGGGCTGTGGCACCAAAAACTAGCGGACCAGATGTCCGTTAGGCCAACTCTCTAAATATTAAAGGTTGCATTTTCTACCTCTTGGCTTCCACCGTTCGTCGCCCGGCCGAGCGGAGCCGATCACAAGCCACTTCAGCTAACCTAAGTTAACCTCAGTCGCTGACTCCTCGAATTCGTTACCAATAAGCCAATCGACGCCACAGCACAAAGGCACCAAAACCAAACACACTTTAACCAACCCGGTTGTGCGTCCTCATATCATGTTGAAAGGTTGGAACAGGGTGGAACACAAAAGATAGCGACCTTTAGAATTTACAGCACGTGTTGAGGACCTTGATTTGGTAACAGAGCTGAGGTTCCATGTGGGCTGGGAAGGCCTTGGGTAAGGCTTTCAGATATCCGCAGAGTAATAGGAACGATGATAGGAATGTCCCCAAGCGGCCACATTCCATACGCATCAATTTCAATCGCATAAAGTTATTGGACCTTGAGGATAGTCGCAAGAGAAAGACCGTATAAACCACCCCTGTACACAGAAAATTACAAGCATCTTTAACTGATTAGTGTTTAAAAACTTTAGCATCGTCCGTGAACAAAGTCATCTATGACTTAAAGCAAAATCGTCGTATTAAGAGCTTTCTACGGCTATAATGAGGCTGTCAAGGCAGGTGCTAGTTCAGCCGCTCGCCAACAGATGGCGCTGCTGAGTTAAGGGTGGCAATCCGACATTGCCGCCATGTTTTGCGCTTATCTCAGCAGCGCCATCTTGTGGCAAGCGGTGGAACTAGCACCTGCCTTGACAGTCTCACTGTTAAGATTTTTATTCCATTCTTGGAATTTTCAAAACCTGCATTTTCACGCTGATGAAAATACTCTTTTTGAGGAGCACTCCGAAAATTTAAAATTTTTTGTTAATCTCTTTTATTCGTTATAAAATTGAGAGTCCTCTTCTGTGCTAAAAAAAAAGTAAAACCACGCATGATAAACTATTTATTGTCACAGGACTTTTTGAGCAAACGCGTTGAATGAAACAGAGTCTTGAATTTTAGGAACCTTCCCAGTCGATCCTAAACTGGGGACTATGAGACTGACGGCTTTCTACGACAAAAATAGGACCATCACTTAGGATTTTTTTAAAGCTTTGTACACGTATGTGTGCACGGAGCATATATGAGTTACCTAAGTTGATAGTCAAATAAAGAAAGGCCGAGTTATTTCTTCGTTTTTGTACATAGAGGGAGACATAAAATATGAAAGTAAACTCGGTATGGTTGGGAGTAGAAAAGATAACTTACTCTGTGGTAACATGTGTATCTCTGCGTAAGTTGACATTTTAGGTAGGAAAGTAATTGGAAACTGGATGTTCTTGTGCTTGTACAATTTTGAGAGATTAATTGCGTTTTCTAGGACTCCGGCAATTTTCCTCTTCGGAACAGTTAAAGCGGGAACAAGGCTTCGTTAAATAATGACGCTTCTAACTTCTTTTGTAAAACCATAGAGGTATTTTTAGATTAAAATATATTTGCAATTATCCTGCTGATCACAATTTTACATATTCGAATAAAAAAAATACTTGTAAAATGGTTATGGTCCTTCCGATGCTCATAGAAATACACTGACGGCAACCTAACGGTTCTCTTAATGATCAAGAATCGGCGAGGCCGACTGCACGCACTCAGTTTTGAATGTTGGAATTTCCGCATGTGTTCCACTCTGATAAAACCTTCCAGTACCTAGTTTAGGATCGACGAAAAATGACCGTCGAGGCTGGGTTAACTTTTGTTAGCCTAGGTTCGCTGTAACGTTTGGTTAAGAACCTTATGCTTCGCTCCGCTGTCGCTCCACTCAATACAAGAGCCTGGTCCTTCGCCTATAGTTATGTCGTCGCTCAGCCCTCACTAAACCTAAAATACTACGCCTTGACGGCAGTAATTGCCATTGCCAAGCATCAGGCTAGACCGTTAGGTTAGATTAACTTACGCTCTATGCCTTGTGTCTCACCCTCCGAGGTGAAAGAACTCACGTGGATATCCATATGAGGACGTAAAAGCTTTTCCGGTCATCCACAGGATATTTGAACCAGCAGTGGATATCCACCCGATTCTCCATAAATAGTTAACCTTAACGATGCATGAATATCCCTGCGGATATCCGCAATGTAATATGGGTATCCGTGATGTATGGGTATCCGTAATGTACATGTACAGATCCATAATGATAAGATTTCCATAGTAGATATCCATGTCATCTATAGGGTAGCTACAAAATACATGGATAACAATGCGGATATCCATCTCAGACTCGCTAGCTCAGCGACAAAAAGTGGAAAATTCAGCGTGTTGAGTTTACAGTGCTTTCCGGAATACGCAAGCATTTTATTTAGCGGCAGATATACGTCCGTTTTGCGGACGATATAGGTTGCGTTAGTGCACCCTTGAGGAGAGAATACTTTTTTTTTTTCATTGTCCCGCGCGCGCCGATGCAGTGGGGAGCGCGTTTCTTCGCACCGCTCCGCTTTGCACCGGGCGGGCAGGGAGGGCCTCGGGCCGGCCCGTCCCGGCGCGGCGACACTGATGCATCCGCCGGGCCGTGGCCGGGCCGGGTCGGGCCTGCGCGGATGCATCAGTGTGCGCCGTCCAACGGGATTTTCAAGTCGGTGCAGGACGAGAGCAGGAGCAGTTGAATTGTTGGCTGGTCCGGGCAGCCTGCCCTCTCCGGGCACCCGCTCCGGGCGTCCGGGCCGCTCGGGAACCTCCGGCCGACTTCCCGCTTCAGCCGAAAGACGTTTATTAGACATCTTAGGTAACGGATTACACTGTAAATTACAGGGGCAGAATTCCCCGGCTTTCGTCTCTAAGCCGAGACTCATGGCACGTAACCAAACCTACGTTAACCTAATGTAAAGTTCTTTAACCCTGATGCCGCTTACTGATCAGCAGTATCAGACTGCCGCCAAAAAGTACCAACTTAACGGTATTTGAGCGGAGCATGAGCGACACGAGGCACAAGGCGCTTTTAAAGTAACTTTCCTTTGTAAACAACTTACGCAGTTCTCTGTCGGTAATTCTCGATAAAAAAATGACTCAATTGGAACACGTGGGAAGTCCTATTTCTCAAAATTTCAGTCAGACTGAAATTTTGAAAATTTAGACTGAATCAGTCTACAGACTCAAAGACTGCGTTCGGCTCTATAAATTACAGCGTTGCCAATGATCACATAGACCAAACCCAACTATTCGTCTTGACATGAGGCATCTCTTGTTTTTCTTTGGCTAAGTTTCTTTCTTATTTTCTAGATACGCGCCTCCGTGTAAAGTACCCGCACATCTACTGAAAATGATATCGAATTTTCGAGTAACGTTTATTGCTTACAGCGCATAGATCTGCTGTCCAGCTCTCGCTTACATTGCTGTAATAACTCAATTCGGAATTGAGTGGTGCTTATTAAACGGAACATTGATTAGCGGCTTGGATTTCTTTACCAAACCATTCAAAAAATTAATAACCGCTTCTTGCAAGCGATTTGTTGTTTATAAAATGCGCGAATTTAAATAATATCAAGACTGGTAAAACTGCAAACTCATAGTTCCCTCTGGGGAACAGACAAAGCCATTCAAGGCATATTAGAGCATACAGTACATTCCGATGGCTTTACTTTAGTGTCCTGCAAACAGGGAAATAAAAACCTCCGATCAAATTATTTTTGCACCAGTAAGCCTAATAAGTTTCTTATTAAATTAAGATAACATTATTTCTTATTAAAAATTGCGTAAAACTTTTTTTTCAATTTTTTATTGATCCAAATCTTGCTTAAGAGGGCAAATTAGCGTACGGCTGCACCAAAAATATATTAATCAGGGGAAAATTCTCGCCGTTAATATGTGCAGAGGATCGAGAACAGCACTTGGGGAGTGGACACTGCACATAAGTGACCGTCATAACACAAATATTAACCGGGGAAAATAGATTTATTAGTCTTGATATAAAGCGAAATCCGTTTGCAGCGCCCCCTGGTTCCAACGCCCTAAAGCTCTATTATTAAAATTGCTTATGCCTTCTAACTATTAGCACGGATTGCAAGTAAAATGCCCTTCGTTGACACATTCAATCTTGTCCAGAAATTCTATACATATCTATGGATTATAATGCGTTTTGGTTCGATAGAACCTTAATTCGAGTCGCCCGCAGCGGGCTGCAGTCCCCGACCGCCAACGGCTCCCGACCGCGGACCGGTTGGCTAGGGCGGTCCGTTGTGCGGGCGCCCGGTCCGGGCAAGTAGCCGAATAGTGCGAGCGCGGCGAGGTCAATGGCCCCGGCCCGCTGTTGCCGGTGCTCTCGGCGCTCTTCGGCTGGGCTCGGTCGCATGGGCTCGGCTCGCCTTCTATCCGTGCCCGTGCCTGCTCGCTTCGTCCCGTGCCTTGCCTCCGCTCCCATCCGACCAGAACACACCAAAGGCGAGCCGTTTACGACAAATTTTTCGAGCCAGAATACAGTCCTACACAGGAAATAGATCTCTTTCTAGTGTCAGATGTGCCTTTTCGAGTTTCCCTATACAGCTTTAATCCCGTTCAATGACCTCATCTCGACCCACTGCGAAAATTCACTTGAATCGAGTCTCCAATGTATTTTTTAATTCTCAGTTACTAGTGAGACTTTTCATCGTCATCTCCGCTTTGTTCAGGAATTGAACCTTAAATTGGGCAATTCATTTCGGTTCCACCAAAAAAAGAAAAGAATAAAGAAGCTAAAGCAGTTTGCATTTTAGATAGTTTAGGGCAAATATCGCTTAACGCACAGCACGTACATTTGCCTTTCTATTTTTTTCCTATTTTTTCGAACGAATACACGGCTCTTTGTATTTCTTTAAATCCAAAAATAGACTGCTCTTATATGTATAATTGTAATATACGTATTTCAGAAAATCAAGAAAGAAAAGAGAGGATGACAACTGACAGAAAGAGGAACCCTGGTAAAATAACTGGCTACATTCAATTTTCCAGTTGAACTATATGTGCACTATACCAGCTAATACATGCCTTGTATCATACCGCAGTGTCTTGGAAATCATACTGGCCTACCACATAGACTGTTTTCAGTGGTTCAAAGTTGTTCGAGAGATGGATAACCATCTGAGAAGTATTTTCTTTTAACTAACTGTTCGTAGACGTTTTGGGATGGGATAACTATTCAACAGATGGAATGATCGCCTTACATAAGGGCTTGGGAGTGGTGCTGGTTACGTCATACATGTGAACCAATTCTGTTTAAGGATTTACTTTCAGAGGGATCGGAATGAGGTGAGGCGAGGAGACATATGAATGAAAAAAATCTATTACCGAGGGGTTGGGGTTACCTTCATGCGAGTTGAATGACCTCGGAGCAAAGGTAAATCGCTGGTAACTGAAACGAAAAACGCTTCGTGATATCGCAATGAGATATCAAGCAGGCCTGATGTGTGCGTTTACAGAAGTTACCGGTAAAAGCATGAAAAATGTGGAATGTCCAGAAAACGGTTCAAAATACCGTGCCTGAAAAAAATGGATGTTACAATTGAAAAAGTAGCTGTTTCATATTGATTAAAATCTTTCATTAATGCTTAACAAAATGCCTGTTTTCTCCAATACAAGTTGAAAATTTAAAATGATATTTTTATTCATTATTGGAGAGGGGGCATTGTAGGTTGAGGGGTTAACAAGTTTGGTGTTAGAAATCCTCAGAATACAACTAAATCAGTCCAAATACGTAAAACTGCATTTTTCAACCGTCATTCAGAGTCTCCTGGCCAGATACGTCGAAATTCAATCAGATGTAACTTCGTATTTTTTTTTTTAGCAACCCCAACAAGGAACCTCCATTCCTTTCTATTTTATTAATATGAGCGCTAGGATTTTTTTTAAATAAACAGACGTCAAGGCCAAAATAGTTAAGGAATCGTACCTTTCTTGATTATTTCGAAACAATACACACATTTGTAAAAAAGTAATAATAACTTTAATAACATAAGTAAAACGTTTTGCAAAAATTTTGCGGGATATAATAAAGAATCATAATCTACTGATGATTTGTATAATTTTCCAGGAATGTTAAAGAGAACACAAGAGTCTTGCAAGACGAATGTATGAGAGGAAGTGGACGCAACTAGTATGAGGGAAAGAGACAGGAAGACGAAGACGAGAGAG
>Ga0058701_10003047_pt1 | contig 13070 bp, 12 predicted proteins | sample AgamicOrMae_FD_97039 | JGI IMG/M metagenome (GOLD analysis project Ga0058701, IMG submission 97039) | Agave microbial communities from Guanajuato, Mexico - Or.Ma.e | ecosystem: Host-associated > Plants > Phyllosphere > Phylloplane/Leaf | place: Guanajuato, Mexico | collected 2012-06-04
TATATATATATATATATATATATATATGTGTTTAAAAGAATAACATAAACCAGTATTTTTCGAAAAAAGGAAATTACGTTTTATTCTGACTACAGTTACAGATGACAGGCCTTTACTAGGTCACAGAATTAATTAAAGGACGTGGAAGACGAAATTGAGCAAACTGTCATCTTAAAATCCGTGAAAGCAGTGCATAAAATTCATTCCAGGAAGAAGGCAATAGTGTGACCTAATTAACGATAGAAATGTCACTGTGCGTTAACACCTCGTTGATTTCAAAGAACAAAGGCTAACTCATAGGTACTGTGGCCTTGTACAGTACAGTACAAGGGACAACGAAAATCGCCAACTAAGACATTTCGGAATTAGACAACAGAAATGACAGTTGCATTAAAAGTTTAAAAAGGTATTGAGTTAACATATAGATAATATGTAGTAAAAATTAACGTTAATTGGGACTTTGCATTGTGATTCGTCGTCAATTTGTGGTTAGGTCAGAATATAGCACGGGTCATTTCCACGACAGGGAGCAAAATATTTGTGAACATGTAGTACTTCCAAACCTTGTTATTGGTTTCTTCAATGCTGAAATAAAACAAAAGTTGTGTTTGTTGGAAACTTTTGTTTGTTTTTAACAAAAATGGACGTATCTAAGACATACATAACCTCAACGCACGACACACACTACTGCAAGCAACCCGATGACACACAGCTGCGGATGATATTGGAGAGAATTATACTAGCACAGATCTTGTAAGGGTCAATAACTCACTCAAATTCTTGGTAATCTCCGTAGCATGGCGAAAAGAAGTAATGTAAACATAAACAAAAGGCTGGGGCTCACATAACGCAAGATCTATTTAGTCACTGCCTACATATGGTACAATCAGTTTAAGCGTTCCGCGAGTGAGAGAAAAAACGAAGTGAACACTGTCACAAACTGTGTCACCTCCCCCATATACTAAGGTTGTAAACCTTACCATATACTATTCGCATAAATGTATAAATAGTATTATGATAAAAATACCAAGTATTGCGTATAATTCTTCACATTTATCTGATATCTTCATATTCGGCCCTCTTGAAACAGCCGCGACTTGTGCCACCATAATCGGTCCCACTAAACCTGAGCTAAACGAACGCAGAAAAGAAATCTTGACAAATGTGCAATGTGATAAAGTGGTTGTCAAGTGGCATTTAAACTTTGCCAACTAGGCTAGAGAAATTCCACGCGAGATTTGCGTTCGCAGGTACGATTTTGGTTGCGCTCCGAAGTCCCTTCCTGCCTCAAATCCTGAAATTTACGTTGTCCAAACAAGGTCTCTCTTGCAACCATAGGTTATGTTTGTATTCATTTCGAGGAGCTAAAAGCAATGAACTTGTTCAATATGTCAATTTATGGTTGAAAATCTGGGTGTTACATTATTGTTTGATCTTCAAATTTGCTTAAAATGTCGAGTCATGTTAGCGTTCTTTGAAGATTTCTGACGGTTTTGTTATTCGCCGTTTATCTCTCATGCATTCGGTTGATCTATAGTCTCTCTTTCCTCAATTTCCATGCACATAATATTTCTTTTGGACCAGGTTTTTGAGTGCAGTTAAGCTGTCATACCTAAACACTATTTCATTAGAAATATTTTTTTTTTCAATAGTAATATCTCTTCAACTACTTCCTGTAAACAGGGGTTCAGCTACTTGACCATGATGATATATTTCTTCTCTCTGGCAGGACTACTGGCAAAATTATTTGTTGATGAAAATGCATTTTCCCAATTATTTTTATCATTTTTATTGACAGGCTACACTGTTGATGATGCAGTAGTATGGCTCCCATCAATGGTTGTTTGGAAACCTTCTGCCTGGAAAGTTTGATTGCTTTGGAAAATATCCATCTTTGTGCCCATGCCTGTACCAGTGAGAAGCACATACTAGCTCTAGTGACTGCGTAAGTAGTTCTATTAAATGTTTGCTCTAATGTTCTGTCATTATTTTTTCTAATTGAAAATTATTTTTCAATCACCAGTGAAGGAGATCTGGTCCTTTATTACATTGGAGAAGATGGCTTCATTACAGTGCGGAGAGTTCCTTGGTTTGTGGAACCTGATCGGAGAATCAGCGCTTTATCCTTTCATTTACATGGTTCATGGCTCCTAGCAACAAGTAAGTTAAACATATCTTCTTGAGTCTCTCTATGCTTTCACTATTTTATAAGTTATGGAGAATCCTAAAAACTGTATCTGCTTACAAGCCTTTTTTTTTTTCTGTTAGTAGATTTTTTTCTAGAATACTGTGCAGTTTGTCAGTCATGAATAATTTGTTATCAGGCTGGGATGGCAGTCTTCACATGGTGCCAGCTATGGCATTAGTTGATCCAGGGGCACAGGTTGATACACGATGGAATACTTTGGACTTAACTACATTTCCAAACGTCACCAGCAGTACACCCAGCTGTTTAGTGTGGTGGCAGAGCAACATTGAAGGCAGTCAGGTGGGTAATAATGTTTTCCCTTTAAAGATCACCCTTTGAAATTAGTACAGACTATGAAAATGAGCACTTTAATGCAGCCTATATTCTTTAGCATTGTCATTTTGCATACATGTCCTGACCTGTTTGCCTTTATTCTTTCATTTTACTCTAATACTCATTGTCATTGATTGTGTCTCAGCCTAAAGGAAGTGTTATGTTTCTTTGAGTATACTGCATATTCTTTCTGTCTCTGTGTTTAGATTGCCATTGTTGGGACCGTGACAGGAGATATCGTAATGTATGATTTGATTAGTCGCGAACGTGTCGGGGCAGTGAGCATCTCTGGTCCTGTGGACTCACTAACACTATGTCACGACGCAACTGTCACAGTTATGCTTTTGGTAAGAAAATTTTGATATTTGTTCTCACTCGCTAGCTTTTTAACTTTAATCCGCTAGTGTTTCTTATTTTAGCGAATATCGCCTAATCTTAGTTTTGTTCCTTCGGTTTCCAGATCACAAACAAGGCTCGTCAACAATGGAAACTTTTGTTAGAGAGCAGAGAGGCTGGCTTCGTTTGGCCCTCCGAAAACCGCATAAGTTCAAAGTAAGTGTACAGAAGCACCGCGCTTTGTAGTGTATAACCTACACTCCAGATAGTAGGGGTGCCATCTCAGAAAACGCCTCATTTTGCGTGGTTAAAGCATGATCTAGTTAACTCCTTACCCAGATTTTAAAGGCTTAAAATCCTTAGAAACGTGTGACTCATTCGCGGAGAAACATAGCGTGTCTTTCACTCAGCACGGAGAGTTTGGCTAATAACTCTAACCTCAAGGAAAGTTGTTTGTAAATATGTTTGTTTGTGCAGAGGAGATAGCAGCGATCCGGCGACTGGCCCTTCGCCAGCGCCGCTCGGGCGATCGCGTCTTCAGGGTCTCAAGCAAATGTCCGTGGAGAAAATCGCGAGCATTCGACAACTCCTAGAAAGAACACGCAGCATAGCTCCGCAGGCGCCGCCATTAACACCACAAGGCAGCCCAGCGCCCGCTCAGCCGCCTGCGAATGCCACCACGACCAACCTTAAAGGTACGACCAGCTGATTGTTACATCAGAACCTTTTTTGATCGAAGCATACGAAATCCAAGGGCAATAGAAATGAAGTGTTAAGCGGATCAGCTTTTTCTAAGCAAAATAGTGATTTTTATGTTTCAGGCGGTGAAGGCGATCGACTTGTGAGTGTCAGCAGTCAAATCCCAGAGAAATGGGCGACGGAATTGTTCCTGTGGCCGCAGCAGTGTCGGTCCTATCACGTGTTGTCAGGCCTCCATCGTCCGTCCTGTACCCTATCGGTATGCAAACCTCACTTGCTTTTCACCCTCTTATTACTGATATTTTTTGTTTTCTTTTTTGGTATTATTTGTAGTTAGGCCCTCCGAATTCCATAGCGGTCGCCTTTAGCTCCTCGAACTCCTCTTTTTGGCCAGTTAATACTTGTCAGTTTGATTTTCCTTGTTCAGAATATTGATTAAGCATCGGTTATGAAGCCTTTTTGCAATACAGTAAACTAGTATAAATTTTAGGGGTTGAGTCTCATCCGTTGGGCTCGACCTTTAATTGGTATGTTAAGCGGGGTGATAGAATCCTAACCTAAACTAAGTTAACCTAATAAAACCTAACCTAAGTTAACCGAACCTGACGGTCGCCCAGCCTTACTGCCGCTGAGCAGTAAGCGGCAATAGGCTTGGCGACAGGCCTGTAACCTAACTTGACCTATTTTTACATCAACCTAGTTTAACCTTATCTAGGCTTACCTCATAGAGGCTTACATAACCTATTCGCGCTTGTAGCGCACCCGCATAATTTAATCAAAGGTTGGATCAGTGTGGAACACAGGTGGAAAACACAACCTTTTACCAGTTTATGAGTTTGTACTGTCTATCTGCCTACAGTTAAACAGCATAGTAAATATGGAACTGGTGCCCGTTACGACGTACCGAGTACCCAGCGCGAGCAACGAAGTTCTAGTGAGCAACAATTTCATGTTTGTGGTTGACACCAGCGGTTCCTCTCTTTACGTGTTGAGTTGCAAAACCGCGGAAGCTAGAGTAGATTCCCTCAACGAGGTAAGCCAAGCGTTCTCTTCAGAGGTACCAATACAACAAACCAAATATCTAAAAAAAAATGTGTTTTTTGTGCAGGCTATGGGACCAGAAGCGTTAGTAGATAAATTTGAACTGAAGTCTGGAGAAACTTTTCTAGCTTTTTACTTGTTTCCAAGCTCCCACGAAGCAGATAGTAATGTGCACAACGCCAATGGCTCTCGTAACAAAAGCAATGGCAATGTTAGAATGAGGATACCTAAACCAAGGCACAATAGTCTCCGAGGAGTTCTGCAGCCGTCTGTTGAGGAGGAGTTGCGCACTGTTAAGGGATTCAGTGTCCCGTCCTGTCTAGTCGTCACGAACAAAAATGTTTATCTACTCCTGCTCAGGTGCGGTAAACTCGTGTTTTTTATTTTTTTCCTTTTCAACTACTTTTAGAGAAGGGCTTTATTTGTTATTCTCTTTTCAATTTTGTCGTTTGTGATTTTCAGTGAGCCAGTGACCAGGAGGGTTTTAGACTACCTCATCAGAGGATGTAAAATCGATCTGGCTGAACATCTCTGTTCAGTTTTCGGTCTGGACATGCAGAAGCTGCTCGAACTTGCAGGCGACGAGCAGTTTAATCGCGGCCAGTATGCAGCTGGGGGAAAACTTCATCAACTTGCAAAAGTAATTACAACCTCGGAAATATTCGCTCTAAATCATTATCAACTTCTATTGTCGCTCTTATTAGGAGTGTCGGTTGAAGTCGGGATCCGACGTTAATAGATGTCCTTTCTTTTTGAAAAACATGAATATTTTCGATCTATACCGTAATGGATTATGTTTTTTCGATTGGTCTTCCAGCGGATCAACGAAAGCATAAATGCAATATGAGTAGAAGACATTGTTGTCAGATTTTGTGAATACAGGTTGTGAATGCAAGTAAACGCGGTTAATTTTCTTACTAGCGCAGCGCGTTTTCTAGTCATCAATTAGGCCTACATGTTGGAATCGCTCAGTCCGAGAGCAATTCAGAACATATCCATATAACATATCTATATCATATGCAAGGTTATCGCTAATGGTATTCGAGTTAATCGCGTTTGAAATTGACCAAATCGCGAAGTCTGGCAACACTGGTACAGGAGGCTGCGAAATCAGCAATTAACTGACGTTGGACATAAAACTAGTATTTGCCTACCTTGTTTACAAAAAGGTTCTTTGCATTCAAAGTTTGCTATCACTGTTTCAGTCATTGCATTTAACATTCTGTTTTCCTTTTTTTCTCTCATGTTTTTGTACTGTAACTCATGTATTTTTTCCGCTGTTTCAGAGTCGAAAACTGAAAATCCTGCTGAAATTCAGCAGTAAAGGCAAATCGTCGTTCTTACTGACCCTCATTAGTGAACTGTTAACCAGTTCCTTTCGTCATCAAGACCTTTCGGTCGCTGAACGGGTCCATTTAGTCAAGATGCTGGTACTGTGTTACATTAAGGAACTTCTGGATGCTAAGAGGAATGATCCCATCACGGAAAAGAACTTCATGTGAGAACTTATCTAATTTCATTTTAGTAACTCAGAATGCCTAGAACCGTTCTTAACTCGTATGCAATTACCTTGCAGGAAATTAATTCGAGACTTTAGGATATACGACACATCGTTATGTTCCTCGCTAATCGGTCAAGTGGGGTTTTTTAAACCTCTGCAAACTTTGTGCGAATTCCGAAGTCTGGCTCCCGAGTGCCTGGAATCATTGACCCAAATCATGCAACAAATCATGAATAAAAATGCTAAAAAAGGGGCGCTGGTTCGCTCTTGTCTTCTTCTTTCTTTACGTAAGTAAACGTGATATCGCTCTTTCTCTCTCGCTTGGTTTGTTTCGTAATCCGCCTTGTATTTTATTCGCAGCTAATTTCTGGGAAATCGCCAGTGAGTTTACCCTTCAAGAAGGACTCCTGCAAAGACCTCCACTTGCCCGCATTCACTTCAAATTTGTTTTGGAAAATTTAGATACGTTAAGCCCTAACATCTTAAAGGTAATTCCTCGAGGGAGGAAGTCTATGCGCCTATTCGCTTGATTTATAAAATGAATTCCGGTGGTAACGTCATTTCAAGCGGTGATCTGACCCACTTTTTGTGTTTTGCAGCGCCTTGTTTATCTGTACGACCCAACGACACCAACCTTTCAACCAACCTGCAAGATCACCTTAAGCGACGTGAAGCTTGGCTTAAGTCGCAAATATTCCGACACTAGTGCCTTAAGTTTGTATCGGAGAAACGATGTTCAGGTACGCTGGCAGATTACTTTCACTTTTTATAAATTGAACCCCTCAAGAGTTTATGTGTGCGAGAATCTTAAATATGTGGATAATTTAAGGCTAGGCGATTTGCTAGGAAGTGACATTAAAGAGGTTTCATAGTTTCGGGATGGCTCCGAATAGCTGTCATGTGAACAAGGTTACTTATCAAACGCAGGATGGCTGGCCTGTTTGTAACAAGGATGTTCGGTGTTTTATCCAGGACGATGACACGCTTGACCTACTGACCGTGTTTCTCATCCTTCTCCTAAAGTTGTGTGGGCCGACTTCTTATAAAAGCGCCCTCGTTGATTCCCTAATCTCAACAAAGGACGAAGTAAAACGAGGAACGCAGCAAAGTGATGTTAATGGCTTACCGGTAAGTTTAAAAGAGAAGTGTGGTCTTACCCTAAAAGTCTGAATTTTATTGCGGCTTTACTTAAGGTAGTAGACTCGCTACCGATCCGCGGGACGGGTAAGAAAAAGTTGCCTCAGACCTCTTGAAATTTCTTGTGTGTTACGAAGGGTCTGTATTATCATTTTAAGTCTTGAAAATTCATCCTGTCCCGCTCGCGGACGACTTCACGAGCTCCTAAACACGCATAACACAATTTTCACGAAAACATGGCTAAAATAAACTTTTCAAAGCCAGTTATTGTCATTTGGTCGGTGACATTGAAAAGAGCTTAGTTTTTGTTTGGAGAAAATTCTAATCTTTCAAACATAGCGTAAACTTAAAAAACTTACCTAAACAAAAACAAGTATGCGCGTTTTCCCATAAAAACAATGTATGATTCAATCCTGTTTATTTCAAAATTGAGTTCGGGGACAGTGGGTTTTCTTGTCAGAAATGGGTTCGGCGTTTCCTGAAGAGCATGGCACAGAACTTTGAAGCGATTCTGATCACTCGACGAGAGTCGAGTCTATTACCTCGAGATCTCCGCTTTACTCATTGGATGAAACCGTTTTTCAGACCGACTCGCCTGTTCCGCTGAAACGCAAAGTTTTGTCTGCGGGTACAACACATGTTGCTGCTGTGCGGAATTGCACGGTGTACTCGTGGGGCAGCGGGGACGCGAGTCTCGGGCTGGGCCCTGTTGCCAAATGCGTTCACCTTCCACAAGAAATTCCGTCCTTCGTCTTGGGGAACATCTGCGTGACGAGCGTAGCCTGCGGCCGGAGCCATACGATCGCTCTTACGAATCACGGGGTAAGTCTTCGCACAAGGCAGTGAAACGACAAACTGCCTTGTCTATGTTTTCATGATGCACGGAACCCTCGGAAAAGCAGCGTAAATGAAAAGACATCAAAATTCTCATACCTGGTTTCAATCAGACGCCCTTTCGAACGGGCCTCTCTCTTATTTGCAGCTTCAACTCCGATCTTTTAATACAAAAATGTTTACTTTAAACCTAAATCTAATAGAGTCTCAGTTATACGTCTCTCAGTTGTAAGTCCCAATCAAATAGGATGAACTCATCTAGAATACTTTACATGGCGTTATACGGAAGAATATTCTCATTTGTACGTCCCGTCTCAGTTCTACATCCAAATTTTTGAGTCCCGGCTTGGACGTATTACCGAGATTCCACTGTAGTCTTTTTCGTATGAAATATCTTGTTAGATCGTTTTCGGGCTCCCAAACTGTTCCCTCTTTCCAAAAACGGGAAACTCCGTAATACATCCTTTTGGTTGGCCCCCTAAGATGATAGACTCGCGACCGGCCCGATCCGCGGGACGGGTGAAAAAACGTTGCTTCAAAACCCTTGAAATTTTTTATGTCTGTTCCGAAGGGTCTATATTATCATTTAAAGTCTTAAAAATTCTCCCTATCTTGCTTGCGGACGAGTTCACGAGCTCCAAAAACACCCATAACGCTAATTTTACGAAAATATGGCTTAAACAAGCTTTTTAAAGCTAGTTATTGTCGTTGTATGGTTGGTGACATCCACATCGTATTTTTTTTCCTGATTATTTTCCATCTTGAAAAGAGCTTAAGTTTTGTTTTCAAGAAAATTCTAATCACTCAAACATAGCCTAAACCTTAAAGAAATTCCATAAACAAAAGCAAGTGTGTGCGCTTTACCCTAAGAATAATGTATAATTCAATCCTGTTTATTTCAAAATTGAGTTCGGTGACAGTGGATTTTCTTGTAAGAAATGCATTTGGTATGTCCTAAAGAGCAAGCCGTAGAAATTTGAAGCGATTCTGATCGCTCGATCAAGGTCGAGTCTACTCGTGCAATGCCAAAGAGGCTCTTCTGCATTCCACAACGGATGTCGATTTAAAGAGATAGGCTTTCATGTTGAAGGCAAAAAACTGAACCGTCAGAAGGCTGTGTTTCAAGCCACGATTGTCCGCAGGTTTTCGCGTGGGGATCTTCTAGTCGCGGCCAGCTGGGAATACCCAAATGCGGCCAGAGTCCGTACCCCCGGCGCATTCCCAAACTCCATTCCGAGGAAGTCGTCGCCATCAGCGCTGGTCAATATCACTCAATCGCACTCACAAACAGTGGCAGGTACAGTATACTTTGAAAACACACATGATAGTTTTTGACTCGACTTGATCTTGGTTGGGACGTACAGGCTGAAGATTTGCTTGTGCTTCCTCCCCTTTTGGAAGGTGTTAATAGCACCTGGTTCGTGAAAAAGTACTGTTAGCGGAGATCAATGGTTAAACAATAACAGAAAAAAAAGAACATGCCTTTACCCGTTTACTTGGCCCCCCTTAAGGGGCGGGCCCAAAAACAAAACACTGGCGAGAACAATTTCTTGTTAATTTAATCTTACTTACTAAACAGCCGGGTCAACACGGCTAATGCTAAATGAACTAACTTCTGAACACTATAACGCAACACTCCCTCTCTTGCTTAGCACCACTCGTGGCGGCTCGCTAGGCCATACTCCTTTCGGCCAGTCTCCGTTCTGTTCGAACTCCTTCGTTTTGCACCCTCAGCGATTTTACATTTTGTGGAGGTGGAAAACCAACACGTGAATGTCGCCTGCTTTCAGACTTAAACAAACTTAACAAATTTTGAGCTGGAAACTAATTAAATGGGGGAAATGCAGATTTACACTATTAACAGTACATCTTTTGCCCTCTTAGTTGATAAAGTTTTCTCCCAGACGCGTACTTTCCGTGATTTAACTACTCGTCGCCTGCAAGTTCAAGCAGCGTGTGCAGACCGTAAACTGAACACTGAACAGAGATGTTCGGCTATACCGATTTTACATCCTCAGATGAGGTAGTCTAACACCCTCCTGATCACTGGCTTACTGAAAACAATCACAAAAGGCAACATTGAAAAGAACATAATGAAAAAGAAGTCATGCAAACGGTGAAAGGTGGAGCACTAGAGACGTCATTGAATCGCAGAAAATATTAGTCAACGTGAACCATTAGAATATATGTGAAATAAATGACTGCCTAGTCATTATGTCTCTGATTTCGTTTATTCAGCTGAACGTATTCGAATCGAGAACATGTTTTCATCTCAAGGTTTGTTGTTTCAGGGTTTTTACCTGGGGATGGGGTGTCTTTGGGCAGCTCGGCCACCGCTCGGTCGAGGATCTCAGCGAACCTAAACTGGTCGAAGCTCTCAAAGACAAGGTATGTCAGTTGAGATTCGTTTTTGGCGGGATTGGATCTAAGCGATTGGGGTTGAATCTAAGCGATTGAGGTTGAATCTAAGTGATTGGGGTTGAATCTAAGCGATTGGGGTTGGATCTAAGCGATTGGGGTTGAATCTGAGCGATTGGGGTTGAATCTAAGCGATTGGGGTTGGATCTAAGCGATTGGGGTTGAATCTAAACAATTGGGGTTGAATCTAAGCGATTGGGGTTGAACCTAAGCGATTGGGGTTGAATCTAAGCGATTGGGGTTGGATGTAAGCGATTGGGGTTGGATCTAAGCGATTGGGGTTGGATCTAAGCGATTGGGGTTGGATGTAAGCGATTGAGGTTGGGTGTAAGCCATTGGGGTTGATTCTAAGCGATTGGGGTTGAATCTAAGCGATTGGGGTTGATTCTAAGCGATTGGGGTTGAATCTAAGCGATTGGGGTTGAATCTAAGCGATTGGGGTTGAATCTAAGCGATTGAGGTTGGATCTAAGCGATTGGGGTTGAATCTGAGCGATTGGGGTTGAATCTAAGCGATTGGGGTTGGATCTAAGCGATTGGGGTTGAATCTAAACAATTGGGATTGAATCTAAACAATTGGGGTTGGATCTAAGCGATTGGGGTTGGATGTAAGCGATTGGGGTTGGATGTAAGCGATTGGGGTTGGATCTAAGCGATTGGGGTTGGATGTAAGCGATTGAGGTAGGATGTAAGCCATTGGGGTTGCTTCTAAGCGATTGGGGTTGAATCTAAGCGATGAGGATTGTCCTCAGGCGGCGGTGGAGGCTGTGGGGGGCCACGCGCACACGATCGTCCTGCTGCGGGACGGCGCCGTCGTGGCGTTCGGCTCCAGCGCCTTCGGCCAGCTCGGCTACGGCAAGACGGCCAAGTGCACGCAACCTGTCGTCGTGCCGAATCTGCCCCAGAACGTGTCTTCCGTTTCCACCGGACATTTTCATTCGGTAAGTTTCGTGTTTCCTCGCTTCGAGTTTCGCAAATGCGGTTGCGTTAAAAGCCTCCGTGGTGCAAACCATTCCCACCGTCTTGATAAATGAGAGCTTAGCTCCAGCCCCGATATTTTGAACATCAGATGAATTGACGATGGGACTGTCCACGTCCACCTTGATGATGCGAACGTCGGATGTTTAATTCAAGTCTCTATATACATACATATACGTTCAGTAAGCTACAAAAGTCATGACCCCTGTTTCCGTGTATTTCTTATGGAAACAGGGGTCATTTTTTTTTGTGACCCGCTGTACTTATACAAGCTCGATACACATTTCCAAGTCGTCAGCGTAACGGATTCATGCCCTGTACACTGTACACCCTTATTACACTCAATGTTCATCTATATCAGAAAATTGAAGAAAACAGGCATGTTCTATGGCATAATTTAAAAAAAAAATAATTACCAACTTAAAGCAGCTATTACTTGTATTAGAAAGAAAAAAAAAGAAAGAATTTCTCTTTAAACTATAATTTTTGGAAGCGTCTCAAGAGCAATAACGGGTGAATTCCTGTCTTCGATCGTTTAAAATAGAGGAACAGAATTTCGGAGAAACACAACATTCTACCATATGTGTTCCTCACCCTCCCCCTCTCAAAAAAAAAGGAAAAACGTATTTCTTCAGGTTTGTGAAGTACAGTCGAGTCTCGATATCACATATCTCTTTTTCTCGATGATAGGCAGTAACAATTTACCTCTGAGGGCGATGTTCTATAAAAAATAATGTATACGGATTCTCGATAATATGTAATTCCCGATGGTGCGTAATTTCTTGGTCCCTCGAATTACGTAGAGACTCATTTGTATTTACGACTTTATTTTCGCAGCTCGCGTTAACGTCTACGAACCAGCTGTTTACGTGGGGTCTGAGTCCTCACGTTCTGAAGATTCAAGCGCAGGCCAAGAAGAAGGCCCGAGCGATCCAACACATGGGGCAGGAACAGCCGCAGAGCCAGCTGCCACCCAAGAGCCACTCGTCCCCTAGCTCCCCTTCGCGCTTAAGCGCGGCCCCCGCCGCTGCCGGCGCCGCCCCTCTTTCCGAATGCCAAACGTACGCCTTGATCGACTCGGAGTTCCACGTGCCGCTGCAAGCCGACAAGCAGCCGGAGAGAAGTTCGCCAAAATCGCTTTCCAGTGGTGAGTGTATACATTCCTCGTTCTTTATGATAGTTTAGCTCGAACACTGTTGATTTTAAAGGTGATATCTTGTGTTTCACCCTTGTTTCATCTTTCATTTTAGTGTAAGTACCGACTTTTAGTTTCCGGGTTCAGGCAGTGTAGCGACCGGGATAACCGGGGAATTGAATAATCTGGGGAAAAAAACGGAAAATTGCCGAAAATTTCGCAAAAGAGAGGATAATCCGGGAATTTTCATTCAATCATATTATTTTTGAAAAAGTTTGATTGCAAAGTCCCTTTTTTAGTGTTTTGAAAAAACCGTTTTTTTTTAAACGCCTCGGAAAAAACGAAAAAAAACCGTTTTTTTTTCGGAAAAAAATTGTGTTTTTTTGGAAAAATTGGACGTGTGCATGGTTAAAAAGTTAGTTTTTGCAACCCCGGTCGTGTTTGAGTAGTTTTCTATTTTTACATATTCCA
>Ga0058701_10003048_pt1 | contig 13067 bp, 9 predicted proteins | sample AgamicOrMae_FD_97039 | JGI IMG/M metagenome (GOLD analysis project Ga0058701, IMG submission 97039) | Agave microbial communities from Guanajuato, Mexico - Or.Ma.e | ecosystem: Host-associated > Plants > Phyllosphere > Phylloplane/Leaf | place: Guanajuato, Mexico | collected 2012-06-04
ACCTTTTTGATGTTTTAAAATGATTATGAAAATTTGCCGTTAATCAGTGGCAGAAGTATTTCATTGCATTAATATTGGTCCTATGAAAAAAATGAACGACAGAGAGAAATATTTATGGTATTGAGAAGTAATTTTTGAATATATGCCCACGAGACATTCATTTTTTTAAAAGTTGAAATTCCTGGTAAATTTTGCTCAAAGCTTGAAGCGCAAATTGTTTATTTATTGGTGTTTTTCGTGTGATGTTTTCGTTACGTAATTCTACAAAGGCTTTTAATTCGAAAAAATGAAATTTATTTTTGATATATTAGCCCCCAAACTGCTGTCGATTTCCCCCCCCCTATATTTTTGAAAAACAGATCCATTGATTTCTTTCAAAAAAATAGTAAGCCTTTACGGATTAAAACGGCTTATTTTCGTTCTTTTTCACAACATATTGTAAATTATTTATAAGCCATTTTCACCTACAAGTACTTTTGTGTTGATACATTCTTTTTCAGTTTGAAAAAATACATCCATACATTTTTTTCATCAAAATCGTTTATTTGCATAATTTGTCAATATGAAAAGCAGTGTTGTCAGATTCCGCGACTCCGTCAAATTTGAACACGTCTACCTTTTTAACCGTTAAAGATAACATGATGTTGAATCCTATTTTTGGAATGCCCAGCTCGAGAGCGATCCAAAACATACCCGACATGCTAGGTTATCTTAAATGGTTTAAAAGTTAGACGCGATTCAAATTTACGAAATTGCGGAATCTGGCAACACTGATGAAAAGTATACTCAAGCAGAGTTCCAACGAAACAAAGCGTACTTCCAAGTATCAGCACAGCCCGGAAAAATTTTATCGGTTCGGCCTGGTTTACAAACCTATGGAGAAACTTCCGCGGGGAGCAGGAAACGCCATTAATTCATTTCCAGTTGTTCTTTTGTTGAAACTTCGACCCGAAGAAAGCAATTCCTGTAATATGATACTTTTTGCGCGAGTGCCGGTACTTGCACTCCCTTGTTTAGTAAGTGCTGCATCCGAAGCGGATCTTTTATTGCTGATTCTATATCAGGATCACATTGCATATCATATTATTTGGAGGCCTACCATTTGGGAAAATTCCTTAGTTTAGTACCACACTTGGTGGTTGCATCCTGCTCCTCGTTTTTCCATCTCGGTTCAAAACTTTTATCATCATAGGACTCGACGTATAGTCGCGTTGGTTAGGTTAGGTTAACATCAGGCTTAGTTCAGGTACCAAGGTTGCTAACGATACCAGACTTGAAGACTCACTCCGTTGGGCGTGGTGACGAAATTTGGAACTTGAATAGCATAAAATGCAACATTATAATGTTCAGTACTGGACATCAGAGTCGGAAGGCGCAATACGGGAGCTCACTGATCTGAACTCACAAGAAAGCCCGAAATAAAATGGCAGACCAATCTGGGTATTACACCTCTAACCTGCAATTTAGCGGAATCGACTTAACTGCCTCCTGTACTTTGTGCATGTGCACCCTGCACTTTAGCGTTCGAAACCTGCATAGGGAGGAGTTTAATCTGAAAGATTTATGACGTAAATCGATGTATGATGATGTGGATTGTTTTGACAATGCACACTGTCAATTTGTGTTATTTTAATGGAAAGTTGAATTACCTGAAAGGATCTGACAGCTGCGTTCATTCTGATGTGTGGAAGCGGTTTTTCCTCTTTCCAGATGTTAATTTTTGAGGAAGAGCTCCGTTTCATTAACTTTGTACCTCGAGAGATGAACAAGTAGCTGTTTTAAGTAACGAATAATTGATGTGTATATTATGGACTATAATTTTTTAGGAGGTCCGTGTGATATTTTGCGTGAGATTTGTATAACTTCAGGGAAATTAGAAATTCAGGGACCAACTACCTTGTTTTATTCAACGAGTCACTGAAATTCTGTTAAAATCCTCGGGAGTACGGTAAAACAAAATATTATTTTATGTAACATATCATTGTGAGCCATAATCCAAATTTCCTAAAAAAAATCGGTCGAATTCCTTACAATAGTCCGAGCCTTTTATAATCAGCTTTTATAGAGCGCACATCGATGATACAGCTATTTGCAGTTCGCATAGCGGTTGACCATAAATTTATAATTTTTATCACTTCTTGGCCCACGTAGTAATATATTTTGCGAATGCTTTTTTTTACGACAAAACCGCCCACGTTGCGGTTACGAGCAGGTTCACATTCCTCTGGGAGACCATCATCTCCATTTTGGTTTATCGGGAAAAGCGCGCGGGATGCAGGGTTAAGTAGACCATCGGGTCATCTGGACCCAAAAAAATGCATAAAAATAAATAAGTAAAGAAACAATTGCGAATATTATCAACGTGAGAAACGCGTTAGAAGCATTCAACCGTTAAAAATACCGCGACTACATGTCTTCGTTGTTTTGAGATGTTCCGAGGAGATTATCATTGCAGGTCTTAACGCTTTATCTATTAAATCACTAAAGCATTGTTTCCGACTCATGAATCGTGTGAATGATGCAATATTCTCTCATGCATTCTCAGGACGGTCCTAAACGTGGCATGAGAGCTCGTAATATAGTCGTGACCTTTCTCGATCATTGTAGACGCGTTCCTACACTTCAAAATCTATTTTATTTCAAGGAAGCTCACACGTTTAATATCTGACAAAACATATCTTTATTCAATTTACAGTTCTCTCGTTAAAAGACCCTCCAACCTAAATTCATGTAACAAACACAAATTTTGTCGCACTAAAAAGAAAGTTGACTGAATGCATACAACAATACTGTGTCGGATTATTTGTAGAAATAAATTAGGAAGCTTTGTTGTCTTACACAAGTACTGGAAAAATTAACCATGAAGACAGCGCTCTAAGTAATATTAGTATTTTGTATCATATATATTTAGATATAAAAATTTTCTATAACTATACATAGAGAAACGAAAAAGCATCTGTGTTCTTTTTTTTCCGGCATATGTTTTCTTCCAATTAAGTGTATAATTGTTTCTTTGCTCTCCTTTTTCGATTCGACTCCTCTGTTACCTTTCTTCCTTGTGTAACCTTTTTACCGACCTGGGTGTTTTAATAGGGTCTTAAAGGAAGGTTAAATACCTTTGGCGGGGTTTCCCCGTCGTGAAATGTTCCTTTGAAAGTGAAACCTGTCGAGATGATTCGCCTTGCGTTCATAGATGAAGCATTATGTTTCAACTTTCGTTGGGATGAGATACAATCAGGCATTGTGTCCTTACAAATCTGATCAGCCGCAGGAGGAGTGCATGTGACACGACTTGGTCTCCGATATAATCAATTGTCTCGTCTGTCAGGACTGAATTGAACCTTTCAATGGGTATTATTTATGTTGGATTTGTGGACGTTGAAAGCGCACTGCTTGATAAAAAAGGATTATATCTCATGACTTAGGTAACCCGTACTTGGCGCCTCTGGCGCAGTCCTTCCAATGTAAGAATCATCTGACTGAATGTTCCAACACGTGTAGTTGGAAGAAGGAATCCCCAAGAGTTGAAACTACATTGCTGGAGCATGTCACCAGTTGGAAAAACATGATCAAGTCCGCAGTTGGACAAGAAACGACATGATGTAGCTGCAATAACAAATTACTATCTTGTAGTCGGAAATGATGCAGCTGTAGGAACCTGCCACTTGTGCAGACAGGTCAACAATGACATAATGGACTGTTTTCAGAAGAAGAACTCACAGATAAAGTTGCATCAACACCTCTTCTAAATATTTTATTTAGCGATGCAGTTGGAAGAACCTCTCACAAAGTGCAACTTCCTAACGATGGTCATTTGGTGTAGAGGATCACGTCGATATGGTGGAGCTGGATGAGAGCCACGATGGCATGTTTCGAGCCACTTTAGAGTAATTTGCTTACGACTAACGAGTAAGTGAATTTACTCATCTTTCTTCATCTTCCTACATAAACTGGCCCTCTGCATATTTACACCGATCCGTCAATAGCTTTATCACAGAATCTCTCAACTTTGACCATGGAAAATACTTCCTACGTGTAACTCTTCTCGAAAATCAAGCTTTCTACCTCATCTGTATAAATACACCCCATTGACTATTAACCCAAATATTTGGTGGTGTTATCATTCTTGTTGTTCTTTCATTGCTTTATGTGAAATATTTAAAATATTGATTTCTTACACCGTACATTCTCATAGCTGTGTGAAATGCTCCGGTGACTCGTGTAGACTTCACCAGTCACCATGCGTTAGACTTTTTTATGATATATTTTAAGTCTCCTTCACATAACATGGGGATTATCGTATGTTACTTTCTTCGTTGATGTATCTGAAATATAATTCCTGCTCAAATGTAATTTTAAAATAATGCGGCGACTCATTCCTACGGATTCATTACACGGTGCATCTCTGTCCCTCATCTCTGCTTTTCATCAAACGCAGTGGGCTCGACTGCTGTGCCAAGAGATGACTCCTCAAGAGCCCGTGTGTTGGAAATGATAAATGAAAAAGCCATTTACTTTAGCAGTAGTTGGTTGTGCGCTATTCGTTTCTTTGCCATCATAAAGACCGGGTATTACCGTGTCATATTAACGGATCCGGCGTTTATATTACGATCAACGTCCATTTCTTCATTATTAATTATCGTGTAATGTGATAGAATTCCGTTCCGCGTAATTAGATCAGTGCAAATGCCTCGTCTTAAAAATACTGCCGGCGGACCAACAAAAAAAATGTGTTGCCTCATGAGGTTGGCAGAAAAAAACCGCAAGGTTAGTTTTTCTTGATGATGTCAAATACCGCTTATCTAGTATTTGTTTCAGTTTACGATTAAGGTTATGTATCAACACATTTCGTCAGAATACACCTGCGAATGCCGACGGAGTTCCATCGCTAAGGTATTTTAGAACCTTGTTGTTAAAACCGGCCGCTTTTAGTCCGTGCTTGATTACATTTTGTGCGGGTAATCGTACAATACCTCCAAATGTCTTCCTCAATGGTACTTTATCTCGATCGTGTTAAGAGAACAACAACCCGTCATGACGTGTATAAGAGATGGTGTAGGAGTTTGAGAGATGCCGCCGAGTTCTGTGCAAGTACCGAAGTACCGGTATTCACGTTGCCTCTGAACAATATACGGCTATCTGGATTTCGGAGAACATGTTGGAAGGGGAGAAATATTACCGGCGATTGGCAATAGCTAGAATTTCACACTATGTAAAGGAACTTCTATTTCATTTCCCGAGGGCAAAATGGCGCTTTAACGCACAAGGTACCGGTTCAGTCAGAGCCTTTGTTTATGTACTTCGTGATTTCTAGTTGGCGCCCACCGTAGCGTATATTGCTTTTAAACAAAGGGACAGCTTCAGTCAAAATTTTGAGTTAAATTTGCTTTACTCGATGTATCTCTTTTATGCTGTTGTGATTAAAAAAAATCTTTTCATTACACTTGGTAGCATCTGGTCAGTACCTGTCTTAGGTAACGATGTAGTTCACCGCACAAATGTGTTGCTGCCATTTTTTTTATTGACTAGATAAGACTTTTTTTGTTTTTGTTTTTCCGACTATGTCGAAAGTTTTGATAAAGTATTCGTATTGAGAAATATAATGCTATCTTCCATTTATTTGCAAAAATCTAAAGCACGAGAAAATGATTGTAATTGAAAAGTGAATGGAGATCGGTCGTTAGTTAGGCCATCTGTTGAGATGCGTTACGTAAAGTATTCTAAAGACCACGAAAAATACAAACTACCTGTTGTCCTTTCGCATTGCCTTTTTCGATATCGTAATCACCCGAAAATTGGATTTACCTTGCAAAATTCTGCACGTATTAAAAAATTGGATGTCGTAGAAAATAACCTTGGCCTGAGACACGCTATACTTTGATGTTACAGTACTTGTGAGGATAACACCTGTTCACTGTAAATAAAACTGTGCTATTCCTGTTTTTCACATTTTTATTTCTATTATTTTCTTTATTTTTATGCGTTTTCTCATTTTCATCCCCTTTTTTTAGAAGGCTTTACTTTGTCGTCGGGTTCCATAATCTGTCTTTATTTCCTTATGATCCTTCTCGTGTTTGTTCCCATTCTTTTGCTAGTCATTTTCGTCCGTATTCTCAATCACATTTTCCTTTCTTCATCCTCATCCTCAGTTCCGTCTTTTGTCTAAGTTCCAGTCCCATTCTCCTCTTCAGACCTTGTTCATTTATTTCTTTGTTTTTGTTTTACCAAATCTTTACCCTGACTCATTCTCTTCTCATCCTCAATTTGATCCCACTCTTGTTTTCATCCTTATTCTCATCCTTATCTTTATTCTCATCGTCGTTTTTATTCTCCTCATCTGTATTTATTTTTATCCTTATCTCTCTTCTCTTTTCTTTTTTCTCATCCGTATCTGTATTTTCACCCTCACATATATCCTCGTCCTCTTGTGTATCCTCATCACCATCTTTAGTTCATCCATATTTTCTCCAATTTTCAGTCTCACTCTTATCCTGCGTCACTATGTCGCAAGTATTTCAATTCAATAGCTGTTTTATCGTAGCCATTGCTGTTTAAAAGGGCCTTCAACTTCTGATTAATTAAGTTGCTTAGGACGAAACCAGAGGATGCAATTAACATAGAAAGGGCGGGTAAGTAAACGTCCTGGCTGGTATCAGTAATAAAACTCTGTGTCGGCCGCTTGTTCTCTCTAATACATGTTCCCGGCTCATTAATTGTTCATGTCTCACCGGTTTGGAGTCGACAGTATACTCAAAGATTTTTCATCGTTATTTGGTGCATGTATAGTGATGAGCGACGTTTTGTCTTCAATGAATTACCCCTACTTTCCCCCTGACCAACGTATTTAGACCTTACTTTCCACTGAAAGAATCTGCATAAGGTAAGAGTTCACTTCCTTAACCCATAACAGCCCAAAGTATTTGGAGTGAAATTCAGCTCAAGAGAAAATGAAAGGATTTTTCCCATTAAAGAACGCAATTTTAAGCTTTGAAAAATGCCTAAATAATTCAATTTAAGGTTTCCAGAGGGATGATATTTTTTTAATTGTGACAATACTTAACTGAAAAGATCCTCTAAAATAAAGTTTTCTGTATCACTGGGCGGTAGTGGGTTAAATAATAGCGTTCGTAAAAATAGGAAAGATTTCCTAGCAATTTTTTTCTCAAAAATGTCTTAATGAGTGATCTTGTTTATATCTCATTTTTATAATCAGCCTTTTTTGGGTTTAATTAGCACATTGTTGATGCCGAATACTGATCCTAAAAGCACAAATGACGATTTGAAGTGGCAGGTGCTCTTAAGGCAGCCTTCAGCAATTTAGGTCAACAAAGTTGTTAAAAAGTTAAATTGATACCTTAACATCCAAATAAGATAGCATTACTAACATAAACGTGTCAGTGCAGCTAGGATGAAACGTCCCACTCATTGTTGATATATTGCAGAATTATTTATTCGGCATGATCCAAACATAAAGTTTTGAATGACTGCGTTTTGATGGCTTGGCATTAAAAATCCCATATGGTAATGCTGGTTTGCATTGAACGCAAATGTACAGAATTTCACGCAAAACAGACAATTTGAAGTGTATCTTAATCTTAGTATAACGACGTCTTGACAGAAAATATTGTCTCTCGACAAAGCCTTCACGATCGTATTGTCAAGAGTTAATATCCGCTCTTTTATGCCTTCAACTCTGTATCTATTCTGCATGTGAATAATATGTAATTCAGTATTCAGAAAAAAAATGCAAATGATGCAGCTAATAACGGAATGGATTTAATCAATTTTGCTATAAGCCCATAAGTATTAGTTCTGTAGGTTCGTACATTTCCACCCAAGGCTATATTTATATGTGCAGTGATGTCCATAAGTAATGAGCCAGACAAAATCTAGTGACTTTTTTTTTGTAAACTAATGTGTGTTAGTAGCATTGCCTAGGGAGGGCAGTGGGAGGGTGTGGAGGCAAGAGGAGGGGCCCACCTTTCCCCCGGAACCTTCCCCGCCCCACCCCTTGCGCTGCTGCCAACACACATTAGCTTACAAAAAATGTCACTAGATTTTGTTTGGCTCATGACTTATGGACATCACTGTACCGGTACTCTCATGAGATGATTTAATCATTATTGTGTTTTTGTAATTTAATACAACGAATATACGAACACTTAACTTGACTTTCCATGAAGTAACTTTTAACTGTAAAGTTAAAAAAGAGATTTTGAAATTTACAGTATTTGATGTAAAATTGGAAATGTGAAAGTACAAGATATGAAAATTCTCGCCTTTCATTTTGCAGTATCAGTTTGGTTAGATGTATTATTATGGAAATGGTGGTTGACGTGTAGGTTTATATGGGTGAAAGGATCGGCAATGGCGTCGATTTAGAATGTTAGCGACTGTTCGAAAAGCCCGCGGCAAGCTAAATCTCGTCAATTTGTGAACTGCTTTTAAGTGAAATCGAAAAGTAGTTTTAAAGTCTCCGGACATCGCACTATCGCAGCGAAAGTGTCCAATTGGTGCACCTATGTATATATTTGCGTAGAATAAAAAGTGGATGTGGCTTCTACGCAGTGGTGCCATCTCGTGACGTAGTTTTTTGAACCAACAGGATCGTCTGCGGCAAATCATTCCAGTTTTTGTCATAAACCCAAGTCATTAGCTAATGCATTAACGCTCACTGTGGAAGTGGTTTGCCCTCTAGCAAAGAAGACATAAAACCGATATCACAGACTGTCAATTCACCACACGGTTAAACTTCCCGTCAACAGTAGTAGTTTATTCAATTCCACAAGGCTCACAATACAAACTCTATATCCAATTAACCTGTTCCTTGACTCTACGAGATAGCGGAGAAGTCGCCGACTTGTCCAACGATGCCATCCATACTGGTTTTTCTGACCAAGTTTCGTTTGCGGCTCATCGTCCAGTAGACAAACACTTCCATCTTGTCATCAAGACGGTCATACTGTTTATCAAGAAATGATTCTTGTGTACTGTTTCGTCTTTATTAAGCAGACAGGTGGTTAGAGAGATTCTACTTGAGTTGATCTAGTGACGGCCACTCTAGAAAGGTGCTTCATGAACGCCAATCAAACGGCAAGGTCGATAGATCATTGCTCTAGAATGAGATTCCGAATAACTCCAGAGATAATCTCTGGAAGAGTTAGCGCCTTGGAATAAAAATTGCGTCGGATTCGTTTAAGGTCTCAATAGATCCATAATCGATATGATTTCATTTGGGATAAAAATTCGGTGGTTTTGTCGCCGACCTTGCGTTCAAGTCACGGTTTTTAGCTAACAACGTGAAGATTATTTAAATTACGAAATGACTTGCCACAATACCTTGAAGATTTTTTTTGTGTAAAATTATTCTATAACGCTCTCTGCCATTACATCAGTGTCAGAGACATCTGTTTTGGGCAGTCCTGTATCTGATTTCGGTAAGAAGGTCGCTGAAATATATCTGAAGTAGTTATTTTTCAAGCTAGACGAATCGATGGATTTCCGAAAATGAAATTCCAATTAAAATTAAACCACTATTTGTCACAGTAATAAAAACGAACACTGTCTTAGGAAGTTCTACCTGTTTTGGGTGTGAAACTAAAACTGGGCTAGTACTTATTTTCGTTATTTCTCAAAAAAAAGATCAATGTTCTGTCATACCATTGAAATGGTCTTGGCGAGAGGTTTCCTTCGATGTTTTGGGACATAAACTCAAACGAGAACTATTGTTAATAGCGGAGTTTGAGGATGCGATAGAACTCTTCTATTAACATAGCCTATTTTCTCGTATATTCCTCCGAGAACATTTTCATTTTGATCGGCCTACTGCGGTGCTTCACAGGTGCACAACTGTCTTTGTTTGGGTCTCTGCTGTTGTCACAGCGGGTGTACGTGCATTAGGTGGGGAACGCGACCAAGACTTTTGGTATTAGCACGTGGTTTTTCCGGACGTGACGAAAATTGGGCGCCGCTTTAACGTGCCCGGAACACTGCACAGATCCGTGATTAGATTCTTAACTTTTATCTTTACTTGATTGATTCAGCGGTTTATGGTTTACGATGGTGAAAGCGACAGGTTTTAGGGCGGCGAAAGTTGATGGCATCCTTGTTTGAACCTTTTCGCACCATACGTTCTTAAACAATATTCAAAGCTGTCCTCTTTGAAATTGTTCCATTCAACGAAATTCTACTCTATCGGCATGTCGCTTTTGAAGATGTCATACGTGATATTACTCAAGGAAAATATATGCGTACGTATGAAAAGTAAATAACCTTAATGTGCATGAAATCTGTTTCTCAAGCAAAAAGATACGGATGGATACGAATGAAAAGGAAACTTGTGTTATAATAAATTATGTAATTCAAGATATCTTCATTTTTTAAAGATACCATTTGAAGTCGACCTGTCATATCAAGAAATAAAGATGTTTTGAAATTTAACTTTTCTCAGAACATGAAATCTTTTCACGACGTTCTGATCCATCTGAGTTGCTTTTAAGGTAAACATATATTGGATTACACTTTTTTCAATGAAATGCATGCTTCTAAAAACATGAAGATCAAGATTATAACATTAAAAAAATAAAAAGTAAAACAAAAATCAGTTTTCTTTTTAATACTCTAAGATAAAATCTAGACTGAAGATTTTCTATTTGTTTGAAGAAAAGATCGAATAGCTATACAATATTTCATTAACAACTACTATTATTTAAATTTCAGAAACAATGTTTGGGATTTTTACTTTTTTCTTTTTTTTTCTCTGTCCAGCAGCTGACCAAACCCACGTATATTTAGGCCTCATCTACTTAACGCTATACCAAAGTATCTCGTTGGGTAAACTATATGATAGTGTGAAAAGTTAGACTGACCCAATTTACGCGAAGTGAGATAACCATGTTGAAACACACTTGCATTGAGGCGTACTTGCTTCGCCCTCCTGTGCAATACACAACTTAAACTGTGCTAAAAGTAATTTACCCGGTATCCTGACAATTTTATAACGCACTTTGTGGAATGGCCCATTTGATTAAACTTCCTCATTTCAGTAGTTTCCCCTCATTAGCGATTTGATTGAGCATTGGGTGTTAAAATTCCCTAACGTAACAATCAATCGATTTCGGACCCGAAATCACAAGTAGTTTATTACACATTTAAGGAAATAATTTACCTGATGAATTTAAAGGAAGTGAAATGAAAGTAATCGGTCCACTTGCTTCCTGACTGCGTTTTCTCGCCTTCAGTGTTGCCGAATTACGGCGGCCGTAGCCGATTCTCTTTATATTCGCGGTCCTTATCTAAGACGCGTTCGGCGAAATTCGTGGGGGATCGGCTCGAAGGAGCATTAGCGGAGGAGTCTTCCGAACTGTCACTGAGAGTCTCAAAATGCGAGAGTCAAAAAGAGATGCGACATTTTCTCATATCGAAAGCATTCCGAAAATCTCGCTTTATGTGGCGCCTTTAGCACTGTTGTATTTATTATTCCGTTTGCAAAATAGGCAAATATTTAAGAAATATGTGTTTTTTTCTTTTCAAAAAATACTTAATTTATCATTCAACTTGTATCAATGTGTTAAGCCGGGTCATTTTTTTGTACTTTTGTTCGATGCTTTCGTAAAATAATATGTCAAAACAATCTTCACTAAAACCTTCAAAACTACTCTTTAATATGATACACTAAGGATACTCTGTGTTTCTAAGAAAACACAGTAAAAACCAACCCCCGTTTTGGGGAATGCTATTCATGTATTTTGGGTATGAATCTAAAACGGGGGTAGTGCGTATTTTGGTAATTTTCTAATGTAGGCCTATGTTCAACCACATCAATGGAAAGCCCTTGCTGAGACCTTTTGAATGATATGGCTGAACATATGCCTATCTTGAAAATAAACCAAAACACGTATTACCCCCGTTTTGGTTTCACACCCAAAACAGGTATAGCATTCCCCAATACGGTGGTTTTGTTTTTACTGTGAACCTACCAGATCCGACAAATGGCTAAATATTACATTATTACAGTATCACATAGGCAACGCAATCACTCGGAACCCAATTACTGGTAGTTGACGAGCTTCGTGTACCCTTATTCTCGCTAACTACATTACAATCCGCGTCATTTTTGGCACTCGTCTAGAAACTTAGATTTGAACTTCTGGTTTGAAATCATATAAAAGCAGATGATCTTTAAGAAAGCTAAAATTATATCAAGGAGACCTCGTCGCAAAGTTAATAATTATAAAAGCGTCATTCACATCTTTTTGCTAACGCCTGCACCATTAAATGTATTACTAGCCATTCTTTTGTTGACATAGAAAGTCACAACAGGTTCAAGAAGTTTCACTCATAACTTTCGAGATTCGAGTTGTTCAAACGGAGCCTCTGTGTCCCTCAGCGGTATTACATTTTTGTCAAGCATTTCGATCCGAAATAGGTACAAACTTTAATTCAAACTCTGATCCGCATATGAAAGTTACTTGTTAATTCAAAATGGTTTGAACAAGTATCTTGTAAATCGCTCAACATGGCGACAACAGATGAAACGCAAGAGTTCATAGATGAAATCTTCAACAGTTTTAGAGGCAAAATACCTCCTTTCACATGGGATCAAAGTTCCCTTCAACGCTAACATAGGTTACGAAATCTGGTTTTAAAAATGTAAGTGTCGCGTGGGTGTGGACAGGTAACTATCTCGTTAGTTGTGTAAGATGATCCGAGGAAACAGGATCAGTTAATTGTGATAAGGAGGTTGTTCCTCTCCGCGTGACGTTTCTTAGGCACCTGCTCGAAATCAGGTGAGGCGGTGATCCCGTCCGGTCTTCTGTGGTCTCCCGGAGGGGCTCTCCGGTCAGTGTTGCCAGATTCTGCAATTTCTAATTTATATTTATTTTTTGTTTTGCAAATGAAGGAGTTTTAGAGCAATTTTTTGAGGTTAAAAAGCTTCTGGATCTGCGGAAAACTTGGTAGCCCCTTTTTTTCTCGTTTTGTAAGCATGCCTTCAAAACGGAATTCGTCATTTAAAAAGTCGTGTTGTTGGATTCCCAACTGCCTTCTAGCAGATCTCGCTGTAGAAA
>Ga0058701_10003049_pt1 | contig 13066 bp, 7 predicted proteins | sample AgamicOrMae_FD_97039 | JGI IMG/M metagenome (GOLD analysis project Ga0058701, IMG submission 97039) | Agave microbial communities from Guanajuato, Mexico - Or.Ma.e | ecosystem: Host-associated > Plants > Phyllosphere > Phylloplane/Leaf | place: Guanajuato, Mexico | collected 2012-06-04
ATATAGGTTGGGCTAGGTTGGATGCCTTTTGCCTTGTTCCGCTATCTCTCCGCTCGGCTTGACGACGGAGGGTAGCACCAAATTTAAACCAAAAGGTTGAAAATGCTACCTTAAAAAATTACACTACATGAACACGGTCAACTTTTCGTTTGAATAAAACTCATAGAAAAATGCAGAAAGGTTCAGAAACAGATAAAACCTTACAAGAAAAAACAGAATAGGGGCTCTCATAGAAGTTCACCCAAATTCATCTCATCCCATTGGGTATTCTCCATTGTGGAATAACACTTTTATATGTTTGATGAAGCGGACAAAAAAGAAGGTATTCTGCAGTGAACCTTGCCCCTCTGGATATTCTGCATGAACGTCTAAATTCTCAGCCATAGCTTTGTGGGACGTTTATTTTATGGTGTCCTATTAGAAAATAGCTTAATTCAAGAAATTTCCTCTGTAAAATGAATAAATTTCAAAATACACAACGTGCGGAGACTTTTTTTAATCCGTTTTACAAACACTCACGGCTCATTGGGACACGGTCGAACACAGCTCATTGGGGTTGAAAATTCAACAACCTTTATATAAAAAAAATAATAACCTTAGGGGTATCAATACATTCGCGTTGCAACGATTGTTTCTAAAAACAAAGCATGCCACACTATATTCGTTACAGGTTCATTGTTCATAATTATCGCCCTCAAATTAGAAATATATTGGCTCCAGAGCGCAATTTAAAAATTAGAGCTCTTTTTCAGTAAGAAAGTTTTTAAGCCTTCCATTGTCTGAATCTGGTTATCACTGGAAAAGAGTTCTGTTGGAGCAACCAAGTACTTAGAACTTTAGTTTTTAAAACTAAATATTTGGTCGACAACCAAAAGTTTAGTTGCCCTACGACCGCCACCCCCCCCCCCAAATACATTAGTTGAGTATGTATGCTCAAGTACTAACTTTGCTTAAGATAAAAATTAAATAATTTCTTAACCCACTACAACCCAGCGATGTCGTTCGGAAAAAGAAAAAAATATTTTAGAGGACCTTCCCATTTCAGTATTGTCACAATTCCAAAAATATCACCCCTCTGGAAACCTGAAATGTAATAATTTACGCATTTTCCAAAGCTTAAAATTTCGTATTTTAATAGAAAAAATCCTTCCAATTTCTCTCAAGCTAAATTTAACTCCAAATAGTTTGAGCTGTTACGGGTTAAGTAACATTTCCAAAATTTCAAGCTGGCAATATCTCTGTTTTTATGAATTCCCTTACCCTCAAAGCAAAAATTTGTTCATCTTCTTAGTTTTGTGCAAAACGCCTTATTTGTCGTGGTTTTAGCTGGTTCGGGGGCCACGTGCATCCAAAATCGATCCCATATACGCACATTAAAAACATTTTATTGTCGACGGGAGCCGAGCAGAGCCGAGCAGCGCCGATGGGGGGAGATGGGCGAAGCGAAGCGGACGCCAAGCGGACGCAGCGGAAGCTACTTGTCTCTCTCCCACTCCCGGAGGAACCCTCCCTTCCCGCCAATTATTTCTTCTAGTTATTCTTCACGATTCGCTTGATGTGTCGTCATTGTGTGTTTGTCGTCAGCTTGCCCTCCTCCCAAAGCCAAAGACGCACTCTACCAACATTTTTTCTCGGAAAGTTGGATGGCTGACGACACGCTCGGCTGACATTGACCTCCGGACTGAAGTTGCCAACCCCAGCAGAGCTGCAAACGTTTTGCCCAAAATTGACAGAGGAAGGAGGGACGATATACAGCCCGCCGCTTAATCTCACTTAGTCAAGAGACACAACTGAGATTCGCAAAAGTCGCCCTTGAAAAGTGCCTTTTGGACTTGTCTTAGCTCGGAAAGTCTCAATTTGGAAACAACATTCGCTTAAAATCCTGCAAAATATTGTTTTGGGACATTTGCATTGTCGATTTTAACTAGTGAGCCTGCAAGTAGAGAGTGGCCAACTGTACCACGTGACCACACCAAGTTTTGGATCCCAACCAATCAGCGAAGGCAAAAGCTATATCCCAACCAATCAGATCGGTGGAATTCAAAAGGACCGTTAGAGTTGGCCACTCTCTGTTACACTACAGTCTCTAATTTTAACCCATAACAGACCAAAGTATTTGGAGTGAAATTCAGCTTAAGAGAAATTGAAAGGATTTTTTCCATTAAAATACGCAATTTCGAGCTTTCGAAAATGCCTAAATAATAAAATTTCAGGTTTCCAGAGGGGTAATATTTTTTAAATTGTGACATTGCGGAAGTGAAAAGATTCTCTAAAATAGTTTTTGTGTTGCCGAACGGCATCGCTGGGCGGTAGTGGAGAGATGAATCCATATTTTCACGTAAAATACACAACATGCAGTGACTTTTAAATCCGGTTTATGAGCATTCGCGGCTCATTGGGTCACGGTCGAACACGGCTCATTGGGGTTGAAAACTAAACATTGAGCATGAAAATGGAGCTCTGACTATTCTTCAGTTTTATGAAAGCAAATGTAAGCCAAAAAGAGATTTTTTTAATGTCTTAAAGAAGAAAATATTGATGCTTAAATCTGCAGCAGTAGTTGTTTCTAACAAGGTTCAAGCTTCGCCAAAAATGATATCTCAAGAGAGAATCAGCTAAGCTGGTGCTAAGCGTAAATGTGTGCTTCTGCAAGATGGGAGTTTTAAACGGACAAAGTTTTTAACGAAACATTAGCTCGAGGATGAAATGTGATTTGTCATGAAACGGATTTTTTGCCGATAGAACTTTGCTATTGGAAGTATTGCTGTCTTAGGGCCGACTACCTTACTTACCTTCATGATTCGTCCCATTATAAGCGCTTTTTGATACTTTTATCAATTTTAGGTGCAATTAATCCTGGGCAGGATGGTAATGTTCCATTCTTAGACGCCGCCCGCGGAACTTAGCATAGGCAACCAGAGTACTTCTATGTGTGGCCGGTGGCCTACCAAATTATTGCAGGGGCTCATGTTTAAAGTTTTCATGTTGTGGAAAAGATACTTAGACCTCTAATCAAAGTTTTGATAATAGGTCAAGATGGACACTTATTTCCCAGTTCGTCGAAAAAAAACTAATATAAGATGCGTGAAATCAGGCTGCTAGGGAAAATAATACTGTTTTTGGTACTCGGATAATAAATCACGTGGGAGATTCATTCGGAACGAGGATGAAATGAGTGTAATTTGGATCGCAGATACTTTTAAGGTAGATGTATTAAATATCAAAGCCATTCTGATAGACCTATCATGAAAAATATTTAATGAAAAGGCTCGACGAGGGCATTTCTTGAATGGTCGGATAAATGCTCTTGTGCTGGTCGGATTCGTGCTTTTTTAAAACTTTGAAATTTCTTGAACGCCGAAAGTTTTACTCGATATACTTTTGACAGAACTCTTCTTAGGAGATTTTTCCGTTGCTTGCAGTTAGACCTTGTCTAGCCCAGCAAATAATCCAAGATTAATCCAGCCATAGCGATTGCCGCTAGCTGCGTTAATGTAGAATTGGAACTATCTATGCTACGTGCTTTTTTCACAGACTTCAATTAATACTTGTTCCAAACGTTTTTGCGCGAAAGTTTCGTGTACCCTCATTGGCGAACTGACGTTACGCTAAAAGTAAGTGTTATAGGAGCTCTGTGGTGCCGGGCGCGTCGCTACCTTGGGCGCCATCTAGCGGCGGCGCCTTTTACTAAGTGACCTGCTCGGTGGCGCCTCGTAGGGCCGTGTAGCGGTGGCTCTCGCTGACTAAAAGCTGAGCTCCTGTGAAGATTTTCGCGCGAAAAAAACGTAATTTTCATTGGGATTATTCGGTGCTCAATGTCATAGAACTTAACGAGTCTACCCTGATTCTAGAAGGAAAGCCCGGGCATCATGGCTCACCTATGGGATTTATGGACTGCATTTTCGCACACTAGAAAAAAAATCTCAGTCGGAGAATCGCTATAAAATTAGTCAAACAACTTATTCCATTGCTCTTATTTTAAAGTTTTTCTCCTTAATTTAAGCATATTGCAAGGATTCTCCGAGGTCGTACTATTTGATCTGCTACCGCCAAGCCTCGCACTAGACTGATTCTTCCTCCCTTAGCACAATTATTCAAAAATATAATCCACATAGAACTCTTTAAAAAAAATATTCTCTCGTCTAAGGAATCCGATTTGTACATTTTTATGCAAAGAAATTCTTATAAATACTTGGAACGAAGATCTCCACTCAATGAACAAATCAAGATTAAAACAAGAACCACATTATTACTCTGCGCTTTATTATTTTTCTAGCACAGTTCAAATTGAGTTATGCTGTACGATTTAAAAAAAAACACTATCAAAATTTATAAAATATAAAGAAAAATATAAACTTTAATTTAATAAACAAACTTAGACAAACAAGGCACACAACTTATCGAAACAGGGTAAAACCAGCAGCGTTTCGGACAGCTAAAAAGTAACGTATATCTTAGAAGTCTCTCCCAGATTTAACAGTAATTGCGATTACACCCAGAGGAAGTTATCTCGCGTCGAAATTGCTCTCCCCGCTCGAAAAAAAGAAATCTGCATTTTTATGTTTGCGTATTTTATACACACTTGCTCACGCATCCAGTGTTCCCTCTCCGCCCGCTATAAAGGCCACCCTTTTACTTCTCCAGAGAGTAATGATCTCGAATGGTCGCATCTTCCTGAACCGCGGACTAAGAATGATGTGTCGATTTGTAATAATGCGCGTCCAGCCGCCGCTCCGCCCAACGTGGATCGTGCTCCACACGGCCCGAGACAGATTAGCGTGTCGACTTAAGCGACATTCCACAACCATTCAAGGGGTTGCTAACCGTCTGGAGTTTTACGTGCTCTTTCTTTATTAGACTCTGGTTCCTCGAAACGAGGTAATAATCCGTCTACGGTCAAGGGGTAAAGTGATGGTGCCCGCTCAAAGCAAGGTACTTGAGTATTCGCCCGATAAAAAACATTCATTTACAATTGTGAGAGAAAACTCAGTTTTCAATGATAAACAGATAAACACTTTTTCTTTTTTTAAGATGAAAGGGTTTAACACTTCCGCTAGTTTGTCACATAGATAGACAATCAAACCAATTTATAGCTCTATCTGCGAGCTCATGCGTTTGTGAAGGCTCTTGCTATTTGATTGCTCTGTTTCGAAAAAAGTCCAAAACTTGACCTATACATGTTTAACCTCTTTTTGTAAACAGGTACCAAACTGCTCAAGGTCTTATATTCATTTTCCTTCAGCATTATTTGCGATTTTATCATTTACTCTTTTCAACGGTTTCTCTTGATAAGTAGAAAGTCACCTTTTCTTTTAACCTTATCTGTAAAATTTTATGCTTATTGATTTCGCTCTTAGAAGAGCCGTAAACCTAAATAAACAACCTCTTTTAAAGCTAGATTTGCCCTCTCAAATTGAGACGAAATTCCCATGGAACTTGGAGGAACCTTCGAGCTGTTTGAAAATCAAAAGTCTATGCGTTTGTAAAAACAGACTTCAGGATCGACGTAAATAAGTGTGCGTCTTTCATACTAATGACTCCTTATGCTTCAGTTTTTATTTAAAAAACCACGGAATTCTCGTTGACGATTTTCATCGTGACAAAGTTAAAGCGCAGTATAAAATACTTGCGACAATGATAGATTTGCGAAAACAACGGAACGCTAACATGAGCTTCGATAAGCAACCCACATAGCTTCGTGTGTGCCGCGAAGCCTAGCGCTGACGCCTTTAAAATAAAAGTTATCATCAATGCTCATTTATTTATTTATTTTATTCATTTTTTGTAAAGTGTAGCCCCTTTTTGGTAGCCGTTTCGTCAAGTGTTTCCTTGTTTCGTATAAGTTAGTACTTCCCAATCAATACTTAAATTGCCCCCGCCTCTAAAATAATAATTTTGAGACAAGCTAGGGGCAAATTAAAATCCTTGATTGCCTGCTTCCCTTCAGAATATGAATTAAGATGTCGCTGTTACGACAGTAGTGCCCGGAGGTCAAAGGCGGGCGTGATGCTGGGGAAGGGCAGAAATGGATGTTTGCGCTAAGGCTTTAAATAATCGTGTGTCGTTCGTTTTTCTCTTGATCTCTACGTAAATTACGCTCATATTGGTACAGTGCTCAAAAATTCTAAATTTGTTTATCTCGATTCTGTATGCGTTTATGTCGGCAAGGGATTCGTTATTTTCGTTAAAAAAAATAAAAAAAATACCGAGATTAGGAAAACGAATCGGTGCTAAGAATTTTGGTGATACACTATCAATGACGGACTTGATTCACGATTCGATGGTTCATGGAAAGCTTATCGGAGCCCTTTGGTTTGTTGTCCAACCAGTAAGAATGCACTTGTGTCCGAACTTTGGACGCACCCCCATTGTGACTCGTGATTTCAACTTTGCACCAGCAGTAGAGCAAGTCCGAACCAATTTGACTGTCGTGAAGTTATCGTATTTTTAAGGTTGATCCTTTTCCGAGGCATGTATTACGTTTATGTTCAAACTGGTCGGACTTAACCCATGACAGCCCAAAGTATTTGGAGTGAAATTTAGCTTTTAAGAGAAATCGAAAGGATTTTCCCCATTAAAATACGCAATTTTAAGCTTTGGAAAACGCTTAAATAATTAAATTTCAGGTTCCCAGAGGGCTGATATTTTTTTTAAACTGTGACAAAAATGAACTGAAAAGATCCTCTAAAATATTTTTTTCTGTTTCCGAACGGCATCGCTGGGCAGTAGTGGGTTAATAATGAAACCGACTGGTCGATCTTTGAAACTGACCTTTCAACTTATACATACCCGTTTCAACTTTCTACCCAAAAGGGATTTTATTTTTCTCTCAACGTAGGGAGTAAACATAATTGATACAAGTGTATCAACTACTCTCCGGTTGTTCCTTAAGGACGGCGTTGATAGAGCTCTGTATCAAAGTTGAGCGAACGATTTATGGGACACATTCATTAGGTGTGGGTGTGTGCCGACTCGGCTTGGATTCGTGATCCTTCTTCTGACAATTTTCCGAATTGAATCAGCTCCTCCTCCTGCTCCCAACATTTTTATTGTTTGCTTTATTCAGTCCGGAAGCATTGCTTCACATTGATTCCAGGAATTATGGGGCGAAGAAGCCGAAGCCGCCGTCCGGAGGGTGTTCTCGGATCGCAGCCCGCCAAATTTCGCAAAGATGGCGGCGTAAGAATGTTGGATAACATAAAATCGATCTTTACGGTTTTATTTTATCCAAAAGACGACGGTGTTCTTTTAAAAAGTATTTCCAAGGCGGGTTGCCTATTATCTCCAATATCATAGATGTAGTGTCTAATTTAGTTATAACGATTGACGTTTGAAATCACCGTTCATGTTTAAGTTTTTGAGACATGTAACCTTTCAGTTGGCACTATGTCTGAGAGAGTTCAACTGTGCCAGATTTAACGATTTGATATTAAAGGTCGCTTCAAGTCGAGAACTATGGGAGATAACCTAGTATGTTATGTATTTCGGATTGCTCTCGAGATGAGCAATCTAAAGAAGACATTGATTGCTGCGTTAAGGTAAGCATTAAGCGAAATTTGGCAACACTGGAGTGCAAAAATCGGAAAGCATGTAGCATTAAGTGGCGCCATACGGATGGAAAAATTGTATTGTCAAAGCTCTTTGGAGTCTAGATTGGCCATAAGGACTGCTCTGGCCGCTGACTATTTTATGTGGCCAGCATCATGACTCCATTAATGGAGTTTACTTTCGTACTGATAGCCAACAATGAAGATCATGAGAAATTAAGCAGGCGCTTTGATGGCGATCCGGTCGGCTTCAACGTCGGACAAACTGGCCGTACACATTTGAGGGATGAACTTATCTCTTGCTGCGCTCCCCCCCCCCTTTTGAAAAGTTTTCATGAGTCACAGTCATCCTTCCCCAGCTCTCCTCCAAATGTTTGTTTTGGACTATTCGCTCAGTCACCAGATACACGCAAAAGTTATAAATAAAGATAAGCAAGGAGCAGGTTCATAAAATTGCTAGCCTCCCTGTTATAATTTTAATAATTAGACAACATATCCCTTTATCAAATAAAAATAACAAAAGTGTTGGAAAAGAAATCATAAAATCCTCATTGATTAACACATTTTGTCTCCTCACAAGGTGCGGGACTAACGAATATTTTTTTTGCAAGTAAGCTTACTTTTTGCATATCAAGTTTTTTTTTTCTCTCGGCGTCTTTTTGTAAATAAAATTTAAAGATATTAATGCAGAGATGAAAGAGAAGCGGAATGCCATGCTCTGTTGTGGTCAGTTATTGGCCTAATGTATCGAGGAATACCAGTACAGTGCAGTGTTGCCAGTTGACCTAAATTTGTCAAATTTTAGCGCGTTTAACTCTAGAACTATAAAATATAGCGTCGCATAGGGGATGTTTTGGATCGCTCTCGAGCTGAGTAATCCAACGATAGGGTTGATCGCCACGTTATCTTAGCGGATTTAAATTTAAGACGCGTTTAAATTTGACGGAGTCGCAAAGTCTGGCATCAATAGTGGAAGGTATGCATTTGCTAGTCACGAATCCTCCAAGGATATATAGGATTTTTGACTAGCCCCTAACGGCCCTCCTTTCATGCGGATATTTTTCTCTTCTTAATTTTAACTCGAGATATCCAGACGATCGCAAGTGAGTTGACCTGCTCCGTCCAATACAGGAGATCGGCATGTACAAAATGAGGGATCTCATCAGGAAGTAGTGTAGGCGTCTTGCGTACCCAAATAAGGAGGCATCTACATCCGTTTCACTTTATCGGTGCAACTCCAGTTATGAATGGATCGTGCACTCTCGTAGCGTGGGCACATACTCGTTGGGAATATAGGCGCTATTGCTACATATTTTCGTCTCAATTTTGAAGCAATGACATCTGAAACAAAAAAGCAAGAGCCGCCAGCGGCAGTTCAGCATCCGTGCGCTGAACTTGGTCCAAGCAGGATGACGTCACAGACCGAGTGCTTAGGTCGGCTCGTGGGCGGGGGGAAGGGGAGTGAAGGGAGACGCGGGGCACTGCTGGGCGAGAAGAGGGGAGGGGAGGAGGGGAAGGGAGCAGAAGGCGTCAAGGCGAGTGCGCGATTGGGTGTGTGCAGTTTATTCAAGTCTCGAAGTATATGTGATTTTTCTGTGTTGAAGTGTACAACATCTGACGTATACGGTACGTAATGATGTTTCCGAATTGGTGCTCGATATGAAATAGTGGTTTTGATCATCTGATAGTGTGTCGTCGGCTAATATCGCTTTCAAGGCACAGATGCAAGGTTTGTCTGTCTGCCGTGAACGACTCGGCCATGTTCCACTTTGGGCCCTGCCCGCCCGCCGCTGCACATTGCTTACAAATACGTTGATACCCCAATTTTTCGTCGGATAACTCTTGAATAAAGCACTGTCATCTCCAAATCTAGATCAAAGTATCAGCTATGTGAACCGTACTGTTGTTTTGAAAACAAATACAGCGCAACGTTGACAGAAATAACCCGTTCTGTAGGTTCTGTTGACAGATGAGAACTAGTCGCAATTTTCTCTGATATTTTTTTTTGTGATATATTTCGTTCAATTTTTATGTCATAGTCGTTCAAGTACAAGACAACGCATCGGTTTAAATTTAGCTGCGAATATAAATAGCTGTGCGGCAACGCTGAGTGTTTTGTTGTCGTTCTGAGGTTATGGTGGACCGACGTTTGTTCAGTATTGATTTTATTTTCATTGTTCTCTCACGGACTGTGGAGGTCTTAAAGCACTTGCGTTTGCCCGAAATAGTATGTAATCTGTAGTGTTGCAGAATAGGTTTTAAAATTAAAGCCAATTTAGCGTCTGCAGTAGCTCGTTAATTTTATGTCATTTCAGACTTTTGGTCTAGCAAAAAGTCCATCTCTTGATAAATCAATAATTGAGGCCGATGTCCCTATAGGCTCCTAATACGTTCGCATTCAAGCATTTTTTGTGTTATAAGGTATGTGGTTTTGTGGTTTTCTCATGGGAAACAAGAGAAATAAAATGCCACTTATAGGTTAGGATTTTGCATTTAAACTTTTCTTCTGATTTCAGTTGTGAATTGACCTTTAGTTTTCCATTATGTGCTTATCCTGAAAAACACCATTTTATACAAATCTTAATTTTTGTAGGTTATGTAACCAATTTGAATGTTGGAAATGTAAACAAAGATTACATAACCCTGTCATTAGTATGTAGTTTTGTCTCTTGGTTCTTGGACATTGTTTTTGAAGTAGCAGTTGCATTCCTATCTATCATGGAGAATGTATGTAGAATAATTTTTGTTGAAATAGTTGTCATTCTCCTAGATTTTATGTAAGCTCCTTGAAAGTATTATCAATATTTTCTGTTTGCCTCTTCACTGACAATTCTTTCATAGCTGCCAAGCGTCATGAATTGTTCAACCCTCAAGAACTTATTCAACGCTCTTGCAGGTGCTCTGCTGTTGTGAGTTCCGTCTCTTTAGCACAATTTGTTGGACATTATGATTTGTGCTCTAGCATGTTTCTGACTTTTGCTGAGGCTACGTGCCCATTAACTCTTATCCCAACAACTTTCTTTCTTATTGTGGTGTAGACATTTCAGCCACTTTGTTGGTCCAGTTCTAACATACAAAATTAAGTTGTTTGAGGCATTTTGTATTTAATAACATTCCTATTATATCACTAGTGTCACAATTAAGATTTGATTCCCTGCATAGGGCAAGCACATTTCACACAAGATTTCCCCGAAAGCTTGCTGTCATTCAACAGACAAATCAAATCAACATGAAGATGTATTATGTAACATACCCAGAACAATTATTCTAGTGTGTATTTTTAACCTGGACTACTATGGATGCACTTAAATGATAACAGTAAAAATTCCAGAAACATTTACAATAATTTAAAGCTTATTAATGCCTTATTTTGAACATAATCCACACATGCAGTCTGCCTACAGAGTTCTTTATGTGCACATGTATGAGATTATGCTCCAGTTTTTCAGTATTATTTTGTTTATTGTTATTTTAGGAATAAAATTGTAGAAGATGTAGAAATGAAGACAGAGTTAGGAGTAATATTTTTTTAGGAGTTATATTTTTTTTATTTTTGCTCTGGGAAGTCCCAGGCAATTTTTTGATTCAAAGTTCTCATAGTTCTCAAAAGATACAACTATAAGAAAATTGTCATTGAGCATTATTTTTCCTGATAAATTTTGATAGTTGGAAAATTTCATGTATTCTACATACCCGGGAAATTAACGAACATCTCCCTCTTACCAAGTTTGACAAAATAAATTAATTCAGTCTAACAAAAAAACTCCTCAAAAGAATTAAATAAATAATTAAAAAAATGTGTAACTCAGAAATTTTCGTTGAAAAGCACGCTTTGGCGTTCAGCGATTGCTTCCCCCGAAATGCAGGAATTCGCAACTTGGAAGGGTACGAATTGTCGATTGTCCGGGAAACTCAAAAATATAGATAAATTAAAAAAAATCGATTGGAAACTCGAGGAAAATTAAGAGAAATTTGCCAACATTCCAAAAAAAGGAGCTTTTTTCCCTTTTCCTTTTTTTTCAGTCTCCCCCTATTTCTGGTTAATGATGTCATACCTAACTTCTTCAGGCAATCGCAATATCTAAGCTCTGTAATGGACGTTCTCAAAAATAGCAGTTTTTCTGCCGTTATTTATTGTAAAAAATCGGTGGAATCTCTAATTAAAATATTGTGAACCCATATGGTTTGCAAAATATCACAAAAAAATCAGTTTTTAACCCCCCTTCCCCCTGGAGCTCATCGACTTTTTCAGTCAAAAATTTCCCCGATGAAATGCAATAAATTTTACCGTTGATCAGCAGGTAGACCTAATAATTAGGTATCAATTCCATTTAATTTTTTTATACTATTTTAGGTGAGCGTAGAGGGGGAAGGGTTCATTTTCCTCTATGTTGAACTTACGAAGAATAGACTGTTGGCAAAACAAGGTTTTTGAAGCATAGAACAAATATATGTCGGCCAAAGAAAGTGTCGATTTTTGTAATATACAACGAATGTGTGGAGGGCAACCTAGGGCATAGGAGACGTCGGGGCCGCCCCCGCTGTCAACGCTCATAATACTCCAGGTCGCACGCGGAAGGAATGAAGTTTCACTATGGTGGAACTTCATGGTAGAACTTCATTCAGGTTGCTCACAAATATGATAAAGTCGCCGGCCACTAATATTGACTCTATACCCAAATGAAAAACATTTTAAGAATTTTGTAGGTATTCACTCGAAAAACTCTCGTCGGTATCAGCCTAAGTTACCTTGGTAGGAATTTTTCATGAATTTATGATGAGTAGATGATTTCTAGAAAAAAACATCGCGGCAATCTGACAAGAGGTCGGGTAATTTGTATTGCGTTTCACGACGAAAAGTTATTTAATTGATCATAAAATAATTAGCTAAAAGGCTCGATTAAACTAAAATTTCGCAATGTCAAAATTCGCTGGGTCTTTTGCGACTTTGTTGGCAAAGCTGGTTGAAATATAGTACTTTTACGCCGTCCAAACCAATTTCCGAAAGATCCCCTCGTCTATTTTTCTTAATGCTAAGTTTTACAGGCCTCTAATTAAGTTGTAACCTCCGGCCCCGTCTGGGGAGCTGGCTGGAACTTCCCCGCTGTGTTCGCTGGGCGCGGGCCGCGCGCCTTCGCTACTCGGTCATTTTCCGACCTCCCTTTGTACACTTCCTAAGGAAACTTGCCTAAAGTATCTTAGCTCCTCCAAGTTTCATTATTTTCGATCGCCGATTCCACCAACGGTGCGATTTATATCAACTGGCGACGGTCCAACGCAACAAAGGGGGTCGTCTACCCACCTGTATCGTGACCCCCACGACCGGCTTGCTCAAAAGGTCGACCCAAAAAATGTCGCTTGGGGTCGTCGCCTGTTTTGCCTTTACACTGTAATTTTTTAAGGCAGCGTTTTCAACCTTTTGGTTTAAATTTGGTGCTACCCTCCGTCGTCAAGCCGAGCGGAGCGATAGCGAAGCGAGGCACAAGGCACCTAACCTAACTTAACCTAGGGTTACCCAT
>Ga0058701_10003050_pt1 | contig 13066 bp, 7 predicted proteins | sample AgamicOrMae_FD_97039 | JGI IMG/M metagenome (GOLD analysis project Ga0058701, IMG submission 97039) | Agave microbial communities from Guanajuato, Mexico - Or.Ma.e | ecosystem: Host-associated > Plants > Phyllosphere > Phylloplane/Leaf | place: Guanajuato, Mexico | collected 2012-06-04
CGGTCGGTAACTTGGACAATGTGCGGCAGTCGCAACACCCAAATTGCCAGGAGAACACGAGAGGCGAGGAGGTCGCTCTGGTAATGAGTATGCATGTGTTTGCGCGGCGACGCGACGGGACCGTGACGAGGCGAGCCAAGGAGAGGGGAGAGGAGAGGGGGGAGAGGAAGGGAGGGGGATCGACTCGGTCGCTACCTCGCCAGCTACTGCGCATTTCGCCTTCAAAAGAATAATAAAAACGACGCAGCAAATGTCCTCAGCAGCTTGTTAGATGACATAATTCAGCGCGATTATACATTTTTGACGAGACAAATTAAATAAATTGATCGTTTCTATTTTTTCTCGCGACTTTTGGGAGAAAATCTAATGAATTATAAGGAAAATGCAACGAAATCGTGATGAAGTGTTGGGTTTGGAATTGATCTGTTCTCAGGAAATAAGTTAATATCATAAGCATGCAAACAAAATGTTTTAAATTAAAATTTTGAAGAATGGAATTTCAGCAGCGGTTTCAATTATTACTGTAGTAAAACATTACGTCTCATGAAGACTGATATCTCAGATATCGGCACATAAATTACCTAGATTTTTTATAGTTTGACATATACTTGCAGAGTTTCGAAAAAAGGCAATTTGAACGAAAAAAAGTGTGATAAAACTCCCACTTCATCTTGAAAAATTTGATTTAGAACGTCAAAACTAAAGTTAATTCTACTGTCTGAAAAATTGATTTTGCGTATTTTTGTAAATGTAATAACTTCTTGGGAAAATTTTGAAATAAATAACTACGATGATAAACCAAGTTTTTGTGTGAAAGGAAAGTCAATTTAAAAGAAGGAAGAAACGATATTGATGGAACAGACGATCTCAGTCGCATCCGCGTAAAAGTACAGCAAGCTATCTCACTCCCTCGGTTTCCCCCAGTAAAACCGCCCCCGTAAAGGACGCTCTAGATAAATGCTCTGCGGATGTTGGTGTGTTACTTGGTTTATTTCCGAGATCTTTTTACCTGATTTTGCGTATTCCGATCCTCCATCCGCGCCCGCCCGCCTTCATTGTGGCTTCGGATTGGATTTCTTTTGTTGCTCCATTTTCGGGGATCTGGCGCGCGATCAGTAATCTCATTATGCAGATCCTTTTTACCTGTGATTATGATTAGGGAGGATACATTAGGAACATTTCCGGAGTTCCCAGTAAGAGGGGAGATATGCGAATATAATATTTGTTGCAGAAACTGACTTACGTACAGCCTTTAAAGGTTATTCATCCGACTAATAAATTAGCTAATAAACTGAGAACTTTACAGTTGATAAAACTCATCCAGGTTTGGTTTCACGGTAATAAATGCCCGTATTTCTTTGGAAGAACATGGTACAATTCTGGACAACTTTTTATCTCAAACACCCAATTCCTTTGCACAAAAAGCCTCTACATTTCCCGTTTACAATGTTTCCGCGCTGTAACCGAGAAGAAAATACCATCCGAGCAACCTCATCCTTTCCCTTTCAAATGTTGCAACTTCTACCTATGTTCCACCCTGGTTCAATATATTTCATTATACAGAAAGGTAATGGTGAACTACCCTGCTTTACAGGGTTGGACCTTTTGCGCGACCCCGCGTTCCCCCTCCAGGTACCCCACCCGGAGTCCCGGTGCGCAGCGGCATTACGACTTCTGCAGGGGGTGCTTTGATTTCCTGGAGCTACCGGGAAGTCACCAGTCTAATGCGTTACGCCATTGGAGGACCTTCCTGGAAGCTGGTGCAAGGGTCCGCTGGCGGCGGCTGCGGCGGCTTGGTGCGGTCGCCGACGGCCCGCCGCCGTCTCCGAGGGGCGCCCGCTGACTCATAAGGAGCCCCCTTGTCCGCGACATCGCGCTCACCAAGTCGGCAAACATGCAACAATGTCGTCCCATTAAAAGGGGACAGGGGTTAACCGGGATTTGGCGATTACATGGAATTGCGGTGAAGTCGGGTGCCGGGCGAAGCTTTGGCTTATTTTGAGACATGCACTTTGTGAAATGCCGACTTCAGCAGTGATTAATAGGAATTTCCTCAAACAGCAAGCTCAAATTTTGGAATTCCTATAAAAGAATGTAACAAAAACTGAAAACATTTTTAATATAAATCACGAATCGTGTCTCCTGGTTTGTCTGATTTTGAACCCTCAGGAAAATGACGTTCTCAACATAAATAAATGTATGGTTAAAATTTTAGTAGTATTTATTTAAAGAGCAGAATAGTTTGGTAAAACTACCTCTCTCAAAAACTCTTCCTTAAAACTCATATTCTGCAAAAGTATTGTGGTGGACCTCAAATGCTGACCCCATATTTTTTAATGTGGTATTGATGCACATGGGCCCTGAGAATGCTTGTATGTTAAATGGTATGGATTTCTGTAAAATAGACCTCGTCAGTTTCTCAGCTCCCATTAAAATCAATCGGTCACAAATATCATAAAAGGTCACAAATATCTCGAGATCAAGTGTCAAGGACGTGTTTTTGTTAACGAAACCGCAAACCACTGTCAGAACGGAAGTTTTTGTAACACCTCGAACCAGTTTCGTCTCCAGTAAATTACAAGATCTGATACACATTCAAATCTTGGCGTATAACTTACATTTACTAAGAACAAGATGCTTTCACATCCTTGATAACTTTGACACAACATGACGAAGGTGGTTAGAAGCGGAGCGATTGAGTCTGATCTTTCGTGGGCCGGCTCCAAAGCGGGGTCGTGGAACCCTTGACCTCCATTCGACAATCGATACTCAAAACATCGATTTTTATGGAGTTTATAGAGAAAAACACAAAATATAGACTGATTAACTCTTCACGGAAAATTCAAAACCACGTTTAAATCAGCGCAGAAACAATGTTCTTACCCGTATTGATTTTTTTAAAGCCTCAATTAAAAAAAAATTAAACATAAATTACAAAAACATCTAAAAGCACGCCACCTTCAACATCTCCAAACAGGAACCTCCTAAAAAAAAAATCGATCATCGATCGATATTGCCACACCCTATCACCCGAAAACTCACCCGTATTTTGAACCGAAAAATAACCAGAATGAAAAAAATGTCAAACTCTCGAAACAATTATGGAGTACCTTCAAAAATACTCGAATACTTGACAGTTAAAATCGCGTTATACGAAAAATCAAAACACTTTATCGTGTTCGCCTGATGGTACAGAGTGCGGGAAAAATAATTTTGAATTTTAGAGTTTTGAAATAGCGCGGGAGTTGCTGGTGAAAGGCGCGAAACTCACGGATGAAATGTTCGCGGCCAAAGAGGTATATATAAAGCAGGCGTCGCGACGCCTCCTGCGTCCGATGCATGGGCTGATTTCTTTGATTACAGTCGGTTATCCGACCCAAGGATCGCAACGGAACTCATATACACGTAAAACTAAAGGCCCACGTGACCTTGACGCTTCATTCTTTTGATCTCTCAACATTAATTTTTTTTAGTAATAAGCAATTGTTATAAATGTGGTGCTTAGAAAAGAAATACTTGTCGTTATTCGGATTTTGTGCTTTTACTTTATAGGGGACAGAAATTTGTACTATTTAATGATAGCACACAAAATAAGATGGAACCACATAAAATTTGCCAATTTTAATTCTAAGTTTTTAATATAATTAATCATAATTATCAAGTAGCTGTTTGCGGTAAATTTTGTCCATTTAAAACAAATACGGTTGCCAGAAAAATATAAGTAACATTTAAATACATGCGGATATCATTTTGTAACTTGGATATCATTCATAGTTCGATTCGAAGACAAAGATCCCTATGGCCTTACACTCAAAAACATATTAAACGTAGACATGGGGTACTTATCCCAGCGAAAGAAATAGAATTCGTTACGCACGGATAATTTTATATTTTGTTATAAAAGGTGACAACGGTATTGATAATCTGGATTTGCAATGTTGAGGTGACCCGGAACAAGGAATAAGTTTCTGTGTGCATTATACGCAACATTAAAAAAACATATTAGGAGTGTCATGTTGAGCGCTTATAGTTAGGCAAAGGTTACAACTTGTTTTATTCTTCCTAGTAAAGTCCTTAACGAATTTATTTTCAGTGTAGAGAAGATTGGAAATATGCTGGCTACAAGATTTCATTCGTTCCACGCGTCCATTTTCCAGTTATCGATTTTTTCAAGCCACGAGAGTTTACTTGGTGGGAACAGTCGAACTCTTGACCTTACTCATTCAGTGGAAAACTCTTCTTCTATAAAAGAGAGTCACTAATTCTCAACAATTTGTTTCACTACATTGCAGGGCCGCAATAACCACAAAATTTAAAATAATTTGGGATTTTAAAAATTATTTTTACATCGTTTATGGTTTCGTAGAAAAATGAACGTAGAGGAGGTTTGGCTGTAAAAGGGCACAAACAATACACCGCCAAAAGAATTGTGTCGTTTCCTCTTTCCCTGACGAGCGAATTATACAATTTCAAGATCTGACATAATCTCTGTATCAATATCTCCCTTTGTCCCTCTTTTTTGTCGAGTACAGTGACATTTTAGTTTTGTCCTGTTGAATGACACAGGATGTAGGACGAAACCAGGACCTCGGGGAACGGGGAGTGGGGGTAAAACTTCCCCCGGGTAATGGCCCGTAATCCTAAGAGGAAAAAAACGCACAAAACAAGATCAAATTTACCCTGAGTTGTTACCTATTGTTTGGCACAGGAGCCCTTATTTGTGTGGAAAACCATTGTTAACAGATAATCTGGTCTGGTCGGTAATTTTCTCAAAGAAGACCCACGTCCCCAGTATTTTTTTTCTTTTTTTTTCATTGGTGTATATAAGTGTGGATTTGCTTTGTGTGTGACACTTTTTCTGGGGCTACCTATTTAACGATTTTAGACTTCCGATAAAGTAGAACAAGCAATCACTAAATTAGATTTTCTTGCATTTAAACGGTCGCTGTAAATAGTATTCTCTCCTGAAAAACTAAAAGAGAGACGTGTTTAACGAACAATCATCGCTGAGCCTTAATTAACAATGCTTCGAGAGATGATGAAAACATGTAACACAGTTATTTTAACCCACTATCGCCCAGCGATGCCGCTCGGAAACAGAAACATTTATTTTAGAGGATCTTTTCAGGTCAGTATTGCCACAGTTTAAAAAATATCACCCCTCTGGGAACCTGAAATTTAATTATTTAGGGATTTTCGAAATCTTAAAATTGCGTATTTTAGTTGACAAAAATCCTTCCATTTTCTCTTAAGCTAAACACTCCAAATACTTTGGGCTGTAATGGGTTAATAAAAACTGCATTCCAGGCACAGAAAAACACCCTAATAAACACGACAAAAGCTTTGACAAACACTCGTGAACAACGGGTTTAACTCAATAATAATCCCATAAAACATGATAAAAAAAGGCTGAACATTATATTTTCTGTTATTTATTTTTGTGTTGTTTTATTTTTTTTTCTCTCCTCCGCTGAATACGTACCGGTAGACTACCTCCGCGCGGGTAAAAATGATTTTCCGAGCTTCAGTGGGAGCCTCCCATCTCACAAAACGGTCAAGCACAAGCCCACAAAAAGCGTGCAGATGCAGATATCAAACAAAGCTACCGAAAAAATCGGACGTCAAGTCGGTAATCTGATTTATGATGAGCTGGTTGAGCGCTTCGAAAAGGACGAACATCTTTTGATGCTAATTTTTGATGTTTTCTCAACTTCAAGGAATTTCGTCGGCACCGCCTGCTCGTCGTACAAACTGCTGGGGTTTCGCTCGAATGTTTTGCAACAATGTTCTGGGGGGCGGTGCCCGAGTGGGCACTGGTCATTGTCACAGCGACGCTATTTTGGGGCGTTGCCGCATTTTTGGCGCGTGATTTAGTGCGTGTCAGCGACATTCTCAGCTACTGGATTCCTATGAATGGAAGACACGCCGGAGAGTGCATTGTTGAGATGATGGCTTGATCCCCGCGCCGCGGGAGATTTGACGGAATTTAATTTTCGGTTATTTATTTTGATTGAGTATTATCATGAAGAAAACCGAAAAGCTACTGATAAGAAGAGCACGTGTGAATTTTGGCCGGTTCAATGTTGCCAAATTTCTTATATTTTACCATGATTATTAACTTAATCAACCATTTTAACAATAAAGCCAACAATAACATTTAGAAAGCTCTTGAGATGGATATTTAAAAAAATCGTTTTAATATTAAAGATTGCTGCAGTTGGAATTCGCGGATTCGTGAAATCTATAAAAATTGTAATATGGCAATAAAGTAAGATGACAGGAAAAAAGGTTAGATTTCATAAACGGAACGGATTCGCATATGTTTGCTGAAAAAATTGCTGTTAATTAATACCTCAAAATTATTCTGCGAAACTTTTCAAACCTCAAATTTTTACAACAGCATTCTTGTTACTGTACTTAAGAGAAAGCGGAAAAAAGAAAAAAAAATGGCTTTAAATTTTAGCAAAAGATGTGCTTTTTGACAAATCACACCATTAAAAAAATAAATAAAAACATTGTGAAGAATTTTGTACATTTTATTTAAATTTGTTTCTAATGTGGGTCATATTTTGGCTTTAAGGACGTCAACCGCATTAATTTCTATCCGAAGATTCTTTCCGGTTTACAGACACCTATACTGATTATTTTCTCACCCCAAAATATTTTAGGTGAGGCATGAAGTAAATAAAACAGGGCTAGGCCGTCGGTATACGTTTGGCAATCGTAGAGGAAAATCTTCGCTCAGTAGCTAAACTTTTTTTCAACTTCACTCAAACAATTAATCCATCTAAAACGCTGGAGCGATCAAAAAGATGTCCTGCGTAGATTGATATCTTTTCTGTGTCGGCATATCTTCTTTTTTTTCGCTGATCCGTCCGCAGGGCTGGTCCCACCATGGTGATGCCATCACCACATTACAATTGAGGATATAGTCGAGCGCTTTATAGATGCCGCCAGACAAGACAACTTCCCCTGCAATTTGCTCAAGATGCACGACTCAAGGGGACTCTATTTGCCCACTTAACTCCACAACAGCCCCATGCACAACAGCACGGGATTCATGAGGCATCACAATCACCGGACTCATGTGGGCTATTTATACATAGTAAGATATGTTTCAAAAGCTTACGACACACTATTTTTTGAATAGACGGATCCATTATTGTACAGTATATAAAAATTAATTATTTGGAAAAATACAGTGTACTCCTTTAAAAATGCAACGCCTCTGCAATTATTTTAATAATTGAAAATATATCTCAAACGCCGCTCCTGAAAGACAGAAAAAAAAGAACAAAAAAAACCTAGGTAATTATTTTATTTTTTAAACAAGGACTGACAATCTTGCGTCTTCCTATCACAGAAAAAAGAAAAAAAAATACATTGAAAATATCGAAGTAGCATTATTGCTTCTACAAGTCCCAATGAAACTGCCCAAATACAACTTAACCTAAGCTTACCCATAGTAACCTAACCTTCCTTAACCTCACATTTCCGCACATCAACATGGGCCAATTAGTAGAATGTATTCCTCAATCGTAAACAAAATCCTTTTGGAAACTTCAAAATTCGGCAATAAACTCAATGATGAGAGTGTCGATTCATTGATAGTAGCTAAAGTGTTGTCGTAAGGCCGTTGATCGTTTGGTTATGAATGACAGTTCATTTTGCGTCCTTTTAATGGGGCAACCGTTTGACATCATAATCCGATTTCCCAGATCCATTCATCCCCCTCAAGCCTCCACTCCCCGTCAAGACAGCGGCAGAGTCCCCGCCACTGATAGCCCTGCAGCCTGGCCGACGGCTCAACCATACTGCGGCCACGTCGAGGCCGAGGCCAGCGGCCCAGCAGCCCATGGAAGGTAGCCCACTCGGGTTGCCTCGTGGTGTCGCTGTCCCTGTCGCTCCCCTTGCCCTTGGGCTGTCGCTTTCGCCCTCTCTCTCCGCGGATGCTGCGCTGGAGGGATGCACCAAATCAGCGGCAGCGGCAGCAGCCTCGTCTTCACTCTTGAGTGCATCACAAAGGGGCTTGCCCCCAAATATTTTCCCTCGTGGACCGGGATGCTGCGGCGCTGCGAGTGCGAGCGAGACTCATTGCTGCGTCGGCGCGCTTTGTGCGAAGGAAGTGAGATGGAAAGCCGAGCGTCACGACGAGATGTACCCTTTTTAGTCATGAGAAAGGTTACAAAAGATGAGCTGGATGTTGTATCAACAGCGATGTCATTTTACAAAGTGCGGACTTGAAATTTTAGCGGGATTGGCGTTTCGGAAATCGCTGCGAAATCGCGATTCGAATATGACGACAGAATTCACCAAGGTAAATTTGCAGTAAACTTGAATTTTCATCAACCTTTAGAGTTCCATGCACCTTATAACGAGCAGAGAGAGGCACAAGTAACCTAACCTAACTTAACCTTACGGTCGCCACAGCATTGTTCGCATCGAGGTTCCGATTGGTCACGTTTGGAGAATGCGATAAAATTCCGACTAGTATCGGACAATTATAAACCAGAATAACAACGACGGAAAACCCTGAAGAAACCTCGCTACACAACTTTCGGGCGCTCGCGGGAAAACTTTTGTCTTTCAAACCCACTTGCCGAACAGTCGATAAAATTTCCTTCAAAAACTTTGGATGGTTCCGTGTGTTGATTCCATATTTCTCTTCTCAACTGGTTGGATGCCCTACTCCAGTTCAGCAACTTTCAGAGAAAAAAATCAGAGTATTCTGACTTATTGATTGATACAAAGGTAGGATGCGTTACGTTATGTGTTTATAGGTTAGGTTTAAGTAGGGCTAGAGGCCGCCCATACATGATGCCATGAAGTTTTGGACGTAATTTGAGCCCCTCCCCTATGTCCGATCATTTTCCATTTTGAAGGACCTGCCATGGTCGGGTCAGGTGAAGTTGAAGAGAAAATGCTGCGTGTTGATGTCATGTTTTTGGTCAGTTAGTCTCGGTCCAGTTTCGTCGCTTTCCACAAAAACAAGCCAACTTTAATGGTTCGTAACGCGGCCGCCACTGTCGCTGCAGGCGGTGGCGCTGGTGGAGCTAAGCGCTCAACTGGCGGAGCTTCCAGTAATCCAGTTAGCCGTGATTGTGGCAAAGTAGGCATCCCGGCCATCCTATGCAGCGGGGGTCATGGAAAGGGGCGCTCTATGGCCCCATGACGATCAGCGCGGCGCGGAAGGGAAAGCCTATCTGAAGCTAATAAAAAAGAAATTGAATAATGACTATACTGATATTGGCCCGATAGCAGTCAATATAAAGCCAGAATAACCGGACTCGCGGACCCGATCATGCAATCAATAAACCCATCTGTTAAAAAAAGGGAATGTAACGCGAAAAATGTCATACAATCGAAATTTCGAAGAGCTAGAATTTTAGCCCCTGACTGAACCAATCTTTTTACTATTTTTTAAGTAAGACATAACTACATACATAAACATGACAAAGAATCACATTAAATAATACTTTTTTTAGCTTGGAAATCGTTGGAAGATTGGTTTTATCAGCGCGGGGCTCAACTAACGAGAATCTACTGACAATTTTCCAGGATCATTTGAGAAAATCGGCTTTTAAACTTAGCAAGGAATTTGCTTAAAGGTGCAACATTTTCTGAGAGGATTCACTAAAATAAAGTCCCAAAATTGCAAAAAATTCCCTACAGTAAGAAAAAAAATAACCCGAGGTGTCTAATTTCTTTACGAAATGCAGTCTATTTTGCTTCAAAGCTTTCGAAAATTTTCATTAAAATTTTTAATAGTGCCACATTTACAAAAAAAAAGAATTAATAACCAAATACATTCAAAATTTGAATGCAAAATAAACTTTGCTATTTGCTAGAAGATTCCAACTTCATAATAAGCTGGATTACAATAGATGCGTGCATCACATAATCAAAAATGCATTTTGAGTGAAGCGAATCAACGAAAACAATCCACATTCGCACAATATTTGACAGTGTTGCACAAAGTTGCTGCGCGCGAAATTGTGATGGAGAGAATAACTGGGATCTTGTTATTACTAATTTAAGGGGCAACGTATTAATTGAAGTTATTAAGCTGTAGATCCTGATGGGGGTAGTTAAGAAGGGCATGAAGGAATTCATCAGCTTAGCTCTGTGGGGGTGAATATCTCGCTCTCTCCAAGAGCTTCTCTCTCCCCTAACAACTTTAATAATTATTCTCAGGCTTTATGAGTCTACCTTTTTTTCTTACTTATTGGTGGGATTGCTTTGATTGCCTGTCTTAAACGTTTTGGGCGTTAGGGTTAGAGTTTCTTTTTTTTTCTGGGCGTAATACAACGGAGAAGGGGTTGTTCGACACGACAGGATTCTTACAGCATATTTTATTATATTAAGATGAAAATTTGAGAATGGTCAAGGAGGTTAGGTTATGCTACGATATGGATAAAATACGATTATGTCGTACTAAGTTACCTTAGCTTACGCTAAGTTTACCTAATGTTATCTTACGTAAGCTTACATACATTACTTACGTGACGGCAGATTGAGTGTTGCATTTTGATCGAAGATCGATTGCATCAGAAAACTTCCTAACTCAATATTAGAATTCTATCAGGAATATAGCGGTAAAAAACACACTGGCTACCTTGATGGTGGGCCGTTATTTCGGTAAAACGATTTTAGCGAAAATACGAAAAAAACGAAAACTAATTTATTTTGTGATTTGCACTCAATTTTCACAGCATTTGGACGTTAATACTTCATAACCTACAGACCAAAATTCGAAAATTCCGCGATGCATTTAAACATTGAAAGGAAACCTGTATTCCTAATACAGGTAGGGAGCAGCACGTAACACAACCTATGCATAGTTGTAAAAGAGAGGATAGGTCCAATAAAGAGTTATAAAATAAAAACAAGAATTCGTTTCGAGCAGTTTGTATTTCGATTTTGTTTGGAAGTGTGTCCCAGAGGGTGACGCGGGCGGGGGGGGGGTCAAAATAATTGGAAAATAAAAAAAGGAAGGGGAAAGCGAAAACGGATACCAAACGCAGTGGGTGGTAATACGCGTGGTATGGAGGCGCAGGCCGCAGCTGGAGTGGTTGCCTATATTCAGGCGTTCCGCTCCGACGGGCGCGCGAGCGACAGCGGTTACCCAGCAGACCGCGACCCTGATTACAAACGAGTGTGACCCCCGAAAAAACATTGCGCTCAACCTGACAGACTCACGTTAAAAGTAATAAAAAAAATAAACAGTTTTTCGAACAATTTAAAGGCATGGTACAGTTTTGTTTGAAAGCCTGCATCCCACAATCATGAACCTCAAAATAGTAACCGTAGAGCGGGCTGCACGAGTGACCACAACATCGTAAACAGCGCCAAAGCGAGATGCTGGATCAGGAATCGTCTCACGGAAGAAGTAAGCCCAATGGACCGTGCTCTTCATTACATCATCACAATACGGACCTCCAACGCCGCGAGACGAGAACTGCCACGCGCTCAGATGACCACCAATAGAGGATACGCAGTCCTTGTTACGACTGCGAGCAGACTGCAAAAGAGCTACTTTGTATCACTTAGCCACAATGCTCTTGTGGAGACTAAAGACTATGAGACCGCTCCGATAGCCACCGCCCACTGATACTCCATAATTAGAACATCTGGTTCTCGTTGAGGCCACCAACACAGATCAGCAAGGTGTTTCTTAGGAGGTTAGGGTAGATTAGGGTAGGAGGGAAGGGCGGTGTGGAGGTGAGAAGGTTGTTGAAAGAGGTTAAGAGAAGAGGAAAAGAAATGGTGAGGTTATGAAAGTAGCGTGGGGGTTGAGGAAAGACGAGTCCGAAGACGAGGTATGTTAAAAGAGAAGAGAAAACCTTCGTTGTCCTTCATCATTGGAACACGGCTTGTGACTCTCTTTGATCCTGTCAGTGATTTAGAAGCCAATATTTTTCACAAGAGTCTCTATCATACTCCAAAATAACAGATTTCAACAGGCAATGTATCTCGTCTTACTAATGGCGCCGAGATGCAGCAATCACTTGAGAGTTCTTTTGTCTCCGACTCTTTCTGAAAATATCATCGCAAAATACACAAGCAGCGGGAAATTTCAAAACTCATCGCCTTGTAGGCGACATTTGGCATCGGGATAATAGCTGGGGTAGATACGATACCCCACTGAGCTCCTCTTCCATCTCAACGCTTCCAAAAGCTGAAAAATTATTTTGGATTTTACCAACTTGGCGTCAACAATCATCAACTTCCGACGCCATTTTGCAAACGTCGCTTGCTTTCTACTAGAAGATTCACACATTGTTTCTACTAAGGCTGTGGGCTCACGTTCCATAGGGCAAAGGGCAAAACCACAACAAAATTAACAGAGATAATAGGAATAAATATAGGGACAATGTTTCCGGTTATAATACTAGCTTTTCACTGCCTCTGCATTACTCCTATCTACGACAGCGGGAAAAAAATTGCAAGGAAAAGAAACAAAGGTAAACTACCCGTGTTTCACATGTGATACTACTCTTATGTTACTAAATCCTGCATTACTTCTTACAATGTTAGGTCTCTGGGATGGCGTATTACAAGGCGCTACATCCTGACACGTAGCTCGTAAGAAAGAGGCTAGGTAGGTCAACTCAGCGGTTCCGAGAAAGGCGAGGTGTTACCGACCCGGCATGATTCCAAGGATCTTCGCGATTTTTCGAGGCTGCCCGCTGCATTCTAAATCGCGGATGTAAACCACAAAATCTCTACCGTCTTATTAACGGTATCTATGGTAAAACAGCATTATTAAACTTGAAAAAAATACCCTCATAATAAGAAAAAGAAAAATCATGTGGAAACTTGAAATGAAAAAGGAATCTACCCATGATTCACATGTGATACTACTCACACACAAATAAAGCCTGCTTAATTTCCCAGATCAGACGGGATGGTGTATATCCAGGCACTACCTCCCGACGCGTAGTTCGTCAGTGTGAGGTTGGGTATGTCTTCTCAGCGGCTCCGTGGCTGGCGAGGTGTTACCCATCCGGCCAGATTCCAAGGACCCCTCCCGGGTTTTAACGGGCTGCCCGCGGCATTTAATCGC
>Ga0058701_10003051_pt1 | contig 13065 bp, 5 predicted proteins | sample AgamicOrMae_FD_97039 | JGI IMG/M metagenome (GOLD analysis project Ga0058701, IMG submission 97039) | Agave microbial communities from Guanajuato, Mexico - Or.Ma.e | ecosystem: Host-associated > Plants > Phyllosphere > Phylloplane/Leaf | place: Guanajuato, Mexico | collected 2012-06-04
CACCTCGCCAGCCACGGAGCCGCTGAGAAGACCTACCCAACCTCACTCTGACGAACTACGCGTCGGGAGGTAGTGCCTGGATACACCCCATCCCGTCTGATCTGGGAAGTTAAGCAGGCCTTACTAGCATGTGAGTAGTATCACATGTGAACCATGGGTAGATTCCTTTTTTATTTCATGTTTCCACAAGATTTTTTTTTCTAATTATACGAGGTGGGGGGGAAGCTAGGCCACTGTTTAATGCTGGATACACGGATGGGTAACACCTCGCCAGCCACGGAGCCGCTGAGAAGATACTCTACCTGGCCTCAAATCGGACGCATTGCGCGTCAGGAGGTAGTTCTTCAAACACCTCATCCCTTAAGATCGGGGAAGTTAAGAAGGGGCTAAGGCACGGGTAGTTTTATGTATTTTTTCAAGTTTGTTAATGCTTTTGTAGATACCGGTAGTAGAGGTTAGAGCTTCTTCGTTAAAATCCGCAATCAAATGCCGTGGTCAGCCTCGCAAAATCGCGAAGATCCTTGGAATCTGGTCGGCTGAGTAACACCACGGCTTTCACGGAGCCTCTGAATAGACCTACCTAACCTCACTGACGAATTACGTGTCAGAAGGTAGCGCCTGGAAACAACCGTCATTTTCTACATGCACCTTTCCCAATCATACTTTCACGACAAAAGTATATTACTTTTCATCTAACACATTTTCTCGATAGCCACACGTATTGGCAGCAATATAACCACTTCTCAGTCTGTTGCACTCGCAGCCATCGCATTGTGCCAGATTTTTTTCGAAGTCCAGCCGCGGCACAAGAATAATATTTCTGTTAAGCCCATTGATTTTTTTGGCGCACTTCGAATTTTACAGAGTAACTGTTTTAATGGATATTTCAATCTTGAATGGATTCTTGCGTCGGCCTTGTTCCGCTGCTCGCATCATTTGCGCGTTAATTTTCAAAGTTTCAAAAATTATTTTTTTACCTGGAAATTTTATTGAAATGTGGCACATCAGTATTTCTCATAAGCATCCAAAGGAATTTGTCTGTTTAAGCCCTGCACGAAGCCCCATAAGAGTACTTCTCTTCGTACGTTAAAATGTTCACGCCCCGAAGTGCTGTACGTCGTGTTGCGTTTTGACGTAACTTTCCTATTCACACCTCCGCATAAGGAGCTTCATTTCTTGCCTTGGACTTTTCTCTGTATATCCTTTGGTTTCGGCTGTGAACATGTTGGCTAACGGACGCCATCCGCGTTGAGCGCTATACTCGTTCTTCCTACCTCTAAAATGGAAGGTTGGTAAGGAGAGGTAAAGAACGAGTAAAAAGCCGTAGCGCATTCGAATTCGTCGAGGTAACTAATAACAATAATTAATGATTTGGCCAAAATTACTAAAGCAACTTTCCTCTACCCGAAACCCTGTCTGGAAAGCATACACGCGAAGTATCGAAGGAACGGGTAAGGCGAGTTATACAGGGTGTTGCTAAATCCTTTCGGATATCGCCCGATGTATCAGCCCAAGTCTTATGAGTGAAAACTTAAAGGGCACGGAGTGATCTAAAAATCTTGTACTACGCGTTTTGAACCCGATCTGTAATAATGTAGATGCGCACTTAGCCACAATTCATTGGCCGTACCATCAGAAATTCGCTCAAAAATAGGCAAGTGCGGTACCCTTCGATGAAGGAATTTTCTTTCCAGTCCATTAAGCATTAGCCTCATGCTGAGATCTGTGGCCTTGTAGTCTGTCTTCCTAGACATGACTGGTTGAGGTCAGATATTCTCAGAGAACCCGAGGTAGCGAGTTCTTGCTTGTTGCTGTAATGCTTGTTACGTAGCATGTTAGTAAAGTGTCGTATATCATTTCCTAAGTTGTCTTTTGTTGTTTACAGGTGAGTGCTGGCACGGTCGTAGGAGAACTTTTCTGTACGTACAACCAAACTTTTACCTAGATTTATTAACTCTTAAGAGCGGCTATTGAAACTCGCCGATTTCGTAGCCTTTTAATACATTTCGAAATTAGACAATAACGGGACGACTTTAACTACAGAGCGAAAACCGTTATTACCTATCATGTAATATTTGTTTCGGATTGCCCGTGAGGGGGGGCATTCGATAGTGCCAAAAACCATAAGCGCCAGCGCCGCAAGCGCCAGTCCGTAACCGCCAAACGAGAAAAGTCGCAAACGCCAAAGTTCGTATAGGTTAGGTTAGGTCAAGTTAGGTTAAGGAAGGTTAGGTTAAGTGTGGTTAAGTTAGGTTAGGTGAGGTTAGTATTGCGGTTAAGACCTTTGGCGTTTGCGACTTTTCTCGTTTGGCGGTTACGGATTGGCGCTTGCGGCGTTGGCGCTTGTGGTTTTTGGCGCTTATTACTGCTACCCCCCGTGAGCAGAGCATTCCAAAGATGGGGTTGATTACTAGTTTATCTCTATTAGTTAAAAGTTATGCGTGCGTGAATTTGACGAAGTCGCGGAATATGACAACGTTGCGTCATGCACTGTAATTTTTTAAGGTAGCATTTTCAACCTTTTGGTGCTACCCTCCGTCGTCAATCCGAGCGGAGAGATAGCGGAACGAGGCAAAAGGCATCCAACCTAGCCCAACCTATATCATAAGCAAGCCACTTGTGATATACGAAGTTTAAATATAGTGCCTTGTGCCTCGCTCCGCTTGGCGACCGTTTAGTTGGGTAACCCTAGGTTAAGTTAGGTTAGGTGCCTTGTGCCTCGTTTCGCTATCGCTCCGCTCGGCTTGATGACGGAGAGTAGCACCAAATTTAATCTAAAAGGTTGAAAATGCTACCTTAAAAAATTACAGTGTGGTCTAACCCGTCCATGGTGTAAGTCGTGAGTGGCACAGCGAGGCATTGTTGTGAGTTCTCACACGCGTCGGCCAACAAAAAGGTAGCAGCATAATGTTACCTTAGTTCGCCGCTTCGCCGTACCATACCACGGCTGCGTCCACAATGCTAATGAGTGTACGCTCGCTGCTGTATGCACCCCTGAGCGTAAGCCAACGTTGCGCATACCAGCGCCGATGTCCACAAAGGCATGTCATGTTTCATGACAACCCCTGATGGACGCCGGTTTCGCTATGATCTCATAACAAGCACATGTCATCAACGCTCAAGAAGCATCTGATATTGCCATGCCTTTTTTCTGTTTGCAATTAGTTTGTGTTTCCGTGACCTAGATTTGGATTCAATCATTAAGGGCTTTCTAATTATCTACAGGCTGCTCGCTGATGCAGAGTAAAATTCCCCATGTTCGGGTTTAACTAGCTTTATTGAAAGTCTATGTTAGGTTATCCTAAATTGCCTTTTTTCTCCCGTTGGAGGAAAAATAAAACGTCAGATGACTTAGGTTATCCTAAATTGCCCCCCCCCCTTTTTTTTTCTCCCGTTAAAAACGTTAGATGACTTTAGGAGAGACTACCTGAAATTACTAGAGGTTTGCGGAAATGAAATTTGTTTTAATGGGCTCATGGAGATAAAGTCAAAATCATTATCTAATAGCAGGGTACTTAAGACAAAGTTAATTTGGGTTAGGTTAACCTAAGGTAATTCAGGAAGTTTAAGATCGGCTTGGTGAAGTCCGGTTGGTTCAGGAAAGATACCGTAAAATGGGTTTTTGTGAGGTACATAAGGTGAATGAACTCTCTTATGTGTCGGATTGTAAGTCTTGCAGCTCTTGTATCCCTGAAACGTCTTTATATAATAAGATGCCCTTCGTATACACTGTAAAAAGATAATCTAAAATTCAGATGCAACTCAGATCACTAATCTGAAAAGAATTTGAGTCCAATTATTCACTGATTTTCAGACATCGTGTTTGGTTTCTACAAAGTGCTTGTTTTAAGAAACGATAAAACTGAAATTCAGTGAATTTTTGGACTGAAATTTTTCAGACCAATGATTTTTTGTTGCGTCGGAATTCAAGATTTTTTACACTGTACCTTTCGCAGATACACGTGATTCAGTTTTACTACCTCTCAAGTTTTACTTCGTGACTTCGTAAATTTTAGGTGGGATTAACTCGAGAATTACCAGAGATAAGGTAGCATATTGGGTATATTTTGGATCGCTGTGGAACTAACAGTAAGCAATCCAAAAATGGGGTTGATCATTAATTTTTCCTTAACTCACTACCGCCCAGCGATGCCGTTCGGAAACAGCAAAAAAATATTTTAGAGGATCTTTTTACTTCAGTATCCTCACAATTTAAAAAATATCACCCCCTGGAAACAGAAAAGTTAATAATTTAGGCACTTCTAAAAGCTTAAAATTTCGTATTTTGATGGAAACAATCCTTCCAATTTCTCTTAAGCCGAATTTTACTCTAAATACTTTGGGCTGCTATGGGTTAATAGTAACAAAATTAGTCGCGTTTGAAAATAACCTAGGTGTGGAATGCGGCCACAGTACCCATGATGAAAGATCGGAAATAGCATCAGGGCCCGACGGCCTTTCCTGGAAATGAACGTAGGAATTTTCCTTATGCAATATCGGTGCGCCGCGGTGACGGGGGTAACAAGCGCCTATTAGTTTTGTCTTTGTTCGTTTGCGGAATGCCTAGACGAAGCGGCAGCGTTGTCCTACGCGTGTCGAGTAATCCACATGCTGTCTGCCTTGTGAGGGAAGACAGCTGATTTGTTTCTCGGCAATCCCTTCTGTTGCTGCCTTTGTAACCGCTCAACTCATCAACCTCACGAAATCTCAGTTGCTCAACGAAACTGCGCCTCTTACCGGATTTGTAACAAACCACTCCTGCTCAGAAGACGATCCAACTTCGTTAGCATTATTTACGAATTTTATTTTGATGTAAAATATCTCAAAAAATGTATTTTGAAAATGGTCAAATTTTTGTTTTAGACGAAGGTAAGATCACAGTTTTTTTAAAAAAATAAGTAGTCAAAATAAGTGTAATCAATAGGGAGTGTCTATTGACCCGACTGCCCCATTTAAAATAATATCTTCTGTTCGGTGCTTTTAACCCACTACCGCCCAGCGATGCCGTTCGGAATCAGAAAAAAATATTTTAGAGGATCTTTTCAGTTCAGTATTGTCACAATTTAAAGAACATACCCCCCTCAAAACCTTAAATTTAATGATGTAGGCATTTCTCAAAGCTTGGAATTGCTTATTTCAGTGGAAATAATCTTTCCAATTTCTCTTAAGCTAAATTTCACTCCAAATACTTTGGACTGTCATGGGTTGAGTCACGTGCCATTAAGAATGCATTTGGCGTGTTACGTGCGTTCAAGTCCTCCTATATTAATGCATGTCCGGGTCAATAGCAAAAACCGTAATCAATATTAACTCTTAGCTGGAAAGAGCTCATACTGATGAAAAGCTTTAAATGACTAAAGTTTGTTGAGGATGAGGTATAGCTTGAAGTAGAAAGTAGCTGTAGTACTTTGAAAAATGTATCTGAACTGAACTGAATAGGACTGAATTTTACGTAAAATAACCACGCCTGACTTATTTTATCCTCGTCTACTCTAACCTAATCGAACATTTTCATCAATCTATTATTCTCATCTCACTGCTTAAATGAACCAAATCTAACTGCAAATAACTGAAACAAACCAGTCACCTCACCAACTAGTCTCTGAATTAATCCCACGGAAAAAAGGTTTTGTTATACCTACAAAATCATTTGTTAAAATGAGGATAACAAAAATATTTTGTTTCAACAACAAAATGTTTGGTTTTATCAACAAAACCTTTGGTTGTTGCGGCAAAAGTTTTGGTTGCAGCAATAAAAGAATTATTTGTTGTCCCTAATTTTGTTGCCGTAACAAACCATTTTTTCCGTGACGTGTGTGTATGAAAATCTAGTTTCGGCTGGCATTCTTCCATCACTGGAATACAATTTTTGTGCCTTGAGCCATATCGTTAAACTTCAACAATCGGCGGAGTCTGATATAAAAAGAGAATTATCTCTGTTTTCCGTCGTTTGTTTCATCAACGGTAATTAAGGGTTCCCTTAAAAAGATGACGCCGTAATAACGCAGCTGATTGGTCGATGTATCGGCGAGCGAAAACTCCGGCGAATAAAAGATATTCCCTACTCGAACGGGTCGCTTTGGAAAGTGGCCAACTTTGGCGACGACTTTGCATGGCGTTTGTGACTAGCCACAAGCCCATTGGCTTGATGAAAAATGGTGTGGACTGCAGCAGCCGCAATGGTGGGACCGCTGGTGCACTGCGGCCGAGACTGCGTTCGGAGTTATGGCCAGCTACTTGCTTCGAGTGATATAAGCCCGCTTGACATGATTTTATAGAGTATGAACTTTCTGGGTACCCACACAGATGCGGTGAAGTTTGGATCTCGTAATGTGGGCAGTTTGGGGAAATCCTCAGTCTGGACGGACACAGTATGTTTGTTCATATTTCATGTTTATTTTTTTCCGCTCCATATTTCTGAGGGCATTATTTAAAGGAAGAAAGTTTTTCGATACAGGAGTGTTCTGAAAGTTTCCTTTATTAGCTTACCTTAAAAAGAATGAATTAAAAAAATAAAACACTTGATTAAGGAAGAACCGTTCGTGGAATCTGGCAACAATGCACATGAAGATCAGGCCAGCGAAGTTGGATTTACTCTAAATCTGATCAGTGAGAGTCTTTAAGACTAAGTAAAAATCCACTGATTTTTTTCAGTGATGCTATATTGTTTGAAATTCAGTGAATTTCCTCTGAATCTTAAACTCTCTCCCTGACTCAAATTTAGAGAGTAAAGTCTTTGGGTTAATATTTTCTTACAATTCCGAATTTCCCTATGATACTGCAACATGAAAATATGATACCATTCTTTATTACTTGTTCTTTCCAGTAGTATTTTCGCCAAGAAACCCTAAGCAAGATTTACTGAGGCTTATAATGGTTTTGAATCTGGAATTAATAAGTCATCTAAGTTGAGTTGAGAGCCTCGTTGTCTTTTGACCTCGTTTGCTATGAGGACATACGAGATTGTCCAAGTTTAAATCTCGTGGGGTGTCAACTCACTATCACACTGGCAAACTTCCGCTGCTGCGCCTAATAATGCCACTTGATTTTTTTCGCACTCTATGAAGAGACTTATGTAGCCTTAACTGCCGCAGTATACGCAAAGTTTTGAAGCTCGTCGCGGCACAGCGTCTTACTCAATTTGCGCGCAAAAAAGCGACATCTAAATCTTCTTATCTGTAATTTGCCAGCAGCTTTAAGTACCAACTTATATACACTATTATCGAAGCAGTATTTTCAACCATTTTTTATACTCTTTCTTTTTTAGGCTTAAGCTAATAATGCTTAAAATAATAGAGCAACTTAAACTGACCTCTTTCCACTAAAATCAGTCATTACCTAACGTTTTCTCGTTACACCTTATCGTACCTAATCCATCTCATACCGACTGAATCAAAATCCGTAAGCTCAAATCTCACCATTCTTAACCTTATAGGCTTGCCTCACTTTACCAAGCCTTACTTAACAGAATACAACTTATCCTCAGGAAAAACCTACTCCGTGGTAGAACTTTATCTGCAGCTAATTAACCTGGATTTTTTTTCTGAGACACGAATATCAGCTAGCTTAAGCAATCATTCTTGCAATTTCCTTGTAAAAAATAATTAAAATCACAATTTGATTTTACCTTTGTAAAAAATCTATTTCTTTCAAATCATAGCTTTAAGAGTCTGAAAATGCATCTACACGGAAATAAATGGTTTTGTTACGGCAACACAATTAGGGACATCAAATAAAGTTTTTGTTGCTGTAACCCAAAATTTTGCCGCAGCAACCAAACCGTTTCTTGACAGAACCAAACATTTTGTTGTTGTAACAAAATATTTTTGCTATCCCTATTTTAACAAATGATTTTGTTGGTATAACAAAACCATTTTTTTCCGTGTACGCTTTGACGGAATCCACAACCTTATGTACCTGGAAATGAATTCCATTGCAAGTATTTTCCAATGGAAGGACGGCGCTGCGAGAAATATCTCGCCGCTCCAAGTGGGAAGACAAAGGAGAAATATGGATGCGTACCTCGGCATGGCTCTCGGGTCCCGCGAAGGCAGAAGCACCTTGGATGTTCTACCCAAACGAAATAAAATTGACTCGTGGAAGGCGTGGGTCAATTTCGGAGCAGATCCCAGCGAAACGCAGCGAGGGCTCGCAAAACTTTTATTGATCGCTCGCATCCGGAAGACGGGCGAAAATTCGCTTTTCAACTCACTTTTTGATCTTGTTGCTCGGAGGGGATTTAAATTCGGCGCTAGGATTTCCGGGGATTCCATCCTGCTTAAGCTACGGTATTATTGGGAAGCTTTCGCGGAAGCGATAAGCATCCAACTCGCTGTGTTTTTGTTTGCCAATTTAGGAACTGATCGTGTGTTTAAGCCTTTTAGGGAAAGGCAAGTGTTTTGGAGAAACATCTCACATCCTTTTTTAAACCATTCTTGTTAAGTTTTAAAATATCTCGTTACGGAGACCCTTTGCGGATCGCTGGGTGATCAATATTGCTTCTGGTGGACATAGCTGAGTTTGTCCCTATCGACACGAATCTGTATTGAGTGTAAGTTAACGACAAACTAAGTGTCACGGAAAAAAAAACGCTTTGTTTTACCAACAAAATTATTTGTTACAATAGGGATAACAAAAATATTTTGTTACAACAACAAAACGTTTGGTTGCTGCGGCAAAATTTTTGGTTGCAACAAAAAAATATTTGTTGTCCTTAGTTTTGTTGCCGCAACAAAACCATTTTTTTCCGTGTTTTGATGCTCACAAATGAATTTTTCCGTGAGGTTAAGTCTTGTTTGACAAGATTATGTCAGGTTAGGTTCCGCCTGGTCATGTCGGGCTTTGTTATGTTAGCGTGCGTTTCCTCAAACAGCCCGGCTCCCCGACGATTCGTTAGTGGCTATAGCCGCAAGGTATTCCGTTCCGAAACAATTGAACAGCAAGGCGTAAATTAACGTGAAGTTCTTGACATAGTTGCTGAAAGTCATCTCCAGCAATCTGTTTGTGTCAGTCGTCACAGAACATTAGGCTTCAGTGTCCGCTGGGCGTCTCTCTTCGGGGCTTCTGTGGCCTTACCTCCCCAATTTCAGGACCCATATGTATTTCAGCCGAAATACGGCAGGCGACTGCGCTCCAACGCATCTAAGTCGGAAAGTGTTGAGGGAGTGAAATGTCATACCCAGGTGGCCATAAATAATATTTACAAACTTACGTAAAGTTTTGCGCACCGGCCGACGTGTAGACATGAGATCCGAGGTCTTACGGGCTTAGCTTTCCGCCAGACAAAATTACTTTGCCGAAACGAAAAATCTGGGCTCGCGAGTATTTCTTTGTCTCTGGCTTGTCCCCTGAGCCATGGCAATGTAACCTGCCCAATTACATAAACTTATTTTCAATTTATTTTATGTACTATATAACTAATTTCTTACGTATAAACAACTTTCAATAAAATTAGTTTATCACAAACTATTTTCATTACACTCTATATAGAGAAAGAGTCATTGTCGTTTCTTATTGTAATATGAACAACGTGTTTCAACAATCAAAATTAATTTTTAACATTTTTTATTTAATTTTTGTTTTGACATTCAGGTTACCATTATCTTCCCTTACATACAAATAGAAATAAAATCATACTTCGGACGGTTGTTAAGATCATTAATCATTTTAAATGTAAAAGTTTTACTTTTTAAATTGATTAAATATTGATCACATTGAATATAGGGACTCCGAGAGAGCGATAATTTTTGAAAAGTGGTAAGACTTTCCCTGGGAAATTTTCTCATTGTAGACTTGGCTGCTTCCAATAAACATTGCATAAAAAAAAACAAGGATGAAACAGCCTTTGTAAAATTTTAAAGCGATTATCACTGGTCATTTTTTTCGATTGGGAAAAAAAAATCCGGGAAAAAATCCATGACTTTTTAAAGCAGAGGAATTTTCGTTTCGAAATTTACCTTAGATTTGAAAGAAGCCTTGTAAATTAGGCATACGCGTAACCTCAATGTTGGTAAATTTCTAGCATTGGTGCTCAGTGATTTCAGAATCTTTTTTCTTTGTGATGGCTAACCTTTTATTCCGAAATGTATTCCGACACCTCCGCGGCGCAATCCTGTATCATGTTGATGGTGAGCCAGTATCCGTGTCCTCCCCGACTGCGTCTCCATCCAAACCTGCTGCGGATATTCAAGAAAAATTGGATATGAAAAGAATAAAAACTGACGTCGCCACTGAAACAAGTTGTGATGTAATGTTTTCTGACGTCACTAGTCCAAGCTTGTATACCGCCGTCATTCGCTCATGCCTAACATGACACACATCTGGGGAATGCGGAGATATTTGAACATTCAGTAATCTAGGTTGCAAGAATATGGACGTCTTTCGTAACGCAAAAACTAACCAATATGGACTCTTCCTGTCTTGTGGGCAAGCTTGGTTAATGAAATAGATTTGCGGCCATACCCTGTAACGTTTGGTTTAGCTAGGTAAATTTACTTAGACTAGGTATGGTTAGATGACGATTCTTGTTATGATTAAGTTAAATTTGACGAGGTTGAGCTCGGCGAGGACGAGGAAAGTGAAGCTCATTGTCAGCTAGATTTAAATCAGGAATACATTGGTTCATCTAGGTTAGGTTTACTTAGCCCAAGTTTACTAGTTCTGATTGGATTAGGTTAAATGAGAGTGAGATTAATTTCAGTTTGTTTTTACATAAGGTTCTTTTAGGGTACGTTTAATGTTGTGTGTTTGTGAATTGGGTTTTGTTAAGTAAGGTTTAGGTTGATTATGTTTGGTTAAATTAGGTGACGTGGTGTTTGGGTAAGATGAGTTTACTTGTATAGGTTAAACTGGGTAAATTCAGCTTAGCTTAAGCACAGCCTGAGTAGATACAATTAGTTGGAGTAAATTGAGATGCTTGTTTTTCTTTTTTGTTTTCTTTTTTAGTTTTTTTTCGACGGAGTTTTTCGTGTGAGAGATACACCCCGTTTTTCCCGAACCTCCCCAAATTGGCTACATTTCTGATCCATTTTCACGCATCCCGTGGAATTTAGGAGAGACCTCTGTCTTCCTTTTATGTATCGCTGGCATCAATCGCTTTTCACAGTAGAAAGAGTTCCCAGGTGTCTATCAGAATCAACACGTCCCCAAGCTTGCCTTTCCCGAGGCATTTTTTCCCTCCAGAACCGAAATCCCTACACAGCACTATATTTTGGCAAGCAGAGATTGATGACCGGCAGAGAGACATCAATTATTGAGGCGCTTTTCAACTTTTTTGATGAGAGATCCGAGCGGTCGTCACGAGGTCAGCTGCCTCTCCACCCTCCCCTGTGCTTGCGCAATAAATGGCTCTAATGGGGCTCATTTCCTATAACAGAGTTGATATGGTTACAATGTGTGATTATAGGCGAGAGAAAAACTGTGTTCCGAAACGTCCAGTTCGAAGATCAATGAAAGATGCGTTTTCCGCCATCTTCCTTTCATTGGTATTAGCACTTTTAGATCATAGAGGTAGATGTCAACAATCTCTGATTCGGCACCTCCATGGGAGACTCGACCAGTTCTCAAACCTCACAGTCAGTTTTAAGCTGTACTAGTTCGACGAAGGTTCAGAATGTTTTTCGTTGCGAATACCTCTTTTATTTTTCGTCTGAAATTAGTGACAATGACGGAACATTTTCCCTGGCCGTCGGAATATGTTCTCCATGAATTCTTATTTGAATCACACGAAAAACGATCAAATTGTAAGGGCTGAAAAAGGAGATTGTGCGCGCTCTCGAAACTGTTCTACTTTAAAACTCAGCTTTAAGAAAGTCGAGTCTTCCATGGAGGTAACGATTTAAGTATGGCTGTACTCGTGAACACGACAAACACGAACTCGAAAGCTCTTCGAACTAGATAGTTTAGAAAACCTCTTCTCGAATGGGACGGTTTAATGCTTTAAAGGCACGGGGTACGTCTGGGGCAAGAGGCTGCATTGGATAAGGTTTGGGTACTGGATGGGTTTTAGAATACGTTTGGGTAAGGTTTTGTTTAAGTTAGGACTTTAGTTAAATCAGAATATGATCGATTGATTGATTGATCTTCATCTGTATCAATTTTTACGTATGTTATAGTTTTTGACCGTCATTTTTAAGGAGGTGGGGCTTGAATGGGTGTATGTACTATTTATGAAACTTTTAGAGGTTTGGTGAGGTAATATAATTTGGTCACGTTGTATATTAGATGAGTATTTGCAACTTTTAACCCTCAGTTATGATAAACTTATTTTTTTTTATTTTGAAATATCTCCTACTTTTTCCTTTAAAAAAATCTCACTTCTCTTTCCCTAATTGAAGGTATAGTAACAGCTTTCCTACCCTAGAACTATAATGGATTCCGTAGTCATTGCCATGCAAAATCCGTCGTGACTGAAAATTTAACGCCGTTTGGCGGGAATAATCGATTTGGTGGAAGCCGGACCGCTCGCTAAGAGTTCTGTAGTAAAACGTCTGCGCAGTCTTTGTGATAGTTTGATTCTGTGAGCAGCGCTCCGCTTGACGCCGCTTGGCGACGACGCGCCTTTACGACAGCCGCCGCGCGGCGCCGGTGGCACGCCTTCTTCCGTAGCCTTCTCAGGTGCGCGTGGGACCCTTAGGTGCCCGCCATCGCAACGCCCTCGCCGCCACATCCCATTGTGCCCAAGATGTAATCAAGTCACCGTGCTTCCTTGGGTCCGATCACTGCCCTATGGACCCTCAATTTACGAAGATTGCAATTAGCTAGACGGGGGCTTATTGATTCGGGCAAACCCATCTAAACCTCGAACATCACTTCTTTCAGCTTCCCTCCAGTAGATCATAATCCAAGGAAGCTTATACATTTTTTTTAAATTACGATTTATATGAGTAAGCTATACGTAGGAGTGGTTTGAGTAGGCTGGTACAAAAGTTTGCGCCAGGTCCAACCTTACGCCGGGACAGCTGATCTAATTTTCCACCGAACCTAATTTCACCTGTTTCGTAACCTTATTGTTTCAGTGTAACCGATTTGTGCCAAGGGAAGTTTGAAAAAAAAATAATTTAAGGA